>Ga0257161_1000442_pt1 | contig 10364 bp, 7 predicted proteins | sample NR01A_FD_185954 | JGI IMG/M metagenome (GOLD analysis project Ga0257161, IMG submission 185954) | Soil microbial communities from H.J. Andrews Experimental Forest, Oregon, United States - NR-01-A | ecosystem: Environmental > Terrestrial > Soil > Temperate forest > Bulk soil | place: USA: Oregon... | reverse complement strand
ATCATCCGTGCCCACGATGTGGCCGCAACCGTGCAGGCGCTGCGGGTCATGGCGGCAATCGAGGCAACCGCATGAGCGCCACCTTCACCGCCCTCCTTCGCTAAAGCTTCGGAGGGCATCCTGCTTTGCGAAACAAACCCCGTGAATCCTGCGAAGCGTCGCAAGGCGCGAAGCAGGATGGCGCAGGCGCTCCTCGGGCTCGGAGGAAATTTGGGGGATGTGCGAACGACGCTTCGAGCCGCCGTCGCAGCATTGTGCGATGGTCGCGAGGTTAAGCTCGTGGCTCGCTCCTCGGACTATCGTACGCCGCCATGGGGCGTGACCGACCAGCCGCCTTTCATCAATCTCGCGATCGTGGTCGAAACCGTGCTGACGCCGCGCGCCCTCCTTGATCGAGCGCTCCGCGTCGAGGCGATGTTTGGTCGCGACCGCACCAAGGAACGGCGCTGGGGCCCTCGCATTCTTGATATCGATATCATCGCGTTTGACGCCCTTGAAATCGAGGAGTCCGGCCTGACCTTGCCGCATCCGCATCTGTTCGAACGCGCCTTTGTGCTGGCGCCGCTCGCCGAGATTGCGCCACATCGCAAGATCAAGGGCATCACGATCGCCGAAGCGTTCGCCCGGCTTGATCCCTCCGGCATCGAGAAGCTGCCGCCGCGAAACGTCTAGAGCATGATCCCGAAAAGTGGGAACGGTTTTCGGAAAAGATCATGCTCCAACAATAAGGTAGAGCGGGATGACGATTCGAAGAAAAGTCATCCCGCTCTAGGTGGTTTCAATCCGCCGAACCAGTTCGGCCGCGCTCCGGTACTCATTTTGCGTTGCGATTGGCGATCTTGACGGTCTGGGGATCAATTGAAACTTTAAAGCGCGACAAGAAGCTCAATCCCAAGAGCCCGTCGACGCCCGGGCCGAAGGGACCGCTCTGAACCACGATGACGACATCCTTGGCCAGCAGTGAGCGTAACTGAATCGTTGCGGCGTGACCCCGCTTGCCGTCCACAACGCCATTGGCAGTGTGCATTTTTACCGTACTTTCCCGATCGATCTGCACTCTCGCCTTTTCCGCAAACGCATTGTTCATGGTCACGAATGTTGCGCCGGTGTCCATGATGAAGGTGCCGCGCACACCGTTGATCACGACCGGCAATTTCAGCACGTTGTTGTTCGGCGGGCGTCTGAAAAGCTCTTCGCTGCGGCTGTTGGCGGCTTCGCATTTGCCTTTCGCATAGTCGTCGGCGATGATCGCTTGCATTCGAACGGAATCGTTGCGCGCGGGATTCAACGCGATCCAAGCTTCGATAATCGATCCTGCATCGCAGGATTGGCCGAGTTTTTCATAGTTGCGTGCCACCGCGAGATAGTTGTCGCTTGATATGGCCGCCTTGTTCCCGAACAGTTCGATGGCCGTGAGATAATCATCAATGGCCTTCCGACTCGAGCCGCTGCGGTCGTAGGCCGTTGCCCGCAGGTAGAAATTCCCGTCATCGTGCGGATTGAGATTGATCAATTCGGTGGCCGCTGTCGCCGCGCTGGCATAGTCGGACAGTGCCAACAGCATATTCACGGCCATCTTCAGGGAGGGCGCATAACCACCGCAAGCTTTCGAAAAACTCAGCTGAGCATTGGCGGCTTCCCGCTTGCGGCCGACTTTGTCCAATGCCAGACCAAGCGCCACGATTGCCTGTTGATCGCAGGGTTCGCGGTTGAGGTCGTCGAGTGACCTTTTGACCGAGCCGGCCCCTGCGATATCCATCGGCAGCGCGATCGACAATCGGTTCATAGCCGCACTGACGGCGTCAATATCGATGGGGATGTCAACCCCGCTGTCGGCGCCAGTCATCGTTGGCAATGGCCCGGGCAGACTCGCAGCAAGTTGGGACTTGCTGACTTGATTCGATGGGTCGATCGATTGAGCGAGCTGGAAATCCGAATTTGCATTCGCAGTCAGGCCCAAAGCCTTGTAGGCGAGGCCGCGATTGAGGTAGGCCTCGACATAGGCCGGAGCAAGCCTGATCGCCTCAGTGTATTCCGAGATGGCCCGATTGTGGTCCCCCCTGGCTGCATAGATCAGTCCGCGATAGTTGTAGCCCTGAAAATAATTCGGATTGATATCGATCGCCTGATCGAAGTCAGCGATGGCAAGATCGAGATTGCCCTGATTGCGATAGGCGTTGCCGCGGTTGCCGTACGCGGCGAACATCTTCGGAGTAAGCCTGACTGCCTCGCTGAAGTCCGCAATAGCGGCTTCATATTCCCTCTTGGCGCTGTGAGCGGCGGCCCGGCTGTTGTACCCTGAGCCGGATTTCGGATTGAGTCTGATCGCCTCGTTGCCGTCCGCGATGGCAGCATCGTAGTCGCGTTTTGCCGCGTAGGCGAAACCGCGGACTGAAAGGGCAAAATCATCCTTCGGATTGAGTCTGATCGCCTCGCCGCAGTCGGCAATTGCAGCATCGTAGTTTTTCTTGGCATAGTGCGCGTTGCAGCGCCGCTCGTACGCATAGACGTAGCTTGAATCGCGTGCAATCGCCTCATTCAAGTCTGCAATCGAGCGATCGTAATTGCCCTTGGCGTGGTACAGGACGCCCCGATGCGCATAGGCGCTGGCCAACCTCGGATTGCGCCTGACCGCCTCGTCGTAGTCAGCGAGCGCGTGGTCGTAGTCGTTCTTTTGGGCGTAGGCAAAACCGCGGTTGTCATAGGCGATCGGATAGTTCGAATTGCGCCTGATCGCCTCGCTGTAGTCGGAAATTGCGCGATCATAATCATTCTTTCTAAAGTAAGCGTTGCCTCGGTTGTTGTATGCCAGTGCGTAGTTCGGATTGCGCTTGACTGCCTCGGTGTAGTCGACGATCGCGCGATCAAGATCGTTCTTTCGAAAGTACGCGAAACCGCGATTATTGTACGCGAGCGCATAGTTCGGATCGAGTTTGATGGCTTGACTGAAATCGGTGATGGCGCGGTCGTAATCGTTCTTATTGCCATAGGCGACGCCGCGATCCTTATAGACCTCGATCGAGGCTGGATTGAGCTTGATCGCCTCGCTGTAGTCGGCAATCGCTTGGTCGTAGTCCTTCTTTTCGGCGGCACCGAGACCGCGCCGGCTATAGGCGAGCGCAAAGTACGGAGGCACGACGTTCGCGTCGATCTTCACAGCCTCACTGAAATCAGCGATCGCGCGGTCAAATTCACCCTTGTCGTAGTATGCCGCGCCACGGTTGCCGTAGGCCTGTGCCCGATTGGGCGCGCTTTCGGCATCGTCTGCAATAAGGCGCGAACAACTGGCGATTTTCTGATCAGGATTGTCCGCGTCAGCACAGTCCTCCCGGTCGCTCGCGGCGAAGACCACCACGCAGGTCGACAAGAGCATCACGGGGACGACCACGGCAATGCCACGCCGGACCCACCGCCGCTTCGTCATGATGAAATTTCGCAGCTGGGCCGCCGGCTTTGTTCCCGCCGGGACGTCATGGACCATTTGCGCCAATGCGCCCTGGTGCCGTTTTCCGCCATCAAATGCCGACATGAGAGGCGCTCACATTCGGTTCTGGTCATATTTTTAGCAATTGCGTCACGTTCAGCAAAACGGTGCATCGACCAAGGGCAAAGCGCCGACGCCGCTGAAGACGAAAAATCATACCATCGGTTTGAATTGTCGACAATAATGCGACGCGCTGCGATCCCTTGCTTGCGGCCGTTAGCCGGTTTCACTTGCCCGCCTGTCCTGCCCTTGATGCCCGACCGCCTCAATTCCACCTAACGTTCGATTGGCCTCGCCGTCCGAACATGCCAATTTAGCTCCATGAGCAATAATACGGTCAGAGCCGACGATCCAACGTTCTCGGAGTTTCCTAAGGCGAGCCGGGAGCAATGGCTTGCGCTCGTGTCGAGCGTGATCAAAGGCGCTCCCTTCGAAAAGCGGCTGGTGTCGAAAAGCTATGACGGCATCGCCATTGCGCCGCTTTATGAGCGCGCGAGCGGTGGCCGGGCGGTACTCGGCCGTGCTGCAGGGGCGCCGTGGCGGATCGTCCAACGTATCGAGATTCCGGATCCGGCCCGCGCCAACGCCCAGGCGCTGCACGATCTTGAGAATGGTGCGGCCGGGCTCGCCCTGGTGTTCGCCGGCGCGATCGGGGCGTATGGTTTTGGGCTTGATGGCAGCGCTTCGCTAGCTCACGTGCTCAACGGAATAGCCCTCGACGCCGGTGTTGCGATCGACCTGCAGGCCGGGGTGAATGCAGCCCATATCGCGCGGCAATTGACAGACCTAGTCCGCCGCAATGGCGTCTCTCCGGCCGCCACTCGCATCAGCTTCGGATTTGACCCGCTGGGCCATATCGCCGCAGAATCGCAAAGCGCCCCATCATGGCGCGATGAGGGCGCAGAATTCGCGGCCAGCATCAATGACCTCGCGCTGCATGGCCACAAAGGCCCGTTCGCCGCCGCGGATGGGCGCATCGTCCATAATGCTGGCGGCTCCGAAGCGCAGGAACTCGCTTGGGTGCTCGCAGCGGCGCTCGCCTATCTGCGGGCGTTGGAGGCGAGCGGGGTCGCGCCAGGCGACGGCCGGCGGATGATCTACTTTCGCCTGGCGGCCGATGCGGATCAGTTCCTCACCACGGCGAAGTTTCGTGCGCTGCGCAAATTATGGGCACGTGTCGAGGAAGCCTGTGGGCTCACCCCGGCGCCCATATTCATCGCGGCGGAAACCGCGTGGCGCATGATGACGCGGCGTGATCCGTTCGTGAACATGCTGCGCGCCACGGTGGCTGTGGTCGCAGCCGGCCTCGGCGGCGCCGATAGCATCGCGGTAGTGCCACACACTGCCGCGATCGGGCTGCCGGACCACTTTGCACGACGCATCGCCTGCAACACGCAGCTCATCCTGTTGGAGGAGTCGAACCTCGCCAAGGTGGCGGACCCGGCCGCAGGGGCAGGGGGGCCGGAGAGCTTGACGCATGAACTCTGCGGGGCGGCCTGGTCGCTGTTTCAGGAGATGGAGCAAGCAGGTGGCGCGGCGGCGGCGCTGGAGCAAGGCTTGATCCAGGCCATGGTCGCGGCGGTTCGGGCCGCGCGCGAAACGGCAATTGCGCAGCGCAAGGACGCGCTGACCGGGACGAGCGAGTTTCCCGATATTGCGGAGATGCCCGTGGAGGCGCTCCACGCAGCACTGCCTCTTACCTCTCCCTCCCCCCAAGAGGGAGCGGAGAGAAAGGCGTTCTCGCGCCTGCCTTGCCTTCGCCTCGCCGAGCCGTTTGAGGCTCTGCGCGACGCTTCCGACCGCGTGGTCGAAAGAACCGGTGCCCGGCCGAAAGTCTTCCTCGCCAACCTCGGCAACGTAGCCGACTTTACGGCGCGGGCGACCTACGCGAAGAACTTCTTCGAGACCGCCGGCATCGCGGCTGTAACTAACGACGGCTTTGCGAGTAACGAGGAGGTGCTCTCCTCATTCAACGCGTCCGGCGCCAGCCTGGCGTGCCTGTGTTCATCGGATGCGGTCTACGGCGCGGAGGCAGCCACCGTCGCCAGCGCACTCCGCGAGGCCGGCGCCAGACACGTATACCTGGCCGGCCGCCCGGGAGAATTGGAACCAATGCTCCGAGCGGCCGGCGTGGGCACGTTCATCCATGTGGGCTGCAACCTGCTGGCGACTCTGACGGCGGCGCACGAAATCTTAAACCTCGGACATTAGCGCGCTCTCGTACGTTCGAGCCCTTGGCGTTCGCCGGCGTTTCACTCTGCCGGAATTCGCGCTAACTTAAGGCCGTCGGTAGGCTACGGGCAACGACCACTGCCGGTCGCGCGCGGGGGAGGTTAGGTACTGCCCAATTCGCGTAGAGGGGTAGCGATGGGTTTCGTTGACACACTCATTGCAAGATGGCGTACTCTTCGGCGCGGCGATCTTGTGGCTATCTTTCTACTCGCCGCATTCGTGGGCATCGCGGTTATCGCGGTCATCAAGTTCCCTAATCTCAGTCGGACGGGGAGCTTGAGATTCGGGCCCGACTGGGAATGCACCTACCCAGGGAAAGGCGAACCGGTCTGCGTCAAGAAGTCCGCCTCCTCCCGATGACAGTGGCCAAAAGCCTATTAATGGCGCATGGCATTCTGTTCGTTGCATCCTATAATAAATATGCCGGTGATTGTTGAGCAATCGCGCTTCGCGCGATCGAGTCGTGCCATGACCCAGATTCCCGATTTCGGCACTATCGCATTCACGGACCCGGCCGGCCCGGCCGCCGATGCAACGGGCGAGACGTGGCTCACCCCTGAAGGCATCCAGGTAAAGCCGGTCTACGGACCCGACGACCTCGGCGGGCTCGATTTCCTCGACGGGTTCCCGGGCATCGCGCCCTATCTGCGCGGCCCCTATCCCACCATGTACGTGACGCAGCCCTGGACGCTGCGCCAGTATGCCGGGTTCTCCACGGCGGAGGATTCCAACGCCTTCTACCGGCGTAATCTCGCGGCCGGCCAGAAGGGCCTGTCGGTCGCCTTCGATCTCGCCACCCATCGCGGCTACGACAGCGACCATCCCCGCGTCCGCGGCGACGTCGGCATGGCGGGCGTTGCGATCGATTCGATCTACGACATGCGCACGCTGTTCTCAGGTATCCCGCTCGAGCGCATGTCGGTATCCATGACCATGAACGGCGCCGTGCTGCCGGTGCTGGCGCTCTACATTGTCGCCGCCGAGGAGCAGGGCGTACCGCCCGAGAAGCTCGCCGGCACCATCCAGAACGACATCCTCAAGGAGTTCATGGTCCGTAACACCTACATCTACCCGCCCGCGCCGTCGCTGCGGATCATTTCCGACATCTTCGCCTTCACGTCGGAGCGGATGCCGAAGTTCAACTCGATCTCGATCTCCGGCTATCACATGCAGGAGGCGGGGGCGACCCAGGATCTCGAACTCGCCTACACGCTCGCCGACGGCGTCGAATATGTGCGGGCCGGCCTTGGCGCCGGCCTCACTATCGACCGATTCGCGCCGCGGCTCTCCTTCTTCTTTGCGATCGGCATGAACTACTTCATGGAGATCGCCAAGCTTCGCGCCGCCCGGCTGTTGTGGGCGAAGCTGATGAAGCCGTTCAACCCGGCCGATCCGCGCTCGCTGTCGCTGCGCACCCATTGCCAGACTTCCGGCTGGTCGCTCACGGCGCAAGACGTATTCAACAACGTGGTGCGCACCGCGATCGAGGCCATGGCGGCGACCCAGGGACATACGCAGTCGCTGCACACCAACGCGTTCGACGAAGCGCTGGCGCTGCCGACCGATTTCTCCGCCCGCATCGCCCGCAACACGCAGCTTTTCCTCCAGCATGAAACCGGCACGACCCGCACCATCGATCCGTGGGGCGGCTCGTTCTATGTGGAGCGGCTCACCGCGGAGCTGGCCCACAAGGCGTGGGGCCACATTTGCGAGGTCGAAGAGTTGGGCGGCATGGCGAAGGCAATCGAGGCCAGCATCCCCAAGCTGCGCATCGAGGAGGCCGCCGCCAAGACCCAGGCGCGCATCGATTCCGGTCACCAGTCGGTGATCGGGGTCAACAAGTACCGGCCGGAGAACGAAGCGGCGATCGATGTCCTCAAGGTTGACAACTCGGCGGTGAGGCAGTTGCAGCTCGATAAGCTGGCGCGGCTGCGCGCCGAGCGCGACGCCGTCGCCGTCGAAGCAGCGCTCACAGCGTTGACGCGGGCCGCAGCCGAGCCACCCGCGCAGGCGGGGGAGGGTGGGGTGGGGGCCGCCAACCTGCTGGCGCTCGCCGTCGACGCCGCCCGCGCCAAGGCGACGGTCGGGGAGATCTCGCTGGCCCTCGAGAAGGTGTATGGCCGCCATCGCGCCGAGATCAAGGCGATCTCCGGCGTCTACAGGCAGGAGGTCGGCGCCATGACCGACGCCGTCGAGCGCGTGCTGCGCAGCGTTGCGAAATTCGAAGCCGACGAGGGCCGCCGCCCACGCATCCTGGTCGCCAAGATCGGCCAGGATGGCCATGACCGCGGCCAGAAGGTGATCGCCTCCGCTTTTGCGGACTTAGGCTTCGACGTCGACATCGGCCCCTTGTTCGCGACCCCCGCCGAGGCCGCGCGCCAAGCGATCGAGAACGACGTGCATATCGTCGGCGTGTCGTCACTCGCCGCTGGCCATCTGACGCTGGTGCCGGAACTCAAGGCGGCGCTGGTGAAAGAAGGGCGCGGCGACATCATGATCGTGGTCGGCGGGGTGGTGCCGCCGCAGGATTACGACGCGCTGCGGGCCGCGGGCGCCGAGGCGATATTTCCGCCCGGCACCGTGATCGCGGCGGCCGCGGAAGCGCTCGTGGCCGCGCTCAACCGGCGGCTGGGGCATGCGCAGGAGGCCGCGGAGTAACGCATTCTTTGCCTTGAGGCTGATCTCGGCCATCGATGTGCTAAAATGCGTCGATGATCCGCGATCTATGCAAACGTATCCCACGGCGCTTGGCGGCAATCCTTGCCGGCCTCGCGATCTGTATTGCTGTTCCGGCTCACACCCAGACGTTTCCCGAGCGCACCGTCAAGCTCATCGTGCCGGTGCCGCCGGGTGGCTCGACGGACGCGATTGCGCGCCTCGTGACGCTGCGCATGCAGGCGATCCTCGGGCAGCCGGTCATCATCGAGAACCAGCCCGGCGCCGGCGGCCTCATTGCGGCACGGGCCGTCGCCGCTGCTAATCCTGACGGATACACGCTGCTGATTGGCGGCGTCGGCACGCTGGCCATCGGCCCGTCGGTCAAGACGCCTGATTTCAACCCCACGGCGGTCTTCACCCCAGTCGGCACGGTATCGACCGAGACCATGGTGCTGGTGGTCAACCCCAAGGTGCCCGCGAACACGCTCGACGCCTTCTTGCGCTACGCCAAGGCGAACGGCGGCAAGCTCAATTACGGTTCGGCGCCGGGAATCATCCCGCATTTCGTCTCTGAATTGTTCAACCTCAAGACCGGCGCCGGCATCGTGCACATTCCCTACAAAGGGGCCGGACCCGCGATCACTGATCTCCTCGCGGGCCAGATCGACATGGCGTTCAATACCAAGTCGGTGCTGCTGCAGCTTGTCAAACAGGGCCGGCTGCGCGCGCTTGCGGTCACAAGCGCTGCGCGCTGGCCCGAATTGCCGGAGGCGCCGACGCTCACCGAGGTCGGCATTTTTCCCTACCCCCTTGAAGTGTGGTTTGGGATCGTCGGGCCGGCCGGTCTGCCGCGCGCTGTCGTGGCGCGGCTCAATGGCGCGATCAACCAGGCGCTTCAATCAACGGATGTGCGGGCGAATTTCACGAATCTTGGCATCGAGCCGCGTGGCGGCTCGCCGGAAGACTTCGCGACGCTGCTGGCGCAGGACGCGCCGCGCTGGTTCGACATCATCCGCATGACTGGGATTAAGCTGGAATGACTAGTAGGATGGGTTGAGCGCAGCGAAACCCATCCTACCAGTCCGCCTTTGTCAGGCACGCAGCTACGGCTTTTCCGGTACCGTCAGCGGCTTGCCGATCTCGTTGACGACCACGACCAAGACCTTGGCGGGTTCGGTATTGCTCGCATTGCTGGACACCGCATGGAGCTGACCAGGCGCCTCATAGAAGGTCTGGCCTTTCGTCAAGACGGTCTCGGGTCCGCTGTCGACCTTGATCTTGTAGGCGCCCTCCAGCACGTAGCCGAAATTATGCGCGCCCGGATGACGATGCGCGGGCGAGCCGCCGCCCGGCGGGATGTCGAGTGTAATCATCATCACCTCGCGGCCGGGAACGTCGGCGAGCGTCTGCTTCATGAGCTGGCTCACCTTAGTGGCGGGCGCCTGCTGCTGCGCCGCGACGGTGCCGAGGTGGAAGGCGACTGTCAGTGCAGCGAAGCCGAGAAGCGCGAAGGCGGGTCGGATGAGGGTCTGTCTGTTCATGAGCATAGTCCTTCCGATGAGTGAGGTCGTTAGTCCGACGCTGAAATGAAACGCAACAAGGCACGAATCGCGCGTCATGGCTTGGGTTTGATTTGGCCCAGTATGATCGCGCGCACTTCCGGGTCGAGCTGCAGCCGGCCGTCCTTCGGCAATTCGTACGCGATCTTCTGCCAATCGATCGGCCCTTGGGCGAGCAGAGCCCAATACTCGGCACGCCCATTGAAGGCACGGATCACCTCCCACAAATCCTTGGGATCGAACAGGATCTCGTCCTTTTCAACGCCGCGGCCGAAGGGGGGGAAATGCGCGATTCGGTCGGGCGCATAGCGCAGGACGCCGGCATCCTGCGCGGCGCAGACCGAGCGAAGCATCGCAAGCGTGCTGTCGAAGGCGATGAACGATCGCTGCGAAAGCGGCCCAAGGTTGGCGACAAGAGGCACCGCCCCGTC
>Ga0257161_1000441_pt1 | contig 10364 bp, 4 predicted proteins | sample NR01A_FD_185954 | JGI IMG/M metagenome (GOLD analysis project Ga0257161, IMG submission 185954) | Soil microbial communities from H.J. Andrews Experimental Forest, Oregon, United States - NR-01-A | ecosystem: Environmental > Terrestrial > Soil > Temperate forest > Bulk soil | place: USA: Oregon... | reverse complement strand
GCGCCACTCCGGCGGCGTTATCGCTCGCAAATTCCATGCGTATGCCTCGCGTCTCGGCCCGCCCGCCCCAATACCCCGCAGCCCCACCACGCGAGGTGATTATTCACCATGTTGGCGCCGCCTCCCCGAACTCGCAAAGAAAAAGCCCGCGAGCTCGGAAATTTGCTGTGCCCCGCTTGAATCCATGCCAGACTTTTGGCATGGTTCGTTAGGACAGTAATGCTGTCTCACTTTGGCGGGGATGATCCGGCAGGAGGGGTCCGGCCGGCCCAATTGGTTGCCGCCGTTAGGGCGCATCACGCGACGGCCGACGAAGCAGCATGCTTGGCGTGAAATTCGGCTGGCGAGAAGGCTGCCTGCTTGACATAGTTAGGCCTTCGGACTTGCAGCGCTGACTCTGGGCGACGGGGGGAGAGTGTGCCGGCCGGCCGAGGCCACCGGAGAGTGAGGCGGAAAAGAATGAGCGCGACAACGTCGTTTCAGCCGGAAGGCTCGCGAGCACAATTGGGCTCGAATGCTTCCAATCACGACGCTTCCGATAGGGGACGAGTGATGGAACGGGTCGATGTCCAGGTTGCCGCACGAGGTCTTTATGATCCGGCACTCGACAAGGATTCTTGCGGCGTCGGTTTCATTGCAGACATCAAGGGACGCCAGTCCCATAAGATCATCGTAGATGCACTGACCATCCTGCTGAACCTCGAACATCGCGGTGCGGTCGGCGCCGATCCGCGCGCCGGTGACGGCGCCGGAATCCTGGTTCAGATTCCTCACAAGTTCTTTGTCAAGAAAGCAGCCGAGCTTGGCTTCTCGCTGCCGGCTCCGGGCGAGTATGCGGTCGGCGTACTGTTCATGCCGCAGGAAGATGCTTGGCGCGCAGAGATCCACGATGTCTTCGCGGAAGAGATTGCACGCGAGGGGATGCAGCTCATCGGCTGGCGTGATGTGCCGAACGACAATTCATGCCTTGGTTGGTCGGTAAAGCCGACCGAACCGTTCCACCAGCAGGTTTTCATCGGCAAGAGCAATCGCACATACGATGCCGACGAGTTCGAGCGGCGGCTCTACATTCTGCGCAAGGCCATCTCGGGCCGGCTCTACAAAATGCGCGAACGGCGCTACGCCGGCTACTACCCGGTTTCGATCTCGAGCCGCACCATGATCTACAAGGGCATGTTCCTGGCCGACCAGCTCAGCCGCTACTATCCCGACCTTCGCGATCCGGATTTCGAGAGCGCACTCGCGCTGATTCACCAGCGTTTCTCGACCAACACATTCCCGGCCTGGTCGCTCGCCCATCCGTACCGGATGATCGCCCACAACGGAGAGATCAACACGCTGCGCGGAAATCTCAACTGGATGGCCGCGCGGCAATCCTCAGCCCGATCGCCGTTCTACGGCGAGGACATTCACAAGCTGTGGCCGATCTCCTATGAGGGCCAATCCGACACGGCATGCTTTGATAACGCGCTCGAATTTCTGGTGCAGGGCGGTTATCCGCTGGACCACGCGGTCATGATGATGATTCCGGAGGCGTGGGCCGGCAATTCCCTGATGAATGACGAGCGGCGTGCCTTCTACGAATACAATGCCGCACTGATGGAGCCGTGGGACGGCCCTGCGGCCATCGCGTTCACGGACGGCCGGAAGATTGGGGCCACGCTCGACCGCAACGGTCTGCGCCCGGCGCGATATTTGGTCACGCGTGACGATCGCATCGTGATGGCATCCGAGATGGGCGTGCTGCCGATTCCAGAAGAAGACATCGTCACCAAATGGCGGCTCCAGCCTGGCAAGATGCTGCTGGTCGACCTTGAAGAAGGCCGCCTCATTCCGGACGAGGAAATCAAGGCAAAGCTCGCCAGCAGCCATCCGTACGAGGAATGGCTGCACAACACCCAGCTCGTGCTTGAGGAGTTGCCGCGCGCCGAGACGCGACCCCCGCTGTCCAATCTCACTCTTCTGGATCGGCAGCAGGCTTTTGGATACACCCAGGAAGACCTCAAAATCCTGATGTCCCCGATGGGAGCTGTCGGCGAAGAGGCGGTCGGCTCCATGGGCAATGACACCCCGATCTCGGCCCTGTCCGACCGGCCGAAGCTCTTGTTCACCTACTTCAAACAGAACTTCGCTCAGGTGACGAACCCGCCGATCGACCCGATTCGCGAGGAGATCGTCATGAGTTTGGTCTCCATCATCGGGCCGCGGCCGAATCTGTTCGATCTCCACGGCCTTTCGACCACCAAACGCCTCGAAGTGCGCCAGCCCATCCTCACCAACGACGATCTGGAGAAGATCCGCTCGATTTCTCAGGTCAGCGATTCCCATTTCAAGTCGCTGACGCTTGACGCGGTCTGGTCGGCCGATCATGGCGCCGCCGGACTTGCGCCCGCACTTTCAGACCTGTGCCAGCAGGCCGAAAAAGCGGTGCGGGACGGCATCAACATCATCATCCTGTCGGATCGCAATGCCGGCTCCGACCGCATACCGATCCCTTCCCTGCTGACCTGTGCGGCCGTCCATCATCACCTGATCCGCGAGGGCCTTCGCACCTCGGTCGGTCTCGTGGTCGAGTCCGGCGAGCCGCGCGAAATCCATCACTTCGCCTGCCTTGCCGGCTACGGCGCGGAGGCCATCAATCCGTACCTCGCCTTTGAGACGCTCATCGCCATGAAGGGCGATCTGCCGCAGAAGCTCGAAGACAAGGAAATCGTCAAGCGTTACACCAAATCGATCGACAAGGGACTGCTCAAGGTGATGTCCAAGATGGGCATCTCGACCTATCAATCCTATTGCGGTGCGCAGATTTTCGATGCGGTCGGCCTGCGGTCGGATTTCGTCAAGACGTTCTTCACCGGCACCGCGACCCGCATCGAGGGCGTCGGCCTCGACGAGATCGCCGAAGAGGCGGTACGGCGCCATCGCGATGCGTTCGGTGACTCGCCGGTCTACCGCAACGCCCTGGATGTCGGTGGCGAGTATGCCTACCGGGTGCGTGGTGAAGACCACGTCTGGAACGCCACCACCGTCGCGGCGCTCCAGCATGCGGTGCGCGGCAATTCGCGCGATAAGTATCGGGCCTACGCCGAGGTCTCTAACGAGCAATCCGAGCGGCTGCTCACCATCCGCGGCATGTTCCGCCTCAAGACTGCCGAGGAAGACGGCCGTACGCCGGTGCCCCTCGACGAGGTCGAGCCCGCCAAGAACATCGTGCGGCGCTTCGCTACCGGCGCGATGTCATACGGTTCGATTTCGCGCGAGGCCCATACCACGCTTGCAATTGCGATGAACCGCATCGGCGGCAAGTCGAATACCGGCGAGGGCGGCGAGGAGTCCGATCGCTACAAGCCGTTGCCGAACGGGGATTCCATGCGCTCGGCCATCAAACAGGTCGCCTCGGGCCGGTTCGGCGTCACCGCCGAATATCTGGTCAATTCCGACGTGATGCAAATCAAAATGGCTCAGGGCGCCAAGCCCGGCGAGGGCGGTCAACTTCCGGGCCACAAGGTTGATCGGACCATCGCCAAGGTGCGCCATTCGACGCCTGGCGTCGGTCTCATTTCGCCGCCGCCGCATCACGACATCTACTCGATCGAAGACCTTGCCCAGCTCATCTTCGACCTCAAGAACGTCAATCCGACCGGCGACGTGTCGGTGAAGCTGGTATCTGAGGTCGGCGTCGGCACCGTCGCGGCGGGCGTCTCCAAGGCGCGCGCCGATCACGTCACCATTGCGGGCTTCGAAGGCGGCACCGGAGCGTCGCCACTCACATCGATCAAGCACGCCGGATCGCCGTGGGAGATCGGCCTCGCCGAGACCCATCAGACGCTGGTCACCAATCGCCTGCGCAGCCGTATTGCCGTGCAGGTCGACGGGGGTATTCGCACCGGCCGCGACGTCGTGGTTGGGGCACTGCTTGGCGCCGACGAGTTCGGCTTCGCCACAGCGCCACTGATCGCCGCAGGTTGCATCATGATGCGCAAATGCCATCTCAACACCTGCCCGGTTGGAGTCGCCACGCAGGATCCTGTGCTGCGCAGGCGCTTCACCGGCCAACCCGAGCACGTCATTAACTTCTTCTTTTTTGTCGCCGAGGAAGTGCGCGAGTTGATGGCCGAGCTGGGCTTCCGCAACTTCGACGACATGATCGGGCAAATGCAGATGCTCGATCAGCGCCGCGTTATCGCCCATTGGAAAGCGAACGGCCTCGATTTCTCCAGGCTGTTCTATAAGCCGGATGCGCCAGCCGGCGTTAAGATCTACAAATGTGAGGCGCAGAACCACAAGATCCACGACATATTGGATCGACGGCTCATCGCCCAATCCGCGCCAGCGCTGGATCGCGGCGCTCCGGTGCGGATCGTGACTCCCATTAAGAACACTGATCGCGCCGCCGGCGCGATGCTGTCGGGCGAAATCGCCAAGCGCTATGGCCACGCCGGCCTGCCTCACAACACCATCCACGTCAAGCTGACCGGAACGGCCGGGCAGAGTTTCGGCGCTTGGCTCGCCCGCGGCGTCACCCTCGAACTTGAAGGCGAGGGCAATGATTATGTCGGGAAGGGCCTGTCGGGAGGACGCATCATCGTACGTCCGCCGGGCAATTCCGGTATTGTGCCCGAGGAGTCGATCATCGTCGGCAACACCGTGCTTTACGGGGCAATTTCGGGCGAATGCTATTTTCGGGGGATTGCTGGCGAGCGTTTCGCGGTGCGCAATTCCGGCGCCATCGCGGTTGTCGAGGGCGCCGGCGACCACTGCTGCGAATACATGACGGGCGGCATCGTGGTCGTGCTCGGCAATACCGGGCGAAATTTCGCGGCCGGCATGTCGGGCGGGATTGCCTATGTGCTCGATCAGGACGGCAGATTCCCGACCCTGTGCAACTTGGCGATGGTCGAGCTTGAGCCCTTGCTCGAGGAGGAGGAGATCAACGCCAAGGCATATCATCAAGCCGGCGATCTTGACGGCCATGGCTGCGTCGAGGTCATGTCGGATCTCACCCGTTACGATGCGGCACGGCTTCATCTTTTGATCTCGCGCCATGCCCGGTTTGCGGGCTCGCGCCGGGCGGCACAGATCATCGAGAATTGGGATGCGTTCCTGCCGAAGTTTCGGAAGGTGATGCCGGTGGAATACCGGCGCGCGCTGGCGGACCTTGCAAAGGAAAACGCCGCCAAGATGCAGGCAGCGGAATGATGCGGGCGCGCCGCCGCTTGCCTGCGACCCGTAAGCCGTACCGATTTCTCGGGTTTGGATCGAATGGGTAAAGTTACCGGCTTTCTGGAATTCGAGCGCAACGAGCGCGGGTATGAGCCGGTCGAGCAGCGCATTCGTCATTGGCGCGAGTTCGTGCTGCCGTTGCCGGAAGCCGAGACCCGACGGCAAGCGGGGCGCTGCATGGATTGCGGCATCCCGTATTGTCATACCGGATGTCCGGTCAACAATCAGATCCCGGACTGGAACGATCTTGTCTACACGGGCAGTTGGCAGGAGGCCTCCCGCAACCTGCACTCGACCAACAATTTTCCTGAGTTCACCGGTCGCGTCTGTCCGGCGCCCTGCGAGGCCTCGTGCACACTCAACATCGGCGACAATCCCGTCACCATCAAGACCATCGAATGCGCCATCGTGGATCGCGCCTTCGAGCAGGGCTGGGTGAATCCGGAGCCGCCGTCAGGAATGACCGGCAAATCGGTCGCAGTGGTGGGTTCGGGGCCGGCCGGCCTCGCTTGCGCCCAACAGCTCGCGCGCGTCGGCCATGACGTCCACGTCTATGAAAAGCAAGCAAAGCCGGGCGGGCTGTTGCGTTACGGCATCCCGGATTTCAAGATGGAAAAAAGTCTCGTCGAGCGCCGGGTCGCCCAGATGGAGGCCGAGGGCGTGCGTTTTCATTGCGGCGTCCACATAGGCGTCGACTTGGCGGCGGCCGAGCTTGTCGCCCGGTACGACGCCGTGGTGCTGGCAGGTGGCGCCGAAAAGGCGCGCGATCTGTCGATCCCCGGCCGCAATCTGAAGGGCATCCATTTTGCAATGGATTTCCTGCCGCAGCAGAACCGGCGCATCGCCAACGAGCCGCAAGAAGGTATCCCTCCGATCCTTGCAACCGGCAAGCACGTGTTGGTGATCGGCGGCGGCGACACCGGCTCCGACTGCATCGGCACGTCGATCCGCCAGGGCGCGCTTTCGGTCACCAATTTCGAGATCATGCAGAAGCCGCCCGATCGCGAGAACAAGGCGCTCACCTGGCCCGACTGGCCGCTCAAGCTGCGCACCTCATCGAGTCACGAAGAAGGGGCGGAGCGCGATTTCGCGGTGCTGACGGTGGAATTCGTCGGCGAAGGCGACAGCGTGAAGCAATTGCGCTGCGTGCGTTGCGACCCGAAATTCGAGCCGATCCTCGGCACGGAATTTGAGCTGCCGGCCGATCTCGTGCTGCTTGCCATGGGATTCATACATCCGGTGCACGAGGGCATGATCAAAGAGCTCGGGCTTGCACTCGATCCGCGCGGCAACGTCAAGGCCGATACAGTTCATTACGTCAGCTCGGTCAGCAAAATATTTGCCGCCGGAGACATGCGTCGCGGCCAGTCGCTTGTGGTATGGGCGATTCGGGAGGGGCGACAAGCAGCTCACGCGGTCGACAAGTTCCTGATGGGCACCACGACCTTGCCGAAGTAAAGATTTGTTCGCAAACACGCGTCGGTTCGAGCGGCGCTCACCATCGGCCGCCAAACAAGGACTGAAAGTTGAATTGCGGGAAAACAGCCGGCCGCCGGTAATCGGGCCGGTAAATTGACTGCGCCTCCGCAAAAGCCGGCCGCGTGCGGCGGACAACAGGCCGCGCCGGTGGTGCGGCCGTACCGCCAGCTTCCGTTTGTGGCGCTGCTGCAACCGTGGTAGCGCCACCACGTTCCGCCACCATCGGGGTCATCGGCAGATCGGTGGCCGCAACCACAGGATCGCTTCCAACCGGGGCAACGTCGCGCCGTGGCCAAGCAAAGTCGTCGGCGCGTCCCGCTGGTGCGCGTATTGGCTCGCCCCTCACCAGCACTTTCGCGACCATCGCATCGCTCGCCGGCTGGCGGGTATTGCCGCCCAGAAGATCGTCGGTTTCGCTTCCCCGCCCTGCGATCAACGGCACGACAGGTCCGGCTAACGGTCGGGCATGCGGACCCGAGCGGCTAGCGGCGGCCGCCCCCGCCTCGACTTTCGCAGCCGGCTCTACTTTCGGTTCTTCCGGGATTGCCACGGCCACGGGAGCGGCCCGTGTACTCAACCAACGCTGCACTTCACGCTCAACATAATGGGCAAGCTTTCGGGCTCCGGCTTGGGTGAAGTACACGCCGTCCCCGCTGCGCAATCGCCGGGTTTGGCCTTCAACATCGGGGCCAGACTGAGCGTAGCGGCCGTCTTCGTCGACGAAGCCGTCCCATACGTCGATATAGATGATGCCCGCTTTATCGGCCCGGCTGCGGTAGAGGTCGTTGAGAAACGGGACGTCGGCAGCCGATTTCTGCCCGCGCAATGGCGGCAGTCCCACCCAGAATACCGGTACTCCGGAGGTCTTCAGGGCCGTGATCGTATCGTCAATACGCCGGATGTAGGCTTCGCTCCAGGCATCGGTGCGGAATTCCAAAGTCCTGTTGCCGACGGGTGTCGTCGGCTCGGGCGCCGCAACGGCCGCGGTTTCATTGGGCTTTTCCGGCGACGATTTGTCGAGTTCCAAGGCTGCGGGATCGTCGGCCCGCTGCGGGGGCGGCTTCACGGTGCGGGCGGCCGGTGCGACCTGACCGGTTTCGCGGAACTGCCGCCGGTCGTTAATGCCGACCATCATCAGCACGAATTTCGGCTTCTGTGCCGCAATCAATTCGCGGGCAGTCTGCGGCCAATCGGGATAATCGCCGCGGGGGTCGCTGCGGACCTCGGTTCGAATCAAACCGGAATTTGTGCGATGCCGCCGCAATATTCCGATCTCGGGCGAGTCCGCATACGCTAGCTCGAGCCCGTATGCCAGCCAGTCCGCCATGGAGTCGCCGAACACCAGGATCGGGGTGGTCACGGCGCTTTCAGCCTTGGGATCAAGTTTCTTCGGGGCAGGTGCCTTGGAATAGTCAGCTGGCGCCCGCTCCGGCTGCTGCTGTTGCTGCGGGGCCGGTTCGTACCACTCGAACGGTCCGCGCTGCCGGCGGTTCTGGAACGGAGAGCGATCGTCAAAGAAAAACTGGGCACCGGATGGCGCGGGAGCAAGCGTCAGTAACGTCATTGCCGCAGCTGCTTCCGCGACGAGCAGAGCGATGGCGGTCAAAAACCGTGTGCTGACGCCGCGGACCATCTCGAATTTCCCGGTCGTATCACGCGGCCGAGGGCGCAAGCCCAGCTCGGCCTCAAGTCATCTCTGAACTCTCCGTTATTAGCACAAATAAGGTGTCGGATTGAAGACCGCGATGGGGACTCAAAAGTCGGATTTCCGGCCGGGCATTAAGTGAAATTTTACAGTTGGCGTAGGCGCCCCAACAAATCGGCCGACGCGAAGCCGTCCGGAACGAGGCCCTGGGAAACCTGAAAGCTCTTGATCGCACTACGAGATTTTGAGCTGAGGCGACCGTCTGGCTCGCCCCCGATGTCAAATCCGAGGCGCGCCAAATGCTGCTGCAACTCGTAGCGTTCGGCGACGGTGAGCACCCGCTCGTTGCGTGGCCACGCGGTGACGATCGGCCCGTCGCCCCGCATCCGGTCGGCGAGATGCCCGATCGCCAATGCATAAGCTTCCGCCGGGTTGTATTTCATCAACACCCGGAAGTTGTTGAGCATCAGAAATGCCGGCCCGGTGGCGCCGGCCGGAACCAGCAGATAGGCACGATCGGTTGGGCGCAAATAACCCCTGCCGCCGATCCTGACCACGCCCAGCCGTTCCCATTCCCGCATCGTCATGGCCTTGGCGCTGTCGGCCAGAAGGTAGTTGAAGCCGGCCGGCAGGGCGACCTCGTAGCCCCAGGTCTGGCCCGGCATCCATCCATCTACTTTGAGGTTGTTGGCCGTAGACGCGATGAGATCGGCGGGCGAATCGACCACATCGCGGCGACCGTCGCCGTCGAAATCGACCGCGAAGCGCTTGAACGAGGTCGGCATGAACTGCGTCGGACCGAAAGCGCCGGCCCACGAGCCCTTGAGACGATCCGGGCTGATGTCGCCGCGGTTTAGGATTTCCAGCGCGGCGAGGAACTCTTCGCGGAAGTAGGGTTGCCGACGCCCGACACACGCAAGGGTCGCGGTGGACCGGATGACTGGCCGGTCGCCGCCCGAGGTGCCGAAATTCGACTCGATGCCCCAGATCGCCGCCACGATATGGCGGTCGACCCCATAACTCTTCTCGATCGCATCGAACACGGGGCGATATTGCGCGAGAATCTCGTGACCACGCTTGATCCTGTTGTCATTCACCAGCACGTCGAGATAGTCCCAGAGAGCCTTGGTGAATTCCGGCTGTGCATCCATCAGGTCCATGATGCGCAGATCGGGGGTGAGGTCGCGTGTTTGAGTATCGAAGGTTTCGCGCGCAACGCCGCGTCGTGCGGCATCCGGCCACAAGCCTTCCAAGCAAACGTTGAAATTCGCCGCGGCCGCAAGGATCGCCTCCGCGGTCATGAGCGGATGGCCGGAACCGCCGGATTGCCCGCTCCATTCGGGCGCACCGGAGACCTTCGGATTCGGAACCGAATCGGTCACAGGGGGCGAGGCTGGTGCCAGGAACGGGAACAGCCGTTCGATCATCTGCGCCGTCGTACCGCCCGTCGCGCCGGCGAAGGCGACGGCCACGCACATCATCCCAATCAACGATTTCGAGCCGATCATCACTATTCTCCCGCGCAACAACCGCGGACCGAGCGCCCCCACACTATCAAGACTGACCTATTGGCACTCGAATTTGGTTGACGGAAGGTTAACGCATCGAGTCTTATAAGTATCCTAGGCATCCGATTCCCAAATGTGCCACCCACCGTGATGCGTTTCGTGTTGACTCTCGCGTACCACAATTGTTCCCCACACGGTCACGCAAGTGACCGCCGCCCCAATTGCAAGCCCGATCAACCGTCATATTCCCCAGATCACTCCCTATGAAGCCCATTCGCAAAGCCATCTTGCCGGTCGCCGGCCTTGGTACACGTTTCCTGCCTGCCACCAAGGCGATGCCGAAAGAAATGCTGCCGGTCGTCGACCGGCCGCTGATCCAGCATGTGGTCGATGAGGCCCGTCAAGCCGGCATTGAGCATTTCATTTTCGTCACCGGCCGTAACAAAGGCGTCATCGAGGACCATTTCGACCGGCAATTCGAGCTCGAATTGACCCTGACGGAGCGCAAT
>Ga0257161_1000440_pt1 | contig 10372 bp, 8 predicted proteins | sample NR01A_FD_185954 | JGI IMG/M metagenome (GOLD analysis project Ga0257161, IMG submission 185954) | Soil microbial communities from H.J. Andrews Experimental Forest, Oregon, United States - NR-01-A | ecosystem: Environmental > Terrestrial > Soil > Temperate forest > Bulk soil | place: USA: Oregon... | reverse complement strand
AAGTCCCAGGAATGGACCGGCGTGCTGTTTACCACCGGCGCGCGCGCTCCTGCCGCGCAAGCGGGGGAGGGTCGGGTCGGGGCAATCGGCGAAACCCCAATCGAAGGCATCGAGCCTGGCACATTCTCGACGCAGCTTATTCACCTTGATCACGCCGAGCGCGGTCCCGATATCGTCCTGACCTTTCCGTGGAGTTCGGCCAAGAACGCCTTCGGCGTGCCCGGCGCCGACTACACCGACACCCGCGGCGCCACCGGCCCGCTCAAAGGCAACGCCGGCAATCACGGCAGCATGAGCCCCTGGACCGTACACAACACCTTCCTGGCCTGGGGCGTCGATTTCAAGCGCGGCGTCACCGTCCACACGCCGGTGAGCAACGTGGATGTCACTCCGACGCTGATTGCGCTGATGGGGCTCGATCGCGATGCCAACCTCCCTCCCTTCGACGGCCGCGCCATCACGGAAGCGTTCGTCGACGGTCCGGACGAGGAGCAGGTCGCGGCCAGGACCATGACCTATTTCACCGCGACCCCCGACGGCGCATTCCGGGCCGCGATTCAGGTGAGCGAAGTCGGGGCTGAGCGCTATCTCGACAAGAGCTGGCGCGTGAGGTGACTCTTCACCTCTCCCACCGAAGTCCGATGTTTCCGATTTCGGCAGCTTGATCAAGCGGCCGAAATCGCCTCTTTTGCAAAAGTATATGACTAACGACATTTTGGCCGATTCGTCCCTATATGTATGATGCTTGCTGCAAATCCAGTTCCGATGGACGCTATCTTCCGACGATGCCCCCCTCACGCATTCCTCCTCTGACCGAGCGCGAGTTTGCGCGCATTTCCCGCGCGCTCGCCGAGCCACGTCGCGTTCAGATCCTCAAAGAGATCGGCGAGCGCGACGCCCCGATGCCGTGCGGCGCCCTACACAAGAGCCAGGGCATCAGCGCCGCGACCCTGTCCCACCACATCAAGGAACTCGAGACCGCCGGCCTGATCGATATCCTCCGCGAAGGCAAGTTCGCAAACCTTGTCTTGAAGCGCGGGATGCTGCGCGCCTATCTCGACCGATTATCGAAAATATAATCCAGCATCCCGCCGCCGCCTTGACGGTATCATTTCGATGATTATCTAAACGTCGAATCATTGGCAAGGCAGGAGAATTCAAATGAGCGAGCTGACGGGTAAAGTAGCGATCGTGACTGGCGCCTCGAAGGGCATCGGCGCGGCGATAGCGAAAGGGCTCGCCGCCGTGGGCGCCTCGGTGGTCGTGAATTACGCCTCCAGCAGGGACGGGGCGGATCGCGTCGTTGCCGAGATTGCCGGAAAGGGCGGCAAGGCCATAGCGGTAGAGGCCGACGTATCGAAGGCGGCCGACGTGCAGCGGTTGTTCGACGACACAAAGAAGGCCTTTGGCTCACTCGACGTGCTCGTCAACAATGCCGGCGTCTATCGTTTCGCGCCGCTTGAGGAGGTGACGGAGGATGAGTTCCACCGCGAGTTCAACATCAACGTTCTGGGCGTCCTGCTCGCATCCAGGGAGGCGATGAAATACTTCGGCCCTGACGGCGGCAGCGTCATCAACATCAGCTCGATCGCAAGCGTGAGTCCGACACCGACCGCGGTCGTCTACTCGGCGACCAAGGGCGCGGTCGACACGATAACGCGCGTGTTGGCAAAGGAGTTGGGGCCTAAAAAAATCCGGGTCAACGCGATCAATCCGGGAGGCGTCGAGACCGAGGGCCTGCATAGTATGGGGATCATCGGCAGCGAATTCGAAAAACAGATGGTGGCACGCACTCCGCTGGGTCGCCTGGGGCAGCCGAACGACATCGCGTCGGTCGCAGTGTTTCTGGCGTCCGCGGCCTCTGGCTGGATGACCGGCGAGACGATCGCGGTCGGAGGCGGATTCTCGTGAGCCATAGACCACCGCTCGCGGTGCAGTCGGACCGGCGGCGGGGCGGATTACGCTTGCGCTAATCCGCCCTACAGGGCCACGCTCCGCTCTCACTCAAACCGCGGCCGAAACCCGTTCTCCGTCGCCTCAATGTGCCCGGCAAACGGCGCGCCGACATGGCCTGGCAGCACCAGCGCGCCCGTCGACGCGGCAAGCTCAAGCACCATACGGCGGCTCTGCCGCGCCTGTTCGGCATCGGAGTTCTTCGGGAAATTCCAGTGCGGGTAGTAGACCTGCAGCAGATGGTGGAAGACGTCGCCAATGAAGAGCGCGCGGTCGCCCGCGTCTTCAAGCCGGAATACGACGTGGCCGGCCGAGTGCCCGGGCGCGGGTATAATATCGAGGTATTCGTCGAGCCGGTGCGGCCCGGTGACGAGGTCGGCGCGCCCGCCTTCGACGATCGGCAGCACGCAGTCCCGGAAGGTGCCGAATTCCACCGGCTCGGATTTATCGGGATCGGCGTCGAGCTTGCGGTAATATTCGAAATCAGGCTTGGAGATGACGTAGCGGGCGTTCGGAAATGTCGGCACCCAGGTGCCGTCGCGCAGCTTCGTGTTCCAGCCCACATGATCGTGATGCAGGTGGGTGCACATCACGTAATCAATATCCTGTGGCCGCGCGCCGGCGGCGGCAAGGCGATCGAGATAGGGGGTGTTGAGCATATCCCAGAACGGCCGCGTCGGCCGCGACCGGTTGTTGCCGCAGCAGCAGTCGATGAGAATCTTTTTAGCCCCGATCTGCAACAGCCAGCTGTGTACGCTGAGCTTGATGAGGTCTTTCTCGGCGTCGTAGTGATGCGGCGCCATCCAATGGGCGTGTGCGGCGGCGATCGCGGCGTCGTATTCGGGAAAAATATCGGCCGGGCGGTAGACCGGCAGGTAGGTTTCCTCGATGCGCGTGATGCTGACCTTGCCGACCGAAAATACCGACATGTGTTTCCTCGTATTCTGCGCCCGAGCGTCGTCGATTGGAGCGGATTTCGATCGCTTCAGAATCCACACCGGCGTCGTCGCCGGGCTTGTCCCGGCGACCCCGAACCTTAAGGTACAGAGCGAGCATAATCGAGGTGGCCGGGACGAAAGCGCGTTCACGCGCGTCTTCAACGCGCTGTTGCCCGGCCACGACACGAGTGGGTGTTAAGTACTTCGATGAGGATAGCTGCATGGACCTCGGCATCAGGAATCGTCGCGCCATCGTGACCGGCGGCGGCAGCGGCATCGGATATGAAACCGCGCGCCTGTTTCTTCAGGAGGGCGTGCGGGTCATGATCTGTGGCCGCAGCGAGGCAAAGCTCAATATGGCGCGCGATGCGCTCGCCAACGCGACCGGCGGCGAAATTCACGCGGTTCAAGCCGACATGGCGAAGGAGGCCGACATTGCGCGGCTCATCGACGCCGCGAAGGCGAGGTTCGGCGGCATCGATATTCTGGTGAACAACGCCGGCACGATGTATTCGGGCCGCTTCGCGGCGCTGAAAGACGAGTCCCTGAAACATCAGCTCGACACCAAGCTGTTCGGATTCATGCGGGCAATCCGGCTCGTCTATCCGCTCATGAAGGCACAGAAGTGGGGCCGCATCGTCAACATGATCGGCGGCGCCGGCAAGGAGCCTGATCCCTACATGTTCGGCAGCGGCATCACCAACAGCGCGCTGTTGAACCTGACCAAGTCGCTGTCCACGGAATTCGGCGAGGACAACGTGCTGGTGAACGCCGTGTGCCCGGGGTGGGTCGACACCAACCTGTGGCGGATGAATGCGCAAGGCCTGCAGCAGGAGCTGGGCGTGCAGTCCGACGACGACGCCCGGCGAATTGCGGCGCGGAAGAATTCGCTTGGCCGCTTCGGCACCCCGGCGGAGCTTGCCGACGCCATCGTGTTCCTGTGCTCGGAACGGGCAAGCTACATCACCGGCGTCTCGCTCAATCTCGACGGCGGGCGGCTCAAGAGTTTGTGGTAGGCTGTATCATGCGCGAAAACGCAATCGCCTTGGCACGGCGCTGCTGCTCCCTCTCCCCGCTTGCGGGGAGAGGTCGGGGTGAGGGGGCGTGCCCCCAAGTAGGAGGCTGTTCCCCAAGCTCAGACTCGCGGAGAGGCCCCCTCACCCGGAATGAGCGCTGGGAACGCGCTCATTCCGACCTCTCCCCGCAAGCCGGGAGAGGTTAAGGCTGCGGCGAAAGGCTATTGCACCGCTCACAGGGGTAGGAGCAGCGAGCATCGGAGGGCCAGAATGCGTAATGTCTTGATATGGTGCACGGCATTCGCCGTCGCGGCCACCCTGGCGGCGGGCCGCGCCGACGCGCAAACCTCGCCGGCACAAAGCTGGCCGACCAAGTCAATCCGCATCGTCGTGCCCTACCCGCCCGGCGGGCTTTCCGACGTGTTCGCGCGCCTGATCGGCGACAAGCTCGCGCGCCGGCTCGGTCAGTCCATCGTGATCGACAACCGGCCGGGCGGCAACACCATCATCGGGACCCAGGCGACCGCCCAATCGGCGCCCGACGGCTACACGCTGCTTCTCACCAACGGGGCGCTCAGCATCAACCAGAGCCTCGTCGCCAACCTGCCCTACGATCTCGACAGGGACCTCGCGCCGGTGGTCTGGCTCGGCGAGAGCTACGGCGTGCTGGTCGTCAACGACAAGGTGCCGGCCAAGACCCTGCCGGAGCTCGTCAGGCTCGCGAAAGAACGGCCAGGCAAGCTCGCGGTCGGGGTGCCGGGCGCCGGCACCAACTACCGCATCGCGGTCGAGCAGCTCAGGGACATCACGGGGGTTGACGTGACGCTGGTGCCCTACAAGGGCAGCGCGCCGGCGATCTCCGACGTCGTCGGCGGCCAGATCGAGGTCGAGGTCGACAGCATCGTTCCGCTCAGCCCCCAGATCAAGGATGGCAAGATCCGCGCGCTGGCGGTGCTCGCCGCTACCCGCACGCCGGACCTGCCCGACGTACCGACCACCGCCGAGGTCGGCCTGCCCGACCTGGTGATCTACGGCTACAACGCGATCCTGGCGGCGTCCGCGACCCCGCGGCCGATCATCGACAAGATCAATGCCGCCGTGAACGAGGTGCTCGCCGATCCCGACACCATCGCGCGGGGCCGCACGCTCGGCCTGCGCATCGGCGGCGGCCCGCCGGAGCAGCTTCGGCAAATTATGGACAAGGTGACGGCGATTTACGCCAAGGTTGTCAAATCGGCGAACATCAAGCCGGAATGAGGCTGGCGCTCCCGCCATTGCGTTCGCGCCCAGCCAATTCCCCCCCAGGCGTCATGGCCGGACTTGTTCCGGCCATCCACGTCTTCCTTCGCCGAAGCGCCGCAAGTAAGACGTGGATGGCCGCGACAAGCGCGGCCATGACGATGTGGGCCGTTGCGGCGAAAATGATCCAGGGTCGCCGCGGAAACCCGACGGTATTGATTTCGTTGGGAATTCCAAAATTAGTTCGTTTCCACAAAATCCATATTGCTAAGTCGAAAATATTACATTGAGGTACATATTATTTGCACAAATCCCTCCATCAAGGAACTGTAGCCCGGGTTGAGCGGTAAGCGAAACCCGGGAGCGGCATTGCCATATTGACGGGCCGCCCCCGGATTTCGCTGCGCTCCATCCGGGCTACAGCGCCGTAGGGCGGATTAAGCGCAGCGCAATCCGCCGACGACTGGCGGCGCAATGCGCTGCGCTTATTGCGCCCTACTACGTTTGTCGCGGCTAAGTCGGCAATATTACATTACTGGGCTAATTATTTTAGCTGATTCGTCCATGACAGTAATTTCACCGCCCATCGGCAATGCACAATTTTCCGGATGTTGCCGCGAAACTACAGTCAGCCAAGAGACATTCCGGTATAAAGGACCTTGGAGGTGGCGTTGCAATGATTATGCGTTTGGGAGGGTTGAATGATGAAGTCCGTGCTGACGCATTCGGCGGACCGGCCGCCTGTGCGGCAAACCAACGCCACGAAGGGAGTTTGGGCATTCGGCATCGCGGCGCTCCTTGCGGCGGCCTCTCCGCCCGCATTCGCTGCTGACGTGCCGATAAGAGGGCCCGGCCCGGTACCGCCCTATGTGACGCCGAGCCCGTGCTATAACTGTAATTACTATTATAATTGGACCGGATTTTATATCGGCGCCAATGTGGGAGCCGCCTGGGAGAGGTCAACACTGACCGATAATTTCTTCAACGCGAGCTTCAACAATGATCGTTCCGGTTTTATCGCCGGCGGCCAGATCGGCTATAACTGGCAACTCTCGCCGCAATTTGTCGTCGGCGTCGAATGGATGTTCGATGGAACGGATCTCAAGTCGGACACGACGACGGTGGTCGGCGCTGCTGTCATTAGAACCAGCGCAAAGGTCGATTGGATCACCTCCCTTGCGGCACGCTTCGGCTGGGCCAACAACAACTGGCTGTTCTATGGCAAGGCCGGCGGCGCCTGGGTGCACGACGGCACAACCCTGACCGCGACGATCCCCGTTGTCGGCACGTTTTCCACCAATGCTTCCGACAACCAAAGTGGGTGGCTCGTTGGCGTGGGCATTGAATACGGCTTCGCTGGCAACTGGACCGCAAGGATCGAGTGGGACCATATCGCACTAGACGATGTGAACCACTCCGGCTTCTTTGCGCCCGATACCATCACCGTGTCGCGCCGCCTGGACCTGATTACCGTCGGCTTGAACTACAGGTTCTGAGGGCATTTCAACGGCCGAGCGTCGAGGCTCGCGCTTCTCGTGGATGGAAAGGCCCCGGCGAGCAGCCGGGGCCTCTCTGTGTCGTCCGGCGAACGCCTCCACTCCGTCCAAATTCCACTTGGGTGCGCAGTCATAGCGCGCCCTCGTGGCATCCATGCCCCTTTGGCTGGGGACGCACGGTCAACCTAAACGTTATGGCTCTGACGGTTCATCCCATTGGGTGTCACGCCCCGTGAAAGCGGGGCATCCAGTAACCCCTGCGCGATCGAAAGAAACTCATGCTGTGCCAAAAGCGAAGCGTCGGGGGGCTACTGGATCGCCGCTTTCGAGCGTGTGAAGGAATTACTTGGCCGCCGGCCGCAGCCTGCTCCCTCTCCCCGCTTGCCATTAGGGCGTTTACGCGCGTCTTTGACGGGCGATGGAGAGGGTTGGGGTGAGGGGGGCGGGCCACAAAGGCTCAGACTCGCGGAGAGCCCCCCTCACCCCGACTCTCTCCCCCTTTGGGGACCATGCGGGGGGAGGGTAGGGAGGGGGTAGGCGCGTGCGGGCGTTTGCAATCTATACGATCGCGTCCCATGGGCGCGACAATCGCATGGCGCCGTTGATGATGCCGACCATCGAGTAGGTTTGCGGAAAATTGCCCCAGGCCTCGCCGGTGGAGGGGTCCGTGTCCTCCGACATCAGGCCGAGGTGGTTTCGTGCCCGCAACAGCTCTTCGAATTTCTCGCGCGCCTGCTCACGACGGCCGATTCTCGCCAACGCGTCAAGGCGCCAGAAGGCGCAAATATTGAAGGCGGTCACGGGCGTACCGAAATCGTCGGCCTCCTCATAACGCAACATATGCGGACCCGCTCCCAGGACCTCCTCCATCCTCTCGACGGTGGCCACAAACCGGGGATCGTCAGGCCCCAGGAATCCGACTTCGCCCATCAGCAACACGCTGGCATCGAGATGAGCGCCGTCAAAGCTTTCGACGAATGCCCGCCGCTTGTCCGACCACGCACGCGTGAGAATCGCATCGCGAATGGTGCCGGCGCGCTCAGCCCACAGCGCCGCCCGCTCCGGCTGTTGGAGACGGGTCGCGATCTTCGCGAGGCGGTCGCACGCCGCCCAACACATGAGGCTCGACGAAGTGTGAATTCGCGCCCGCGACCTGAGCTCCCAAACGCCGGCATCCGGTTTGTCATGGAGATGGAAGGCACGCTCGCCAAGAACCTCGAGCTGGGCGAAATCGGCCGGCCCGGCCGTCATGAACAGCCGCGAATCGAAAAATACCGGCGCCGCACCGAGGACGAGACTGCCGTAGGTGTCATTCTGAAAGTGCTCGTGGGCTTGATTGCCAACGCGCACCGGCCCCATACCGCGGTATCCCGGGAGGTCGCGGACCGTGCGTTCGGTCAACCGCCGCTCGAGCGCGATCCCGTATACGGGCTGGATGTGGCCGGCCAATGCGTCATCGACGATATTCATGATCCAGCGGAAATAGTTTTCCATGGTCCTGACAGCGGACAGGCTATTGAGCGCCCGCAAGACAAAGAACGCGTCCCGCACCCAGCAATAGCGGTAGTCCCAATTGCGGGCGCTGTGGGGAGCTTCCGGAATGCTGGTCGTCATGGCGGCGACGATCGCGCCGGTCGGCTCGTAGGCGCACATCTTGAGCGTGATAGCGGCGCGGATCACCGCCTCCTGCCACTCCGACGGCAACGCCAGCCGGTGCGTCCAGCCGCGCCAATAGCTCGCCGTGCTCTCGCAAAATGCGTGCGCCGCCTCGGCCGGGCCTTCGGAGAGGGTCTCGTCCGGCCCCAGCACCAGGTGGATGGGCTCCGTTACCTTGAAGGCGGTCTCTTCAAGCACGTAGTCGATGGGGGCGTCCGTCGTGAGGCGCAGCGTCAGCTTGTCCCCGATGTAGCGCACGTGATTGGAGCCGTAGGTGACCGACGCGGCTCGCGACCCGTAGTCGAAACGCGGGCGAACCCTTATTCGCACGCGCGGATTGCCGTCGATCGGGACGATCCGGCGGACCAGCATCTGCGGCCGGAATATGCGGTCGCGAATATAGAACCTGGGACAGAAATCGGTGATTTCGATGGCGCCGCCTTCCGCCCGCAATATCGTCTTGAGGATCGCAGTGTTGTCGACATAGGCCTGACTGGCGCCAGCCTGGTTTTCGATCTCGATCGCAAAGACTCCACCGTCCGGGGCCGATTGAGGCGAGCCGAGCAGAGCATGGAAAACGGGATCGCCGTCGAAACGCGGCAGGCAGCACCACACGATCTGCCCCTGCCGGTCGATCAGCGCGCTGACGGAGCAGTTACCAATGAGGCCGAGATCGAGGTTGGGCAATGCTAAGTCATCCTGCGAGCTGCGCCGGCAATCCCCGCAGCCATTCGAGGAACTCGGCGGTTCCGGCGGTCCGGAAGGTGGCGTGGGTGGCTCCGGGTCCGACCTTGATCGAAATGCCATCCCTGGCATTGACCAGGACGAAGGCATCCTCGTCGGTCATGTCATCCCCGGCGAACACCGGGCGCCGGCCCGCGAACGGCGTCTCCTTGAGGAAATCCGCCACCGCCGCCCCCTTGTCGCCGCCGATCGCCTTCACTTCGACGACCATCTTTCCGCGCTTGATCTCGGTCTTATGGAGTTCGCCGACGGCGCTCTCCACGGCCTCGATGCTGGCCTGCTCGAGTTCGGGGTGGTCGCGATAGTGGAGCGCCAGCGCGCCGTATTTACGCTCCACCAGCAAACCCGGATGCTTGGCAAGCAACGGAAACACCGCCCGCTCGATCGCCTCAGGAAGGCCGGAATCGAATGCCGATGCATAGGTTCTCCCCTGCGCGTCGCGCCGCATCAAGCCGTGCACGCCGGCGACCGACAGACGCAGGGGCGCGAGATATCGATCGACCGCGGCGATTTCGCGGCCGGTGACGATCGCGAGCGCGCCCGCCAGCAGTCCGTTGAGGTCCGCCAGGGCATCCCGGGTCTCCGGATCCAATCGTACGTCGTCCGGACGATCGGCGATGGCCACGAGGGTGCCATCGAAATCCAGGAACAAGGCAAACTGATCGGGGTTACGAAGGTCCGGGAGGGTCATTGCAACCAGTGTCAAATCCATTCTTGGGGTCGGCAACGGCGATACATCAGGTTAGAGCAAGCCGGCGACGGCAGGTCAATTCTACTGCATAGAGGTCTTAATGTGACGTGATCAAGCCTGGTCACGTTCTCGTCAAGTTCGATCTTGTCATTGCGACAGATTGGCCGGTGATCCCGAAATTGAAACGCCACGGCTCGGCGGCAGCGGCGTCACGGCGTCAAAGAGACAACAAAGCTTGTGCGCCGCGTGCGGTTTCGCGGGCAACTTTCACGTGGCACGCCTGCCGGCCCCGGTGGCATGATGGAACTTGACGCGGCCGCATGGGACGGACGGGCAGCGGAGGGTGCGTTTCAGGCGAGACTCAGCGGAAATGCCCGTCATGATGATCATGGTGAACACTAAGAGAACAGGCGTTCAGAATAATGCCCGGAAAATTGTTCAGAATGATCATGGAACCGACAAAGCTACACTTGCCCAGACCGTTGCAGTGCCTTAAGTACCCGGCGCTACAGGGGGAGTGTCCCGAGCGGCAAAGGGGGCGGACTGTAAATCCGCTGGCTTAGCCTTCGCAGGTTCGAGTCCTGCCTCCCCCACCAAAGGCAGTCCGGAGGCCACATCTTTATTGAGAGGGGGCTAGGC
>Ga0257161_1000439_pt1 | contig 10393 bp, 9 predicted proteins | sample NR01A_FD_185954 | JGI IMG/M metagenome (GOLD analysis project Ga0257161, IMG submission 185954) | Soil microbial communities from H.J. Andrews Experimental Forest, Oregon, United States - NR-01-A | ecosystem: Environmental > Terrestrial > Soil > Temperate forest > Bulk soil | place: USA: Oregon... | reverse complement strand
TGATTGCGATGACGCCTTTGGGAATTTCGAAACGCGGCTTTTGTTGGAATGGCTCATCGGGGACCGCACGGACGACATCCGCTACAATCTCGCCCGCGTCCTGCACAGTGCCCCTGTGCAGAAAAATTTCGACCGCGTGATCATTGATGCGCCGCCGCGAATGACGACAGGGCTCGTTAACGCGTTGTGCGCTAGCACGCACCTCATTGTGCCGTTTGTTCTCGACATTTTGTCGGCCGAACGCGTGGGGCTGTTTCTCCGGACCGTACGCCGCATGCGCGGGCAGCTCTTCCCGCATCTCGAATTGGCGGGCGTTGTGGGCACCCTCAAGGGTGATGGTACCGAAAGGCTGAGAGATGCCGAGCAAAAAGCGATATTGGAGGCAAAACGCGGAGTGTCCGGCAATTGGGGCGCCGGAGAATATGTTCTCACCGATGTTCTTATTCCGCGCAAGCAGTGCATCGCGGACACAGCTGGCATCGCCGTTGATCTTGTAGCAGCGGCTTTTTTTGAGCCGTTGGGCCAGAGGCTGTTCGACCTCACCACGCGGAATCTGCATGCCTGCTCCGAGCAGAGTCTCTCAGCCGCGACCTCGCGGCGCGCACAACGCGCACAAGGAGACAGCGCTTATGAAGGTCAGCTCGCTGCTCGCCGTATTCAGCAACTTTGAAGCCGCCGTTGCCGCCGCGACTGGCGTCGGCACACCGAGCGGCTTCAAAGAATTCCGGCGGCTGTTTCTGGGCTACGAGGACCAGGACGTTGCGCCGGTCGTCAAGAGACTCCTCAAGCAGCGAGACATTCACGAACGTAGAACGAACAGCCCTTCGATCGCGCGTCTTCGCGAAGCGCTTACCAAACTTGAGACTTGTTTGCGCAGCGCTGACGGCAAGAAGGCTGCCGATGATGTCGCAAAGCTCGCTGAGCTGCTCGAAGGGTGCGGGCAAGTAAGCGTCGACGAGTTCGTTAGCGAAGCACGCGAGTGGCTTGCCGAAGCAAGTCGGCCAAAGGCCAAGCTCGAAGCCAGTCCCAAACCTGCGAGGCCTACGCGGAAAAAATCCACTGTACTTTCGGTCGAGACGCTGCCTCCGGCCGAGTACGCCACTCTTCTTAAACGGACGGCCAAGGACAACACGCAGTTCGACCAAACCGTCGAGCGGTTGCGAGCCGACCGTAGGATCAAGAAGGCAGATATGCGCGACATCGCGCGGCTATTTTTGGGTTACGAACTCGCCAAGAAGAAAGGCCGTGAAGACGCCTTGGCGGAAATCGTCGCGAAGCAAGCGGTCGAGGCCCGGCAGGAAGCGAGAGGTTCTGTCCTTGATCGGTTGAAGCCCTGGTAGAGGCTTCATACCGGCGGTTTTGCCCGCTTCTTCCTCCGGAGGGCAACGCCGCTGAACATGTCATCCGCCGTCGCATACCGCCTCAGCTTCGATCGGGTGCCTGTGCTCTCCAGTTCCTCGATCGCCTTCCTGGTCTCCGCATTCGGCACCCGCACCTCAAACGGCAGTCCGTTTCGGAGCACGACTTGTCGCAGAAACATCGTGATTGCGTCAGTAGTGGTCACGCCTACAGTCGCAAGAACCCGAGCCGCGCGCGCCTTGAGCTTCGGCTCGACCCGCGCCGTAATGTACCCGGTCTTGCCCATGTCCATACGCCTGCTTTCAAATGTCTTGTATCACACCCGTGATACAAGACATTTATAATCATCAGGGCGCTGAAGCGCAACGGAAACCGCAGGCCGTTAGCGGCCCGAGCCCTCGGCTACGGCTCGTTGAATGAAGTACATCAAACCAAGCGACAGCAGCGTCGTCGCAACGACGACGTAGCCCAAGACATCGAAGCGCTGCAGGTCGCCGGCGGGACTCTGCGCAACGACGATGCCGGCGATGATCGAGGCGATGCCGCCTGACACTTGCTGCACAGAGGCGCTGACGGCGTTGAAGGAGCCCCGTTTCGATGCCTCCGGGATCGCCGACATCAGCGCTTGCGACGGGATCATGCGTGAAAATATGCCAACGAACAGCAACACATTGACGACGATCACGGCGACGAGCGGCACGCGGCCGAGATGCGTATAGACGAGCACCATGACAATGGACACGGCGCAGCCAAAGACGAAGGTCCTGAACTTTCCGAATGTGTCGCTGGCTCTCCCGATCAGCGGACCCGCAAAGATCGTGAACATTCCCGACGCCAGATAAAGCGTGGGGAGATCGGTCAACGCAATGCCGAGATTGTTCACCGTGTAGACGCTGGCGAATGGCAGCAGCATGTAGCCGCCGGTCACCAGCAACGCCGTCGTGGCGAAGGCCATGGCGTACCGCGGCACCAGGAGAGTGCCGGTCAGATGCCGCCACGGGCTTTCAGTCTGCTTCAGCGCGAGATGGCCCACCACAGGCTTCATGGAGAAAGCGATAACCAGGCCCACCGGGATCGTGACGAGGACGATCGCCAGGAATGCGGCGTGCCAGTCCCAGTGGCTGGCGATGTAAAGTCCCATTGGGATGCCTAAGACCTGACTGGCGGAGAAGGCGGTCGTTACGACCCCCATCACCCGGCCCCGTATCGCAAGAGGGAATAGATCCGTGGCGATCGCAAGGACGATGGAGCCGATCACCCCGCCGAACAGTCCGGTCACGATTCGGGCGAGCAGGAGCAGGGGATAGTTGGGCGCGAGCGCGCAAAGCGTCGTGCCGGCGATGAAGCCGCAATAGAAGAAGAGGAGAAATCTCTTGCGATCGAAGCGGTCGGCGAAACCGGCTGCCAACAAGCCGGAGACGCCGGCGCTGAAGGCGTAGGCTGATACGATCTCGCCAAATCGCTGCGGGCTGATATCGAGATCGGGCATGATGATCGCGCCAAGCGGCGATATGATCATGAAGTCGAGGATGATCGAGAACTGCAAGAACGCCAGCAGCGCCACGATGAAGCTCTGATAGCCGGAGAATTTTAACCGCAGAACTTTTTCCGGTGCTGCCGCCGCATCACCGTCGCCAGTCTTGAGAACTGTGGTCATTCGAATCTCACGAAGTGTAAAGGTCAAAAGCGTTGCCGGTCGCCGCGCTCCCTCGGCATCGCGGACCTGCGAACACCGTCAAAAAATGGGCGAAATCAAGGAGCGGGTTTGCGCCTTCGACACGGGTGCAAGGTACGATCTTTTGATCTGCGTTTCGAGCCCGCGATCATCACGAGCATATCCACGCGTCCGACGTGCTCGCCGCGCCGGCGGATCAGGTGGTGCCGGTTGCGCCCGCCTGACGGCGTGCTGTCACGATCGCTGCAGATCGGCGTCGGTGCGGGCGAGGATTTCGACCAGCCGCGCTTCCGCGGCGGCGTCGGTTTCAAGCCGCTTGCCGATGGTCTCGCGCAGATGGTCGAAGGCCGCCTCGACCAACGGCGGCAAGGGGCGCTGCTTGTTGCGTTCGCGGCGCACTGCACGCCGCCAGCCGTTTACGCGTTCGCCAAGCGCGGTCAAGCGATCAAGCACGGCGTCGACAACGTCGCGATTGGCGTCAAGCCAGGCGCGGCCTTCGTCGGTAATCGCATAAAGCTTCTTGCTCCCTTCGGCCGACGCGGTGACGTGGCCCGCCTCCTCCAGGTAGGTCAGCGTCGGGTAAACGATGCCGGGGCTCGGGCTGTACCAGTCGCCGGTTTTCTCCTCAAACAGCTTGATGATTTCGTAGCCGTGGCGAGGTTGCTCGGCGATCAGCGCCAGCGCGATGAGGCGAAGGTCGCCCTGCGCCAATATGCGTTTGGCGCGCAAAATGTCGTCGGCGCCCATTCCGCCCGGCCCGCCGACGCCGCCGTGGCCGAAGAAGCCACGCAGACCGAAATGACCGCGACGATGCCGGCCAGCTCCCCATTTTTCACCATAAGGTTCGAAACTTACACGCATTTTAGTTCTCCTGTCCGCGTTAAGATATATCTTTAGATAGCTCATAATTAGATGTAACGCAAGATATATCTTAATTCTTTTGCACAGGGATTTCCGGGATAAGCGGCAAGCCCATCCACAACCACATCTGCTCCTACACCTTCTCCACATCCGGGCGGCCGAGCAGGCCCTGGGGCAGGAAGATCAGCGTGATAGCGAGGATCGAAAAGGCCGCGACGTCCTTGTAGTCGATGGAAAAATAGGCTGACCACATAGTTTCGACGAGGCCGATCAGGAGGCCGCCGACCACGGCGCCGGGCAGCGAGCCGATGCCCCCCAGGACCGCGGCCGTGAAGGCCTTCACGCCCGGCGTAAAGCCGTCATTGAAGTTCACCACACCATAATACATGAGGTACATGGTGCCGGCGACGGCCGCCAGCGCCGCACCGATCACGAACGTGATCGAGATGGTTCGATCAACGTCGACGCCGAGCAGCGCCGCCATCTTCTGGTCCTGCTCGCAGGCGCGCTGTGCCCGGCCGAGGGAGGTGCGGCTCACCAAATACCAAAACACCAAGAGCAGTATCGCGGTCACGACCCAGATCAGCAACTGGCGGTGCGACAGGGTGACCTGATAGTCCTCGCGCCCCATCAGCACGAATTCGCCCTGCAGCAGCGGTGGGATCGACTTGTTGCGCGGACCCTGGGCGACCTGGACGAAATTCGACAGGAAGATCGACATGCCGATGGCGGAGATCAGCGGCGCCAGCCGGAATGAGCCGCGCAACGGCCGATAGGCGACGCGCTCGATCGTCCAATTGACGAGCGAGGTCAGCGCCATGGCGACGATGAGCACGATGACGAGCGCGCCTACCACGGAGGCGATGCCAAGCCAGGCGGTGACGATCAGGTAGGCGATCAGCCCAATGAATGCCGACACCATGAACACGTCGCCATGGGCGAAATTCACCATGCCGATGATGCCGAACACCATGGTATAGCCGATGGCGATCAGGCCATAAATGGAGCCCAGCGTAATTCCATTGATGAGCTGCTGGACGAATACTTCCATGCGTCAGGAACCAGGAATCGGAAATCAGGGGTCAGGAGTCAGGAATCGGACGTCAGGAAGGTTCCTCGTGCCCCTTCCTGATGCCTGACCCCTGACTCCTGATTTCTGGTCTTAACAGGGCCGTCACCGAGCGGCAACGCAGTAGGGGAATTGTTCCAGAAATACCCGGTTTCGTATCTTTTGCCGACCGTCGCGCCGGGCCAATGATCGCCCTGACCGAGACCGCCACCTAACCGTCCCCCTGGGAGTGCGGGCGTCTCGCCCGCATTGGACCGTGCAACCGGCACTGGCGTTTCCCGTGGAAGTGCGGGACGCCCGCGGTCCCAGGGTGAGGGGGGCAACACTTTGCGGAGGATACCCATGAGCCCGACGATGAGTCGGACCAAGGCCGAGGACCACATCGGCGCCCCCAACCGGCCTTTCACCGGCAAAGAATACCTTGAAAGCCTGCGCGACGGCCGCGAGATTTACATCTACGGCGAACGGGTTCCCGATGTCACCACCCATCCGGCATTCCGCAACGCTGCGCGCAGCATCGCGAGGCTCTATGACGCGCTGCACGACCCTGCCACCAAGGACATGCTGACCTGCCCGACCGACACGGGCAATGGCGGCTATACGCATAAGTTCTTTCGCGTTGCGCATTCGCGTGAGGATTTGATCGGCCAGCGCGAGGCGATCGCGGCCTGGGCCCGCATGTCCTATGGCTGGATGGGGCGCACCCCAGACTACAAAGCCTCCCTGATGAATACGCTCGGGGCGAACCACGCCTTCTATGACAAGTTCGCCGCCAACGCGCAGAACTGGCACCGCCGGGCGCAAAACCACGTCCTGTTCATGAATCACGCGATCGTCAATCCGCCGGTCGACCGCGCCAAGGCGGCGGACCAGGTCAAGGATGTGTTCATTTCCATCCAGAAGGAGACCGACGCCGGCGTTTACGTCTCCGGCGCCAAGGTGGTGGCGACCTCATCGGCGCTGACCCACTACAACTTCCTTGGCCAGAACGCCGCGATGCCGGTCAACGATTCCGATCTGGCGGTGATGTTCATCGCCCCCATGAATGTGCCGGGCGTGAAACTGTTCTGCCGCGCGTCCTACGAGATGATCGCGAGCGTGATGGGAACGCCGTTCGATTATCCGCTGTCGTCGCGCTTCGACGAGAACGATGCCATCTTCGTGTTCGACAACGTGCTCATCCCGTGGGAGGACGTGCTGCTCCACCGCGACATCGAGAAGATCAAGATCTTCTATCCGCGCTCGGGCTTTCTCAACGGCTACCAGTTTCAGGGCTGCACCCGGCTCGCCGTCAAGCTTGATTTCATGGTCGGCATCATCGCCAAGGCGCTGCGGGCGACCGGCGCCGAGGAATTCCGCGGCAACCAGGCGATGCTCGGCGAAATCATCGCGTGGCGGAACCTGTTCTGGGCGATTTCGGACGCCATGGCGATGAATCCGGTGCCGTGGGTCGGCGACACCGTGCTTCCCAACGCGCAATCGGGCGCGAGCTACCGGGTGTTCGCTGGCGATGCCTACGGCCGCGTCAAGGAAATCGTGCAGAAGATCGTCGCTTCGGCCTTGATCTATCTGCCGTCCTCGGCGCTCGATTTCGAAAACCCCGAGATCGACAGGTATCTCGCCAAATATGTGCGCGGCTCCCACGGCATCGATTACCGCGAGCGCATCAAGGTCATGAAGCTGTTGTGGGACGCGGTCGGCACCGAGTTCGGCGGCCGCCACGAGCTCTACGAAATGAACTACGCCGGCAATCACGAGGATATCCGCATCCAGGCGATGTGGAACGCGCGCAGTTCCGGCGCACTCGACCGCATGATCGCGCTCGCGGAGGACTGCATGGCGGGCTACGACGAGCGCGGCTGGACGGATCCGACCTGGGTCAATCCGGACGACGTATCCAACTTTGCCTCGCGCGCCGCGCGGGCGGCGGAGTAGGGCGGGTTAGCCCAACGGGTCCGCGCGAAGCGCGGCCCGACGGTCACTGCCTGCCATGGTTGGCGGATTACGCTGCTCTAATCCGCCTTACGTGGTATGTTTGCGCCATGAACTGGACTGACGATCAGCGACCGGACGACGCCATGGCGGGTGCGTTCGAGGCGATCGGGCCGGAGCCCGTCGTCACCGTTGGGGCAGCGGCGTTTCGCGACGCGATGTGCCGGCTCGGCGCCGCCGTTCATGTGGTGACGACGGCCGGGCCGGGCGGCAAAACCGGTTTCACCGCGACGGCCGTTTGCTCGGTGTCGGACGCCCCGCCGACCCTTCTCGTGTGCCTCAACCGCAGGAGCCACGGCGGCCCGATCCTGCGCGAAAACAAAGTGTTTTGTGTCAACACATTGGGCGCCGATTGCGAGGCCGTCGCCGACGTGTTCGCCGGGCGGACCGGCGCTACCAAGGCCGAACGTTTTGTCACCGGGCTGTGGTCGACCCTGAAAACCGGAGCCCCGGTGCTGGCGGCGTCCGTGGTCGCGTTCGATTGCCGGGTGGTCGAAATCAGGGCGGTGGCGAGCCATAACGTCATCTTCGGCGCCGTTGTGGACATCAGGCTCGGGCCTGCTGGTCCAGCGCTGGTTTACCACAATCGCGCCTATAAGCGCGTTTAGGCGAGCAGAGGCGCGGCTCGAAGGATTGCTAAATCGGCCCTGCAGCATACACCGCTTTGGCGTCCGCCCGCCAAAATGCGCTACACTGCGCCCATGCCGCGAAGCTCCGCCCTGCCCTTGTTCCACCTCTACGGCGATCCGCCGGACGATCAGGCGTTCGACTTCGTTCACATCGAAACCATCTCTTCGCGCTCCTCCATCCACGACTGGACGATCCGGGCGCATCGCCATCGCAATCTGTTTCAGATCCTGTTGATCGCCCGCGGCGGTGGCGAGATGACGTTCGAGACCCAGGTGATCGCTTTCGAGGCGCCGGCCGCCATCATCGTACCCGCCACTGTCGCGCATGGCTTCCGTTTCCGCCCGGAGACGACCGAGGGCTGGGTGGTGACTTTCACCGAAGATGTCGCGCGCGGACTGGGCGAGCGCTCAGGCGAGGCGGTCTCGGCGCTGCGCACGCTCGCCGCCGATCCGGTGGTGCCGCTGTCGGGCGAGAACGAGGTCGATCGGATCGGCCGGCTTTGCGCCGATCTCCACGAGGAGCGGTTTCTCGCGCGTCCGGGCTACCGCCTCGCCATGCGCGGCTATCTGGCGCTCATCGCGATTGCGGTGGCGCGGCTGGCAGCGAGCCGCGCCAGGACCGGCGCGGCGACACTGATGCCGGCGGACCCGACGGTCGACGCATTGCGCTATCTGGTCGAGGAGCACTTCCGCCACGAGCGCCAGCTTTCCTTCTATGCCGGCAAGCTCGCCATGACGCCGGATCGCCTCAACGATCACGTCAAGCGTGCTGCCGGCGTCACCGCAGGCCACCTCATCCGCCAGCGCGTTCTGACCGAGGCGAAACGCCAGCTGGTCTTCACCAATCAGCCGATCCACGAAATCGCTTACGATCTCACCTTCGCGGACCCGTCGCATTTTGCCCGCTTTTTCCGCAAGCAGACCGGCATCACGCCACAAGCGTTTCGCGAGCAGGGCGGGGGATGATGTTTGGAGTTAATGGATATTTTCGTAGGCGGAACGCGCCTTCATTACGCGCACGACCCTTCGCAAAGTAGAAAACGGCAATCCAGGCGTTTCGCTCGGCATCTATGCGACCGTCATGTTCGTCCTGGGGCTAACGCCGCGCCTCGCCGATCTCGCCGATATCCGCAGCGATGAAGTCGGCCTCCAGCTCGAAGAGGAGCGCCTTCCAAAACGGATCCGCCAGCGCGGTATCGGCAGGGGGCCGAAGCGACGGATCGCAGCCTGCTCGTCTATGTCGATCTAGAAGGTGCGCCCCATCTCGTGGGCCGCCTGTGGGCGCGCAGCCGCAAAGGCAAGGAAGGCGCGAGCTTCCAGTACGACGACACCTGGCTTGCCAACCCCTTCCGGTTTGCGCTCGAACCGGCCCTCATAGTTGGCAAGGGCCCGCATCATACGATGGCGGGCCGGCTGATATTCGGCGCCATCGGGGATTCGGCGCCGGACCGTTGGGGCCGCATGCTGATTCAACGTGAAGAGCGGCGCAAGGCGCGCGAAGAAAGGCGCACGCCGCGTATCATCGCCAGTGCCTGAGTTGTGTGGCAAGGGGTGCGCCGCGAAGCCCTCGGCCGCTGCGTCAAGCACGGCTCCCATATTTCCCGCGGCTCGCCGCCCCCATCGCCCGCCATACCTTCTCCGCCGTCGCCGGCATCTGCACGTACGGCGCGCCGATCTGGGCCAGCGCATCGTTGACGGCATTCATCACCGACGACAACGCCCCCACGGTGCCGGATTCGCCGGCGCCCTTGACCCCGAGGGGATTGGTCTTGGTGGGCACTTCGTTCTCGCCCAACGTAAACGAGCAGAAATGATCCGCCCGCGGCATGGCATAGTCCATGAACGAGCCGGACACCAGCTGGCCTGAGGCGTCATAGGCGATGTTTTCCATCAGCGCCTGGCCGACGCCCTGGGCGATGCCGCCGTGAAGCTGGCCCTCGACCAGCAGCGGATTGATGATGTGGCCGACGTCGTCGACGGCGGTGTAGCGCACAAGCGCGACGGCGCCGGTTTCGACGTCGACCTCGACCTCGCTGATGTGGCAGCCGTTCGGATAGGTGCGCTCGCCGCCCGAGAAGGTGCCGGTCTCGAACAGGCCGGGCTCGGTATGCGGCGGCAGCCTTGCCGGCACGAAGGCGGCGCGGGCCACCTGCGTGAGGTCGATGGCCTTGTCGGTGCCGGCAACCACGAACCGGCCGCGCTCGAATTCGATATCGTGCTCGGGCGCTTCCATCAGATGGGCGGCGATGCGGCGGCCTTTGGCGACGATCTTTCCCGCCGCGATCAACATCGCGGTGCCGGCCGATACGGTGGAGCGCGAGCCGAACGTGCCGGTGCCGATCGCGATCTGGTCAGTGTCGCCATAGTTGAAGCGGATGCGGCCTGGCGGAATGCCGAGCCGGTCCGAGATGATCTGCCGGAATGTGGTGGCGTGGCCTTGGCCGTGATCGTGGGTCCCGACCGAGAGCGTGACGGTGCCGGTCGGATCGAAGCGGATTTCGGCATGCTCGATCAGGCCCGCGTTGGAAGCCTCGACCGTCGAGGAGACGCCGACGCCGCGCAGCTTGCCGCGCTTCTGCGATTCGTGGCGGCGCGCCGCAAACCCCGCGTAGTCTGCGAGCTTGAGGCAATCTTCGAGGTTCTTGCCGAAGTCCCCGCAGTCATAGGTGTAGATCAGCGCCGTACGGTACGGCATGGCGCCGGCCGGGATCATGTTGCGCCGGCGAAGCTCGGCGCGGTCGATGCCGAGCCCACGCGCCGCAAGGTCCGCCATGGTCTCGATCACGTAGGCGGCCTCCGGACGGCCGG
>Ga0257161_1000438_pt1 | contig 10406 bp, 9 predicted proteins | sample NR01A_FD_185954 | JGI IMG/M metagenome (GOLD analysis project Ga0257161, IMG submission 185954) | Soil microbial communities from H.J. Andrews Experimental Forest, Oregon, United States - NR-01-A | ecosystem: Environmental > Terrestrial > Soil > Temperate forest > Bulk soil | place: USA: Oregon... | reverse complement strand
CGTGCCGCAAGTCTGGGCCGTCGTCGTAGTGGGTTGCGAGATGTCTGCGACGGCCACCACGACCAGCACCGAAAGCACGCGCCAAGCTTGTCCACAACTCACGCGGAACGAAAGCATGCCCCCCCCTTTGCCCTATAAATCCCCAGACGAGCCGCCGATGGCGTTATCCCCCCGTTACATTTCAATATCAATCAACATTCTCGACAAAAATTTGCTTGCAATATATCCGATAATACTGTGCGGGCAACATTACTCACCGCGTCGCGTAGATTCTCCTTCCTTGCACGAAATTCCCTGAATTCCTTGCATCAAATCGGCTCCTTGGAAATCGGCGGAAATAGGCCACTCTTACTTCCGCCTTACAAGGATACTGTTGGAATGCGGCAGAAATGCGTAGCTCGGCGTTGAGTGCGCAGCGCAAAATATCCGCAACATTTTCAGCAATGCAAATGTTCTGACAAAATGGGATGTCAACCGGGGCCTCTTGGTCGCTTCTGCGCCATAAAGGCGTGACATCGTCTATTGGGGTCTATTGGGTGCGCCGCAGATCCGTCTCCGCCGTGCGGACATGGGTCTGTTGTTGGGCGGGCATGAGGCGGAGCTCAATTGGGGCTTCAAGCAGCCAAAGACAATTGAACGGGGGCCTAGCGATGCGGCGAGTTGTCTTGCAAGTAGCGGTTGCCACGGTCGGCCTGTTTACGCTTTCCGCCTTCGCCGAGGTGGCCACCCCCCGCACCGAAATACGAAAGGGCTTGGTCTCGATACTTACCGATGGCATCACCGAACCCAACGGTCGAGCAACTCAGGCCATCAATGAGCTGGCCGATTACGGCAGGCGCATCGACAATGTGCGAGTGCTGCCGATTTCGGGGCATGGTGCGGTGGCGAATGTGCGCGACCTGCTCTACCTTCGCGGCGTTGATCTCGCCGTTCTCAACGGCGATATACTCGCATTTCTGGATCAGACCGGCCAATACCCGGACGCCCGACGCCGCATCCGATATGTGACCCATCTGTTCGATCAGAAAGTCTTCCTTCTGGTGCGAAAGGACATCAACGCGATTGAGGATCTGCGCAGGCGCAAGCTCGTTGTCCTCTCCGAATTCGGCGCTGGCCGCGTCACCGCCGGGGCGCTGTTCGGATTGAGCAAGATTGATGTGGCGGTTGAGGCGATTGGTGCGGGCGAAGTCCTGGACGACTCCAGCCTCAGCAAATTCGACGGTGCTCTGCTGCTCGGCGATGAGCTCACGCGGGTCCGCTTCGGCGCCCAAATGCGTCGGGAGTACCACCTGCTGCCGATCGTAATGACGCTGGAGCTGCAGAAAACTTATCGGGGCGCCGAGATCGAGGCGCAGGAATTGGCGGGTTTCGCCAATTCGGCAAATTCGGCAAACGTAGCGACGGTTGCGGTGAGCACACTTCTCGCAGTTTTTGATTGGGCGCCCTCGCAAGGCCGCTACGCCGACGTGACCAATTTTATCGCGGCTCTTTTGTCAAACTTTAGAGGATTGCGTCAGCAAAGCTCGAATTCGATCTGGCGGCAGGCCGACATCGCCGCACAGAGCCCCGGCTGGGTCCGATTTGCCGCGGTTCAGCCCAATCGTGTGCTAAAGCCGACGCAACTTGCCGAGCTTGCCGCCGTCGAGCACCCTCTGGTCGCGCTCAGGCCGGCGGTCGAGCCGAGCCCGGCGTCGACCCAAAAGGTTAAGCACATCACGGTGCTGGCCACCGGACGGGCGCCGCTTGCGGACCAGCATCTGCCCGATGGCGGGCTGATTACCGCGCTGGTGAACGCGAGCCTTACCATTGCCGATCAGGGTGACGCCGAGCGCTCCGAGATCGACGTGCGTTGGACATCCAACCTGCCGACGATCAAAGTCCTGCAGAGCGAAAACACGATTGATCTCTCATTGCCATGGGAGGGCGCAGACTGCGAACAGCCCAATGATCTCGCGCATGCGTCGGCGATGCTGTGTGATGACGCCCTTTATTCGGACCCGGTTCTTCAGATCGTGATCGGCCTGTTCGCCGTCTCCGACGGCGGCTTCGAATTCAGCAATGATGAGAGCATTTTCGGAAAGACAATTTGCGTTCCGTTAGATCGTGACCTCTCGGTCTTGAATAGCAACGGCCGCAAGTGGCTTTCGGACGGGCGGATTTCCGTGATCCGACGGCCTACGCTTCTCGATTGCATAAGCCTCGCACAGCAGCGCGAGGCCGACGCCTTCGTCGCCAGCGATCTCGAAGGACGTTATGCGCTGGGGCAACTCGGGCTGTCGCAGCTGTTCAAGATGATGGAGCGGCCGCTCGGAACACGCGGCGTGCACGTCATCGTCCCCAAAGATCATGCGCAGGCGGACGAGCTTATCGGCGCCGTCAATCGTGGCCTGAAGCAGTTGAAGCAGAGCGATGCCTACTCTACCATCGTCCGCCGACATCTCATGAAAATGTGGGACGCGCAGGCAAGCGCCCCCTGACGTGGCGCGGAGCCCGGGATTCGCCGGGACGCGCTTGCCGGATGACGGCTAAAGGCTCGGCACGAAAACTGGCTTGCCGTCCGACCCGACGACATTGGCCCAGATCTTTTTGACCTGCAGCTCTCTAACCCCGGCGCGGCTCGGGAGGCAACGGCGGACTCGCGATGCGCAACAGGGTGTGATCGGCGATACGGCCAGTCACCTTGAGCGCGGCCTGCAGCCGCTGCCTGCGGATGCTCAAAAGCAATTCATCGAGCGCGGTCTCCAACGCATCGGCGCCGCTCGCCTTCCAAATTGCGCGGGCCGGTCCGTCGTGATCTTCCTGCATGACGCCGAGCGCCTCGATGGTCGACATCGGCAAAATATTGCGGAAAGACGAGCCTGCTTCACCCTGCAGGCGGCATAGCAGCTTCACCAAGTCGCCAGGATCGCGCAGGAGATCGCAATGTGTCGCTACGAGCAGCCCTCGGCCGCGCAACCGTTGCGGCAGTTGCTCCCATGCGGCGCGTTCACTTTCCTTCCATGCCTGGGTGCTCAAAGTGCACCAAACGGCTGCGTCCATGATGTGGAAGGGGAGGTCGGCGATCGAACCGTCAAATCTAGCGTCGGCAAGCCCCGGCAGATCGAGAATTTGAATTGCGCGCAGCCGTTCCGACGGCAATCCGACCTCAAGCCGAAAGATGTCCTGTGAAGATACGTGGCTTGAAGCGCGCAGCCATTCCCGTCGCCTGTCATGATATACCGCCCAAACCTCCGGCTCTGCCGCGTGATAGAGAAGCGTCGGAATGCAGGTGTTTGAGACCACGGCGGTCGGCAGGCTTTCGATCCTCACGAGAAGGTTCGTGAGCGTGGACTTGCCGGAATTGAACTCTCCAATGATGGCTACCCGCAGGGGTCGCTCCAAGCGAAGCTCTATGTGCCGCAACGCGCGAATGGCGGGAGTGAGGCTGGTTTGTCCGAAGGCGGCCTTTTCGAGCTCGCCACGCACGCGCTTCAATTCGTCCAGGACTTTGCCGATCGGCTCGTGCATCGGCGCGAGCTTGCTTTTTGTGGCGCCAGATCGTTCGCATGCTTGGGTCGAGGATGCACCAAGCCGCGCAATCGGCAAGAATCTACGCACGCAATTCCAATCCTCTTGCCTCAACCCAGCGCCGGGCGTTGCCCAGGGAGCAATACGTCTATGACTCGTTTATGCCATATGACAAAAACAAAAAATCGAAAACATCACGTGCGCTCTTCCGCGACCTTGCGTCAAGGCCTGCAGCGACCTTACGCTAGGTCCTCCAGAGGACTATATTGCCACTGAATCTTTTGTGGCGCGTCATGTAGCCTCAAGAATCGGTGCACAAGTATTGTGTGCATCAGATGCGCGGTGGTGTGCATGACAAGGGGCGTTTTAGCAGCGCAGTCACGGCATTGTGTTTCGGCTGAGAAGGCCGTGACTTTCAGTGGTCCCCACAATTTGGTAAGCTTACAACTCGCGGGTTGTGCGGGATCGTTCCGTGCGGCCGCAAATCAGTCATTGGAGTGGGAGGATGAGGCGATGCTGACGCGACTTGCGGTCGCGGCTGTGAGTTTTGTGCTGGCAGCGCCGACCTTGGTGGAGGCACAACAGGACAAGCCCAAGATCGTTCTCGGGTACTCCAAATGCGCCCATTGCTTTCCGATGGCTCTGACTCCCGGGCTGACCGATAGGCTCGCAATCGAGGCCATCGGCTTCAACACGGCGAGCGACGTGCTCACGGCGCTGGTGTCCAAGAGCGTCGACATCGCGCAGGTGACGTATCTCCATTTCGTCACGGCCCTCGACAAGAGGTTCGACGTGGTCGCGATCTCGGGTCAAATCAACGGTGGGTCCGAGATCATCGCGCAGCCGAAACTTGCGCTCGCCGCGGAGGACTGGACAAGCTTCAAGAAGCTGGTGCTCGATCGGAAGGCGCGGCGAAATCCGCTGAAGGTGGCGGCCTCCCGCGGCAGCGCGCAGGACATCCACATGCGCGGCGAGCTGATGATCAACGGCATTGACGTCGGCAAGGACGTTGAGTTCATCAACATTCCCAACCCCGCCGATCATGCGGCCGCCCTACAACGCGGCGAGGTGGACGTGATCTGCACGGTCGAGCCGTTCGCATCGCAGATCAAGCTCGCCGGGATCGGCAGCGCCTTCGCGCAGCCATACAGGCAGGCGGCGGGGAAACTCACCAGCCTGATCGTCACCCGCTCCGACGTCATCGAGCGCCGGCCCGCGGACGTGCAGGAAACCGTCAATGCGGTGGTGAAGCTGGTCGACAAGCTCAATGGTGATCCACAGGCCGCAGTGGACATCATCGTCCGGCAGACCGGCCTGGACAAGGCGATTGCGCAGGCGGCGTTGAACAATCTCTTCCCGGATTACAAGATGTATCGTGGTTCAACGTTCGCAATCGCCCGGATGATGAGCGACCTGAGATACGTATCGCGCGATGTCGCGACGGATATAGAGCGTCGAATGGACTACCGCTTCCTTGTCGAAGCTGCAAACAAGTCCAGGGGGGATCTTGGTTACTGACGGCCAAGCGAAGTCCACGGGCCTGTTCTCTGCGTTATCGAGGCAGAAGGAGCGCATTTTCGTACCTCTTCTGCTGTTTGCGGGATGGGAGGCGTTCTCGCGCTCGGGCTATCTGCCGCCGTCGCTGCTGCCTGCCCCCTCGCAGGTGTTGTGGACGTGGGCCGATTGGCTGTTCACGATCGACGAATCGACGCAAAACAATTCCGGACACTGGTGGATCGATGCGCTCGCGAGCGCGACACGCGTGCTCGGCGGCTATGCAATAGCTGCGGTCTGCGGCATTTCCATCGGCATTGCGATTGGGTGGTGGCGCTGGATCGAAAGGACGATCGAGCCGACCATTCAGCTCCTGCGCCCGATTCCTCCGGTGTCCTGGATCCCGCTTGCCATCATATGGTTCGGCATTGCCAACCGGCCGGCGATTTTTCTGGTTTTTCTGGGCACCTTCTTTCCTGTGTTGATGAATTCGATCCATGGCGTCAAGATGACCGACCGCAACTTGATCAGAGTCGCCGAGATGATGGGCGCGAGCGAGCGCCAATTGTTGTGGCTCGTAATTCTGCCTGCCGCGCTCCCGTCGATCTTCGCTGGATTGCGGATCGGCGTCGGCTCGGCCTGGATGCTCACCGTCACTGCGGAGATGGTTGCGGTGAAGAGCGGACTGGGCTACGTGCTCTGGGATTCCTACTACTTCCTGCGCTATGACATGGTCATCGCCGCAATGGTGTCGATCGGCATTCTCGGCTTCGTCACCGATCTGTGTGTGAAACGACTCATGTCCGTAATGCTGCGGTGGCAAACGGCCTCGACACTGCAGGGACGGGGACCTTGAGCGCCTGGATCAAGGTCAGCGGCGTTCGCAAGCTATTTCGTGACGGCGGTCGCGGCGTCGACGTGCTCGCGATCGACAACGTTTCGCTCGCGGTTGGCCAGGGCGAACTCCTGTGTCTCCTCGGCCCGTCCGGTTGCGGGAAATCGACGCTTCTCAACATGATCGCGGGCTTCGAATTCCCGACCGAGGGCACCATTGCGGTGAACGGAGAGCTTGTGACCGCTCCTAGCGCGGATCGCGGCATGGTATTCCAGCAGCCTACCCTCATGCCTTGGTTGCCGGTCTGGGAGAACGTCGCGTTCCGTCTGAGGCTGAAGAACGTACGTAAAAAGCAGCGCCGAATCGAGGCTCAGCGTTACATCGACATCGTGCAGCTTACGGGTTTCGAAAATCATTTTCCGAGCCAGCTTTCCGGAGGGATGGCGCAACGCGTCGGCATTGCGCGGGTGCTGCTGCTCAGTCCCAGGGTCATTCTCATGGACGAGCCATTTTCGTCGCTCGACGCCCAGACCAAACTCGAGATGCAGGAGGAATTGGTCTCGATCTGGCAGCGTTTCACGGCAACGATTGTGTTCGTAACGCACAGCGTGGAGGAGGCGCTTATCCTAGGCACGAACATCGCGGTCATGACGCGTCGACCCGGCCGTATCCGCGAGTTGATAAAGGTTGATATTCCGTATCCGCGCGATTCGACGTCGCCGCCCTTCAATGACCTTAAACGTCACATCCTGTCGCTGATTCGCGAAGAGTCGCGCCTTGCGCGCGACATCGCCAACGATACTTCGGAGGTTTGAGAATCCGTAGTTAGACCGTTATAGCGGCTGCAATGGGGATGTCGTTCTTACTCGTAGCCTGAGCGAGGCTGAATCAGGCCTGCCCGGCAAATGGATGGTTCTCCCCGTCCGGGTGTGCCCCCCAGGGGTTGTCCTTGCACAATCCCGGTCCGCGCTGCCGCCCTACATCGCCCGGTTTGGGGCAGCCTGGAGCAACTCTCGCAATTCGCTAGAGTAATATTTGGCGTTGCCAGTGGTGCCATGGCCGCGCGTTTCTTCGCTTGCCGGAATGAGGTGGAGCCGACCGTTCTTGACGCGTTTGATCGCTCGCTCCGTTATTCCGGTTTCTGGTGGATTGCGCTCATCATCCGCGGAATTGATTGCCAGCAGCGTGGCTTCGATGCGCTCCAAACCGAATGAGGGATCGTAGTCGCGGGCGGAGTCGTACTGATAGATCAGATCGTTGGCATCGGCGTCGGGCCGTGCCGCCAGCCTGTCGTCGACCAGCTTGTCGGCGCTTTCACGCGTCGGCGCAAGCTTCTGATAGGCGAGCGTCCCGCCGCTGGTCGCGATGCCGAAGAACGCATTTGCCAAACGCAACGACTGCGGCTGCCTGCTATAATTGCCGCCATTCCATTCCGGGTCACTGCGGATTGTTTCGATCATCATGCGACGGAGCATCCAATTGCGGCTTGCCATGGCAGTTGGCTGCGAGGCCATTGGCACGAGCACGTCCATGAAGCCGGGGTACTTCTCGCCCCAAAGCCAAGTTTGCATGCCGCCCCCGGAATTACCAAGCACCAGCCGCAAGTGCCGGATGCCGAGCCCCTCACTCACAAGCCGATATTGCGCCTCGACGATATCCTCGGAACTGTAGCGTGGAAATTTGGTTCGCAGGCCGTCCGAGGGTTTTGAGGACTTTCCTGCGCCGAGAGCGTCGGGCAAAATGATAAAGTACTTGCTCGCATCCAGCGGCTGGCCAGGGCCGAACAGCTCCCCTGCGAAAGCGTTCGTCAACATGCCGGCGCCCGATCCGGACGTGCCGTGCAGAAGCAGTACCGGCTGGCCGGATGGTTCGCCCACGGTTCGGTAATGCAAGCGCACTTCCGGCATGACTTCGCCGGTGTGAAACTTGAAGTCCCGCGCAACCCAATCGCCTTCCTTCGCTGCGGGATAATCGGCAGCGATGCCCGCATTCGAGAGCAGAACCGCGGTTGATGCTGTCACAGCCAAGATTGCTTTGCGCATGACGTCCCCCAAGCGGGTCGAGGATGAATGTGTATTGCAAGTAACAAGATAGATTTTTAATGCAAGCAGAATCAACGGCTCTTCGTCTTGCTGGATTTCCGAAATAGCAACAGCGACCCCGTGATACACATAAGACCGTAATTGCGATGGGATACGCTCATCGGTTCGATCCCGCCGCACTGGTTCTCGGCCCGACAGGGCTTGCCTACGACAAGGCCACCGACACTCTCTATGTGGCATCGACGGCCGACAACAAGATCTTCGCGGTGTCACATGCCGGGAAAACGACATCACTCGGCAGCACGACGGGCATCGCTACCGTGCTCTCCGGCACGCCACGATTCAACTTTGCGGGGGTCGACGACGTGCCCAATACCATATCGGTCTATTTCCTGCCGTGAATGCGGGTGCAATGGCAGTGTCCGTCAATCTTCATGCGACTTCCCTGTGATTGTCTGGCGTGCACTAAAATTCAGGCAGGAAGCTTGATAATATATGGCTGCCAATTGCTCAATCCGGGCGCACCAAGCCCAGCAAATTAGCACACCCCCGAATGGCGAGCCGTAGCAACAATGGATTGCCATTTTCCGCGCTGATGCCCCTTCCGCACGATCAGGCCAGTGATGTAGCCTCGCCGTAGTGGGGGGATTGGTTGCGCGCCCGTGCTCAAGAAGCCGGTGTTTGCGCGGAATGATCGATGGCAGGAGACGGAACAATGTCCACATTCGATTCCTCAGCAGATTTGTTTGCCGGCGCCATCCTGACGGGCCTAATCTATGTGGCGCTCACCGCCGGAGCCGCGGCGCAACAGCAAGCCTCACCGCCGGATTTCTCGTCGAACCATGTCGGGTGGCTCACCTTCAACGTAGATTTTTCCATCGTTGCTGGCGGAACGAGTCCGCTGCACGACGACCCCGCCCATCCGCGGGTCAGCAATCAAGAGGCTGCCCGAACCGGCAAGCAACCAACCTACTTCGTTGCCGATCTAACGAGCGCCGCCGTTCTGAAGCCCTGGGTCGTGGAGCGTATGAAGAAGGATAACGCGGAAGTTCTGGCCGGAAAGTTCGCCTTTACGCCGCATTCGTTCTGCATGCCGGCCGGCGTTCCCGGGTTTCATCTGTACGGCTTCCAGCCGCTCTACTTCGTCCAAACGTCGAAGGAAGTCATAATGATATATTCAAACGACCAGCAGGTCCGGCATGTCTATCTCGACGTGCCTCACTCAGCCAATCTGAAACCGTCCTGGTACGGCGAGTCGGTCGGCCGCTACGAGGGCGACACGCTGGTAGTCGATACGATCGGGTTGAATGACAAGACGTTCGTCGATAATTTTCGCACGCCACATACCGAGAAGCTGCACGTCGTCGAGCGCTTTAAACTGGTCGACGACGGTAAGGCGATGCAAGTGAACATCACGTTTGACGATCCGGATGCTTTCAACGCACCGTGGTCTGTGATGCAGCGTTACGATCGTATTCAGCGGCCAATGGCCGAGGAAATTTGCGCGGAGAACAACCAGCAGTTCTTCTCGATTCCGGTAGCGAACAAGCCGGATTTCTGAGCGGCGCTGGCCCACAGGCACCGACGCGAACAGGCATCACCCAGACCGTTTTTATCGAGTGTGGCTCGATGTATCGCGCCGACGGGCCGGTCGAGATGAAGCCTGTCGGGGAGACCGAGTTCGTTAACGGGACGGCGGCAATGAGCGCGAGCGGCCGTTACGGGCCGACGCGGCTCTGCGCCGGCATTGTCGGCCATGCCGATCTGCGGCTCGGCGACGGTGTCGCGCGCGTGTTGGAGGCGCAGGTCGCCGCCGGAGATGGCCGCTTTCGCGGTATCCGTCATTCCGTCACCTGGGATGCGAGCGATTCGCTGGCCAAGGCACGCACCAATCCGCCCAAGGGACAAATGCTCGATCCCACTTGGCGCGCCGGCTTTGCACGTCTGGCGCCGCTCAACCTCACCTTCGAGGCGTGGCTCTATCACCCCCAAGCTCCATCAATATCCCATGACGCCGCCGCGCGTCCTCGCTGCGCTGCTACCAGCCACGAGAGCGATGGCCCCCCGCGGGCAAATTACGGCGCGACGCGTGATACCCGTCAGGCCAGCGCCATCTTATAGAAAGCGACCAGCTTGCCCCAGGCACGCTCGGCGTCCGCCATGTTGTATATCGGCATTCCATTTTGCAGCGGCATGTCGGGTACGCACCAGCCATGCAGGCTTCCGTAAACTTCGATTTCGGCCGGCACATTCGCCGCGGCGAACGCCGCCTTCAATTTGTCTTTCGCATCCGGTTGCCGCATGTCGTCGTTCGCGGCGATGCCGAAATACATGCGCGCTTTGATCTTGGGCGCCAGAAGATGCGGGCTGTTGGGATTGTCGGTCACCAAGCCGCCGCCATGGAAGGACGCGCCGGCGCCGACGCGATCCGGAACCGCCGCGGCAGTTTTGACGACCAGCGGACCGCCCATGCAGTAGCCCTGCGTTCCGATCTTCTTGGTCTTGTCAACTTCCTTCTGGGCATCGAG
>Ga0257161_1000437_pt1 | contig 10424 bp, 5 predicted proteins | sample NR01A_FD_185954 | JGI IMG/M metagenome (GOLD analysis project Ga0257161, IMG submission 185954) | Soil microbial communities from H.J. Andrews Experimental Forest, Oregon, United States - NR-01-A | ecosystem: Environmental > Terrestrial > Soil > Temperate forest > Bulk soil | place: USA: Oregon... | reverse complement strand
TTTCGAACTCAATGGCCAACCCCGCATGGTGAAGGTGCCCAACCGCGCCGTCGCAAGCGCGCTGCCGGTCCGCCGCAAAGCCGAGGAGGAAAACGACGCCCATGTGGCAGCCCCGATGCCGGGTGCTATCGCAACTGTCGCGGTAAGGCCGGGCCAGCGGGTCAAGGCCGGCGACGTGCTGCTCACGATCGAAGCGATGAAAATGGAGACGGCGCTCCATGCGTTGCGGGATGCAACGGTGAGCCTAATCCTCGTTTCGCCGGGCCAGCCCGTCGACGCTAAGGATTTGCTGGTGATCTTGGAGCAGTAGTTTGTAGGGCGACCACAAGGGTCGCCCCTGCATCGTCCTTACGTCGGGGCCGTTTTTTGCGCCGCCGTGTCGTCGCCCGTGGACGACGACGCGGCGGAACTGGCTTGGTTCAGGCAGGCTTCGATCTCCTCACACCAGCTTGACGTTCTTCAGCGGCAGGCTGCGCACCGGCTTGCCGGTGGCGGCGTGGATCGCGTTCATCACGGCGGGCGATACCACCGCGATGGTGGGTTCGCCGATGCCGCCCCAGAAGTCGTAGGTCGGCATGATGATGGTCTCGACCTTCGGCATCTCGGCCAGCCGCATGATCTGGTAGGTGTCGAAGTTCAGCGAGACCATGCGGCCGTCCTTGACCGGACATTCGCCATAGAGCGCCGCCGTCAACCCGAAGGCCACCGAGCCTTCGCATTGGGCGGCGATCTGGTCCAGGTTGACCGGATGGCCGCAATTGACCCCCAGCACCAGGCGGTGAACCTTGAGTTTCCCGGCGTCACTCACCGACACCTCGGCAACCGCGGCCGAATAGGTCGCGTAGCCATGGAACTGCGCGATGCCGCGATGAACGCCTGGAGGCAGCGGCTGACCCCATCCGGCCTTCTCGGCGACTGCATTTAGGATCGCCAGATGCTTCGGGAAATTGCCCATGAGCGAGCGGCGGAATTCGAGCGGGTCCTTGCCCGCAGCTTTGGCCACCTCGTCCATGAAGCATTCCATGTAGACGGCGTTCTGGTTGGTGTTGACGCCGCGCCAGGGGCCGACCGGGACGAGGGTATTGCGCATCACATACTCGATCAGCATGTTCGGCGCCGCATAGCCGAGCTGGGCCTCGCCGGGCTCCACCGCATATCCCTGCAGTTGGCGCATATCCTTGCCGCCTGAGACCGCCGCCGGATTGGCAAAGGCGTTGATCGACTGCCCCGAGATGCGCACGTGCAAGCCGATCAGGTTACCCTGATCGTCAAGGCCGGCCGTCATCTTGGCCTGGGAGATCGGCCGATAGAAGTCGTGCGTCATGTCCTCTTCCCGGGACCAGATGAGCTTGACCGGCGTGTTCGGGAAGTTCTTGGCGATGGCGACCGCCTGGTGCACGTAGTCCTGCGAGCCGCCGCGCCGGCCGAAGCCGCCGCCGGGGTCGGAGCGATACACCTCGCACTTGTCGAGCGGCAGGCCGGAGGCCTCCGACAGCGCCGCCAGCGAGGCTTCGGAGTTCTGCGACGGCACCCAGGCCTCCGCCCGGTCGGCGGAGATCTTGGCGATGCAGTTCATCGGCTCCATGGTGGCGTGCGCCAGGAACGGGGTTGAATAGATCGCCTCGACCTTCCTGGCCGCGCCTTCGATCGCCTTGACGGCGTCGCCGTTGCGGCGGTCGCCGTTGTTGGTGGCGGCGTCGAACCCTTCGCGCAGATGCGCCGCGATGGTGGCGTCGGACTGGCCGGCGTTGGCAGCATCGTCCCACACGATCGGCAATGCTTCGAGGGCGGACTTGGCGCGATACCAGGTGTCCGCGACAACCGCGACCCCGGTCTCCCTTACCTTGACGACGCCCTTGATGCCGGGACGGCCGGCGATCTTTGCCTCGTCATAGCTTTTCACCGTGCCGCCGAACACCGGGCAACTCTTGATGGCGGCGCACAACATGCCGGGAAGCTTGACGTCGATTGCGTAGATCTTGCTGCCGTTGAGCTTCTCGGCGGTGTCGAGCCGCTTGATCGCCTTGCCGGCGATCTTCCAGCTGCGCGGGTCTTTGAGGGTGATGCTCTTCGGATCCGGCGCCGTTAGCTTGGCGGCGGCTGCCGCCACCTTGCCGTAGCTGATGGTGCGCTTCGACGCCGCATGAGAGATGATGCCGTCGGACACGGTGAGCTCGCCGGCCGGGACCTTCCACTGCTCGGCCGCCGCCTGCAGCAGCATCATGCGTGCTGCGGCGCCGCCGCGGCGGACGTAATCATGCGAGGTGCGGATGCCGCGGCTGCCGCCGGTGCCCATTTCGCCCCACACCCGCTTGCGGGCGAGGTTCTGGCCGGGCGTGATGGAATCGGTCGTCACCTTCTTCCAGTCGCACTCGAGTTCCTCGGCGACAAGCTGGGCGAGACCCGTACGGGTGCCCTGGCCCATTTCGGTACGGGCGATGCGGATCATGCAGGTGTCATCGGGTTTGATGACGACCCAGGCGTTGACCTCCACCCCATCATTCGCGGCCGCGGCGCGTGCGCTCGCGGCGTTGGCCGGCATATGGAAGCCGAGCGACAGCCCGCCCCCGGCAGCGGCAGTCGTGCCTACCACGAAGGCGCGGCGAGAGAGCTTTGTCTTGCTGGAAATATCTTTCATGGCAGACCTCCCTCAAGCTTTGTGACCGTTGACTGCTGCGGATTTGCCGCTGGCCGGCATCTCCGCCGCCATATGCACGGCGGTACGGATGCGCTGATAGGTGCCGCAGCGACAGATATTGGTCATCGCTTCATCGATGTCCTTGTCGGTCGGCTTCGGATTCTTCCGCAGCAGCGCCGCCGCCGCCATGATCTGCCCGGACTGACAGTAGCCGCATTGCGGCACGTCGATCGCCGCCCAGGCCTTTTGCACCGGGTGCGAGCTTGTGGGCGACAGGCCCTCGATGGTGACGATCTTGTCGCCTGCCTTGAGGTCGCCGACGGCGATCGAGCACGATCGCATCACTTCGCCGTTGATGTGCACCGAACAGGCGCCGCACTGGGCGACGCCGCAGCCGTATTTCGTTCCGGTGAGGCCGACCTGCTCCCGGATCACCCATAACAGCGGCGTCTCGGGCTCGACCTGCACGTTATGCACGCGTCCATTGATGTTAAGCTTGGCCATGAGCGTTCCTCTCACGACTGGAATTGAAGACCTTAAGAAACAAGGCTCGAATTCGAGTGGTGAAACTTTACTTGTTGATCGGGGGCAACGCCGCGTGGCATCGCTTTCCCGATGCGGGAAACATAGCGTACAATCGGGTGATTTGCCTACACTGGTTGTGGGTTTTCCAGGGGCCGGCCGGGCCTCTGAGTGCCGCGCGATGTCCAAGCGTCGTGGCCTCAACTCCATTTGAGACTGCGCATGAAATTGCGTCAGCGCATCGTGTGCCCGATCTTACCGATGGCATCTTGCGAGATCTTAATCGGTGGCGCTGAAGCGAGATGCTTGAGGAAAGCGAGCCCTCGCCCGCACGAAAATTCGGCATTGACCTTCGTCGCAGCATGATAGAACATGTTAACTTAACAATTGTTGATAGTGTTAGATTTGGAAGGTGCCTGTCGAACACTTAAAGACCGGGGTATCTTCTGACAGCCGCATCTCTCGGCGCCAAGCCGGAACGATCACGTTTTTCATCGCTGAAAAAAGGCCGACCTTGGTAACGAATTTCAATTGTAAATTTCACGGACACCCCGATGGTCACTCTGCGCCTGACCCAGAACTCCACGGATCAAACGGATCGGTTTCACGTCGAGATTGCCCTCGAAGGTCTTGGACCCCGCCGCACCGCCGCCGCGAGGGTCGCCCCCATCATCACGGAAAATGATCAGAGTAGGATTCGTTGGTATTTGGAAGATTACCTCGAACGTTCCGCCGCTCCGGCCCCGACGATTGCCGCGAGCATCGAACGGCGCATGTCCGAAATCGGCCGCGGATTGTTCCAGGCGGTTTTCGAGGCAAATCGCGACACGATTCGACTGTGGAATGACGTCGGCGATCGTTTGGGAGACACCCGGATCGAGATTTCGACCGGGGTGAGGGAAGCTAACGCTATTCCTTGGGAACTCCTGCGCGATCCGCGAACTGACGCACCCTTGGCGCTCACGGCTGCCGAATTCGTGCGTGTTCAATCGCAGGCCGCGCGCGAACCGCGTCTTCCCGAGATACAAGCCGGTGGTCCGGTCCGGGTGTTGCTCGTGATTTGCCGGCCCGGCGGGCGCGATGATGTTCCATTTCGATCGGTAGCAAATCAGTTGGTAAAGGGGCTGACGGATGCCGGCGACGAAGGCGTGAGACTGGACGTATTACGCCCGCCGTCATTCGATGAGCTCGGCAGGGTCTTACGTCGTGCCAAGGATAGCAGGCAGCCATATCATATCGTCCATTTCGATGGACACGGCCTTTACGTCGACAGGGCCCAGCTGGATGCGCTGAAAGAACAGCTCGTCTTCAACCCGAACATGCTTGAGATAGCGGGAACCGGCGCCCACGGCTATCTCTGCTTTGAGGACGCCACCCGGCCCAACCGGATGCGACCGGTGGATGGGGCTACGCTCGGCAATCTCCTGTATGAGACCGAAGTGCCGGTGCTGGTCCTCAATGCCTGTCGATCCGCCCTCGGTGAGACGTCGCCTGCGGCTGACCAGGCGGCAGCGGACAAAGTTGTGCCCGAACTCGAGGATCAGGTACGCGTCTACGGTTCATTAGCCCAGGCCGTCGTAGACGCCGGCGTCGCCGGCGTCGTTGCCATGCGCTACAACGTTTATGTCGCCACTGCCGCGCAGTTTGTGGGCGAGCTTTATCAGGTCATGGCCGAAGGCTACAGCCTGGGGCGGGCCGTCACCCGGGCGCGCAAGCATTTGAGCGACATGCCGGACCGTGCTGTCGTTGGTGCGCCGATCCCGCTTCAGGATTGGCTGGTGCCTACGGTCCATGAGGCCGGACCGATAAGGCTGTTTCCTGAACGGACAACTGCAGGCCCGCTTTTCTCGTTGGGAGAGCACTGGCGTAGCAAGAGCGAAGGCAGCGGCAAGGATGAGCTGCCGCTACCGGATGCCGGGTTTTTTGGCCGTGACGAAACACTGTTGGCTCTCGACCGGGCGTTCGATCGACACCAGATCGTGCTGATGCACGCGTATGCCGGAAGCGGCAAGACGGTGACCGCGGCCGAATTTGCCAGATGGTACCGTCGGACCGGCGGCATTGCGGGGCCGGTCTTGTTTGATAGCTTCGAGCGCTATCGGCCGCTGGCGACGCTCCTTGACAAGATCGGCACCCTGTTCGGGCCGGTCCTGGAGAGCAGCGGGATTCATTGGCTTGCCCTTGACGAGCGCCGACGCCGCGCTCTTGCACTGGCCATCCTCAAGCAGTTCCCGGTGTTCTGGATCTGGGACAATGTCGAACCGGTCACTGGATTTCCCTCCGGCAGCGATTCGATGTGGAGTGCCGACGAACAACAGGAACTGGCTGATTTTCTCCGCGCTCTGCGCGATACCAAGGTAAAAGTGTTGCTGACCTCGCGGCGAGACGAGCAGGGCTGGCTCGGCGATCTCCCGGCACGAATCCGCGTCCCGCCTATGCCCACGCGCGAGCGGCGACAATTGACCGAGGCGCTCATCCTTCGCCGCGGGCGCGATGTGCGCCTGCTGGGAGTGCTGGACCCGCTTTTATCTTTCAGCCAGGGCAATCCTTTGACGCTGTCTGTCCTGGTTGGCCAGGCCCTGAAGGATGGCCTTGCCAATCCTGCCGATGTTGAGGGCTTCGTTGCGAAGCTGCGCGCCGGCGAGGCCGTGTTTGACGACGACATCGAACAAGGCCGCAGCAAATCGCTGGGTTCGTCATTGTCCTACGGCTTCGAACACGCATTCAACGAGGGCGAGCGCAAGAGACTGGCTGTTCTTCAGTTATTCCAGGGGATCGTCAACCCTGCGATTCTGCGTGTGATGGGTGACCGTGAAAATCCCAATCGCCATGAAAATTTCGTGGGATTAGGCAGAGAGTACTGGGTTGGTCTTCTCAACCGCGCCGCCGAGATCGGCCTAGTTAGGTCCGTCAGGTCTGAAATCTACGTCGTTCATCCGGCGCTGCCCTGGTTTTTTCGCGGGCTGTTCGAAAGATACTATCCGGGAACCGTTGGCGAGGAATCGCCTGCCACGCGCGTTACTCGCGCGTTTGCGGAAGCGATCGTGGAGTGGGGTGAATTTCTCGAGAACAAGTTAGGAGGCACACGTGACCTGGTGGTCGCGCTAAGCGCCGAGGAGGAGAACCTTCTCCAAGCCTTGCGATTGGCCCGGCGGCATGGCTGGTGGAAACTCGCAGTTCGTGCCAGCAACGTGATTTGTAATTTTTATGGTGCAATGGGACGGCAAGTCGAGCGTATACGGCAGTTGCGTGCGATCGTCGCCGATTGTCTTGATGTCGAAACGTTAAGCGCTTTGCCCGGTCGGGAAGAATGCTGGTTTAAAGCTGTCTCTCGTGGACTCCAGCTAGGGCTGTCGGAGTACGACTTCGCTGCAGCAGAACGATTTTATTCCGCGGCCTCGAAACATCTTCTGGCCCAGATAGGTGATGCAATTTCGAGAGAGATAAGTGCAGTCAGCAAGGCCGAGCGTGATTTGATCAAAGAGTATATCGACCTAACACGAATATGGATTGGAGGAATGGTGGCGACCAAAGTTCGAGCCAATCTTGAGGCGGCGGCCAAGCTCGGCGAGCGGGCTTTCGATCTAGCTTGTCGTTTCGACTACCACGAAAGAGCGAGTCAAGTGGCATTTCATCTTGGGCATTGCTATTCGGACATTCTCGAAGAGGGCAGAGTCCTGACTGAAGAAAGCAATCTTTTGACTGCAGAAAAATGGTATAAGCGATCACTCGATTGGACCAAGGCGGAAGATGCCCAGACTCGTTCGATGATCCTGTTCGAGCTCGCCCAGGTACGCTATAGCCGCATGCAAAATGCAGTGCACGCTAGAGCCAAGGCATCAACTATCGAATCGCTGATCAATGATGCCATGCGGTCGGCGCTGGAGGCAGAAAAGACCGTCGCTCCCGAGTTTATCGAGGAGCGTGCTCGCGTTCACCACCTGCTCGGTAATATCTTCGACGATGCCGGCTCTTTGACTGGTGATCGCAAATATACAAACGAGGCCGTAAATCATTACCAGGAGTACATTAAGCTTGCTGACCGAATGGGAGATCTGTTGGACGCCGCGGTCGGTTGCCGGGAAATGGCCCGTCTCAGACTGAAATTGGGAGAATTCGATGATGCGCTGGTCTTCGCCCAAGAAGCCGTGCGCAAGTGCGAGAAAGTCGGACCTGGAGGCCAGGTGAGCCTCGACCGATCGCGCGGCTTGCTCAGAGATATAGCCTTGTTGAAGGAGAAATCTATGGGAGCGGGATCATGAGCAGCGGCCCCCCGGGCTTGTTCGACGACATTCCAGTGATTGGCAGGCGCTCGCCGGCAGATGCCGCGAAGGTACTGCGCGAGATCGGCGAAGCCGAAGTCGCGGATCGGCTGGAGCGCCTGCCAGAGCGCACGGTCCGCAGTTTCGGTCTGGGTGGCCTGATCGATGACATGTTTGGACCGCGGCTGTGGAGCTATTCCACTCACGCATTCGGCTATATCGCGCCGCATCCGCCTGGGGCCAAGGCGCCGCTGCCGATCCTTCATGCCGGCAACCTCAAGCCAGACACCAGCCTGCGTGGCCAGCGCGTGAAGATCACTCTCAATTGGCTGCGCGTGGCCGACTATCCGGGCCGCGGGATGCACCGGATCCTGTTCGATTTCTACGCCCGCAATCAGACGACAGGATCCGATGCCGACCTGCACTTCAATTCCACCTATCGTGTCCGCGAAGGCCAGCAGGCGGGCATCATCGGATATCCGATTTTCATCGGGGTCAATGTCGGCGATGAAGGCCTCGCATTCCGATGTTACACCGTCAACGTCAAGAACGATGCGGACGAAACATTTCTCGACTTTCTTGAATCGGACGCTTTCAAACAAGGGTTGGAGATAACCAAGACCGTTCAGCCAGCCATTAAACCATTCGCCGAGATGGCGTATGGTCTGACGCGGGCACTTGCCAAGCGTAATCGCAATGTGCCGGTGCAAGATGTGGCGATGGGCCTTGACTTCAGCGCAGTGGCGGGCCGCGCCCGGCTGGCGGAAGGAGCCTACATCGCTGCCCAGATCCGGGATTCCTTGTATTCGGTATGGGATTGGCAAGATTGGGTTTACGACCCGTCAAGCGGAAGCATTGTTGCGCGCGACGACCGCCGCGCTACTCTACCATACAATTATTTCGTCTTTGGAATCAGCCGCATGACGTGAGGGCGGGGGCCCCTGCATCAACGCTCGTCGCCCTTTTTCCATTGCGGCCCGTCGGCGACATACACATCGACCGGGGCGAAGTCGTCGGTGAGCACCTCTCCGGCGCCAGGGTCGAGTTCCGAGCGCCGCCCGAGCAGTTCCGGGAGCGAGTGACGGAAGCCATATTTTTTCTGCAGCTCCGCCGCACGCCGCTCCACCGCTTCCATCGCCCGCGGCGCATTGGTCGCCACAACGGCGACCTCGCCGAAACCGGAGTAGTACAGGTCGACAGTCGCGAACACGGTCTGCAGCGTGCGTACCGAAACAGGGAACAGCCGGTTGGGCTCGTGAATATTGAACACAGCGGCGCCACCGGGCGCCAGCCGCCGCTTGAGCAGCGTGTAGAACTCTCGTGTCATGAGATGAAAGGGCACCGAGCCGCCGATATAGGCGTCAATCAGCGCGACATCGTAGAGATTGCGGTTGCGGTTGAGGAAGACGCGTCCGTCGCTGCCGATGACGCGCATCCGCTCGGTCTCTTTAACGCTAAACCAAGTCTTGGCCGCGTCGATGACGCCCGGGTCGATCTCGACCGAGTCCATACGTGCCTCGGGGAGGAAGCGTCCCAAATAGCTCGTCAGCACGCCGCCGCCCAAGCCGACCAGGAGGACATTGTCGGCCTGCGGTGCATAAGCGAGCGCGGTCGTCATCAGGCGCAGGTAGTTGGCCGGAACGACGTCCGGGTCGGCCAGATTGATGCGCGACTCGGTGTAGTTCCAGCCCTTGAGGCGCGCGGTCATGAGGAGTTCATTGCCGCGCTTGACCACATAGATGTCGTTGTATTGCCCCTCGATGTGGGCGAGCTGGCCATCCTCGCGCGCCAGCAAGGTGGCGCGATCGAAAATCTCCGCCGACCGCGCCGCCGAAGGCGCCGCCGCTATCGCGACAAACGTTCCCAATCCGAGTAGCACCGACATCCTCACCGCGCGCCGGCGCGCCGGATAGGCCATCAGCGCGACCCCGCAGGCCACCCCGGCCGCACCGAGGGTGAACGTGATCGCACGCGTGCCGATGGCGGGAATGAGCAGAAACGTGGTGCCGAGCGTTCCAACGATGCTGCCGGCCGTCGAAATCGCATAGACGCCGCCCGATACGCCGCCCGACGCATGCGTCGAGCGCAGCAGCAGCCTGATCGCGAACGGCGAGTAGGCGCCGTAAAAGGCGACCGGAAAGAACATCAGCACGAAGGCCGAGGCAAGACTGCCCGCCTTGATGTCGTCGATGGCGTCGAGCAGCGCCTCGAGCAACATGGTCGAGAACGACGGCAGCGCGAGAATGAAGGCTGAGCCGATCAGCACTGCGGCGCCGAGCACGCGCGCCGACGGATATCGGTCGGCGACCCGGCCTCCGCCGAAATACCCGGCCGTCAACGCGGCCAGCACCGTCGAGATCAGCGACGCCCAAGTATAGATGCCGCTGCCGAAATAGGGGTTGAGGTAGCGCGAGCCCAGCATCTCGAAGCTCATGACGATGGCGCCGGTAACGAACGCGCCCCCGTAGACAATGGCACGAAATGTTGACGACGCGCCCTGGCCATCATGCAACTCGTCGGCCTGACGCCGCGAAACCGAACCCTCCATCCGACATCACCTTCGATCAAGTCTGGCGTCGAAATTATCTTCGATCGAAGCGGCAAACACAAATGGCAGCTGAGGGCCGATCCTTCATTTGGCGCCTCCGTTTCCGATGTTGATCCATTAGCCTCCTGCGCCTCACGTCCGCCCACGGAAAGCGCGTCCGAAATCGGCGATGTCACTCCCGCGCTGTGCCGCAGTCCTTCCATTAACCGAACTGCGATGTGAGCGAGCACCGGCTGTTTGAATCTGGTACGAGACAACGACGATGCATGATTCCGGATGCCCCTATGGCGGTGGGTTCATACCGCCACCAATCATATAACCGCCACAATCACCGCATTGCTTCGCAAGTTGGGGCGTTGTGTGAAACTACCCGGAATGGCCTGCAATCGGAGGGGTGGAGCGCGACATGGTTGAGGCTGAATTCCCGAAAAGGCCCCCGGCGTCAGGAGAGACC
>Ga0257161_1000436_pt1 | contig 10441 bp, 8 predicted proteins | sample NR01A_FD_185954 | JGI IMG/M metagenome (GOLD analysis project Ga0257161, IMG submission 185954) | Soil microbial communities from H.J. Andrews Experimental Forest, Oregon, United States - NR-01-A | ecosystem: Environmental > Terrestrial > Soil > Temperate forest > Bulk soil | place: USA: Oregon... | reverse complement strand
CGTGATCTCGGCCGGCGGCGTCTTATGCGCCTCCAGGAATAGCGTCACAAACAGGCTCTCGATGGCGGCCGGATCGTGACTGACCTTGTGATAGCGCGTCGCCTCCGCACGGCTCAGCTCAAGGCGGTTGAGCGTCGACTTGCCAGCCACCGGCGCACAGTTCACCCGCCCTGCCTCCAGCTTCCCGGCGAGCACTGCCATGGTCGGATCGTGGCGCAGTTCGTCGTGATCGTTGATATCCTCGTAGCCAAGCGCGATCCCGAACACCCGCTGCCCCACCAGCGTCTCAACGCTATGCTCGACCAGTTCCTGGCAGCGGCGATCATGGAAGCAGGCGGCGAGCCGTTTGCTCAATCCAATGACCTGGTCCGTCTGCCTCAGCAGAAGCGCTCCAGCGTCCGATGTGATCGACCCGCCATCAAAACTTCCCACAACTTCGCGGCGGCCGACAGGTGCGAATCCAAGCAGGTCCGGGTTACACTCTGTCGGCATCGGGGCGGTTCCTCGGATCAGTCAAAAGTCGTTCTCGCAAAACAACTTTCGCTGATTCGGCGCCCCGATGCGCTTTCTTAGTGTGAGATATCCGGGCTAGCAAGACGCATGCCCCAAGATGGGGCTAATCCCGAATTGCGCAAAACGATGCGAGGGAAGGCGAGGGCGAGACGGAAGCGGAATAAACGGAGCGTTTCAAAGCCATCGGAGCCGATGGCGTGCTCCGCGAGCTGCGGTGTCAATCGGGCGGCAGCTCCGCCCCACGGGCGACTGAGAGCCGGCGCATTCGAACCTCGGAGCCTTCGCCAGCGGCATAGTTTCGATTCGAAGGAATTGATCTGGAGACCGACATGAACCTGTTCTCACCGACAGTCTTGTATCCACCCATTGCAATGCGCGATCGACGAATTTCCTCGGATATCATTTTCGGAGTATGGGCCTCAACCGTCTTGATCGGGTTGGCCATTGTATCGGTCGCGTTGGGTGTCGCACCGATTATCGACCCGACGATTTTTCCCGCTCCCTGATGCACAAGGCGTCCCCACGATCTTCCACGTGCGGTTTTCGCTCATGCGTTATTTCGAGAGGGCCGGTAGGGGTGGTCCTCCGGGGCAGCCGATGCTGGTCGATACCTGCGTGGGTGCGACCGCGGTCATGCGCAATCGACCCTCCATTAAATTGAAACCATCTGATGTGAACCTATCGGGCCGCGCGACGCACCAACATCAGGACGTGGCGCGAGGCCGATGCGGCATGCGGCGAAATCTAAATCGGCCCAAACCGTGACGTAGTCGGAGGCTTCATGTTCAAAGCGGGCATCATCGCTTTCGCTATTTGCGTAGCCGCAGTCGGAACAACATTCTGGTTGAAGACGGGATTCGACGCAAAATCCGCGGATCATGTTTCTCCAGGCATGCCGTCAATTCTAGAAATGCACGACAAAGCGCACCTGAAAGGACTTCCTGTTCAAGAAGTCCGGGAACCATTTTGATCTGCACCGGTATGGCGTTGCTCAGAAAAAAGCCCGCGACAAGTGCCGCGGGCAGAGCTTCACACGATGTTGACCACCTAACCTGAAGGTGATCGGAGCCGATGGTTCGCTGATCGAGCAACGGCCTCAATCGGGCGGGCAGGCGCAAGGCTGAGCCGTGAGTGGCAGCTTAGCCTCAGAGAGCTGCCGTGACGGGTGGGTGCCGGCGACGGGAGGAATGGGCCACTTCCGGACATCCGTGCTATGTGTTCGATGCATGCTGCACTTTGTAGAGACCGCCACCCCTCCTGAAACCTTGAGGCAAGCCTACCTTGACGGGCTCCAAGAGCCCCAGGAACTTTATTTGGAACACCTTGTATCAAGCGGGAGAACGTGGCGCTACGGCCAAGTTGCGTATGCTGTCGCCAACCACGGCCGGTTAGTAGAATTCTTCGTCGCAGCGAGTCACGCGGAGCAGATCGGCGCTCTCTTCGACGCAGCTATGACGGCATCCGGCGCCAGGAGCGTGCTTTGCAAATCATTTGATACACAGTTGTTGCTTGCTGCTCTCTCGCGTCCCGCCGAAGTGACTCCGACCGGGTTGCTTTTTCGGCGTGTTGTCGACGCTTCGTTTGCATCGCAAGAGGCGCTTACGTTTCGAAGCGGTTCGATCGATGACGTGGCAGCGATCGCCAGGCTTGACGATGGCTTCTTCGACGGCGTAAGTGAAATTCAAAGCTACGTGAAAGCTGGCGGCCTGTTTCTTCTAAGTGTGCATGGCGAGCTTGCGGGGTGCGGGATTGCCACTCCCGTTATAACCGGCCGCGTAGACATTGACGTTGGCATGTGGGTGGCGCCCAGTCACAGAGGCAAGGGCTACGGGTCACATATAGCCGCTTATTTGAAGCACCACTATCTCTGCCAGGGGCTACGCCCAATCTGCGGGTGCAGCACGGCGAACATCGTCTCCTACCGTGCTTTGAACGCAGCAGGATTTACGAGCGAACACAGAATTTTTCAGATTGTCAGGCATTCCTGAACGGCCGTCATAGGTTACGAACGGGAGTAAGGACATGTCGATTTCTGGCCTTGCATGCGCCCGGTCAGTAACCGGACCCAGGTGAAGGAGGCCGCGGTGATTCGGCCGTGGGCCAATAAAATCCATTGCGAGCTGCAAGACGTTCGCTTCGGCATGGCCTTTCTTGTCCGGCCTCCTCGCTCTCACATAGGAAAGGGACGCCCGATGAAGCGCCTGCATTCCCTTCTCACAGCACTGTTGATGCTCGGCCTCGCCACCGCCGCCCGCGCATACGACACCGCGCCGGTTAGCGATCCGGAAGCGCTCGGCTTCTCGTCATCGCGCCTGGAGCGGATCGCGGCCTGGCAGCAAGCGCAGGTCGATGCCGGCGCCTTCTCGGGCGCCGTCTCAGCGATTGCCCGCAACGGCAAGGTCGCCTATCTGCGCCCTGTCGGCTTTCGCGACCGCGCCAAGACCATCCCGCTCGCGCCTGATGCCATCTTCTGGATCGCGTCGATAACGAAGCCCGTCACCAGCATCGCTGCCATGATGCTAGTCGAGGAGGGCAAGCTCGGCCTCGCCGCGCCGGTCCATCAATATCTTCCCGAGCTCAAGGACATGATGGTCGCCGTCGAGGTGAAGGACGCGGTGACGGGCAAGACCGATCTCGTACGCGAGCCGCAGAAGCGCGCGATGACGGTCGAGGACCTGCTGCGCCATACCGCCGGACTGGTCTACGCCGGCAATGGCACGCAGGTGGAGCAACTGTATAACGGCCTCTATTACGGCGACACCGCAGTTTGGCGCCGCGATAGAACTCTTGCCGACTTCATCTCCGCTTTGGCCAAGCTTCCGCTTGCTCACCAGCCAGGCGAGGTCTGGGAATACAGCTTCGCCGACGATGTCCTCGCGCGTGTCGTCGAGGTTGCCTCCGGTCAGCCGTTCGACCAATTCCTGGAGACACGCCTGTTCAAACCCCTGGGCATGGTCGACACCGACTTTTACGTGCCCGCGGCGAAGCTTTCCCGCCTGGTTGATCCGCCAGCCACCGAACGGGTCGGGCCGCCGGACCGCGTGTTGGCGGACGTCACCAAGCCGACCCGACTGTTCTCGGGTGGTGGTGGACTGGTGTCGACGGCCGCCGATTATCTGCGGTTCTGCCAGATGCTGCTCAACGGCGGCGACCTCGACGGTGTTCGCATCCTCTCGCCCGCAACCGTCCGCCGGATGACTACGAACGCGCTGCCACCCGGGATTCGTTTCGCCGGCGCCCACGTCGGCAACGTTGGGCCGCTAGGCGGATCGACCTTCGGGCTCGGCTTCGCGATCCGCAGTGATGCCGCCTGGAGCACGATGCCCGGATCAGTCGGCAGCTTCAGCTGGGGCGGGGCCTGGGGCGCCTATTTTTGGATTGACCCGGCAGAGCAGCTGATCGCGATACAGCTGATCCAGGTTCCCGCCGGCAAGGAGCAGCCAATGAGACAGGCGTTTCGCAACCTGACCTACGGTGCCTTTCTGGTTGCCGACCAGGGCGTGCCGGCATCAGCGCCTGCGGCGATGGATCAAGCGGCACTCGCGTCCTTCGAGGGAACCTACATGTTCGCTTCGTTCAGTTCACGCGACAAGCAAGAGCCATTCGGCGGCATCGGCATCCGGATCGCGATGCAGGATGGTCTCCTCAAGGTGCTGTCTCCGATCCAGGACGGGCCTGCCGCCAAGGCTGGCCTTGTTGCCAATGACATCATCACGCACGTCGACGATGTGGCGACGCAAGGCATGACCTTCAGCCAAGCACTTGAGAAATTGCGCGGCCCCGTCAACATGACGGTTCGCTTGAGGATCGCTCGCAAGGGGCAGGACGTGCCGATCGAGCTGACGATTGTCCGTGCGGGGGTCCGACTGGCAGGGGCCGATCTTCAAGTCGCCGTCAATGACGGCAAGCTCCAGATCGAGGCCAATGGAGCGCCGGCCCTCGACTTTGAGAAGGCTGCACCGATCACGGTCGTCCCGATGTCAAGCAACGAGTTCTTCGTGGATGGCGGCGACCATACACGCCTGGCCTTCGAGCGCGATGAGACCGGCAAGGCGACGCGCCTGGTCCTCAATCCGGGTCCCTGGGAGATCGCCGGTCGCCGAATAAACTGACCGAAGACGAAAAGACGCGAAGGTCGGCTTCGGGTCACGGGCTGCCTTTGAGAACAAGTCCGCAGCACGGTTGGTGTACCCCATTCAGCGGACCACTTCCTACACCGCAGATGTCGGCAGAGGCGGGCCAATAGGTCGTGGGACTGTGCTTGCTACAGACGCAATATGGCGGGGGCTTACTGCGCCCTATGTACTGTCTTCCCCAAGGTGATTTCAGGTCTGCGGAAACCCATCGCAATCCAAGCGGCGATCAGCTTCAACATAAACTTGCCGGAGTGACCACTATAGTTCGGCAAGTCATCGGCAAGCTCGACGCCGACGCGCCGCTCTTTTGTCATGACCCGCATTTCAAGTGGAGGAGCGCTTGTCGGAAAGCGGTTCCGGAACATCGACAACCAGTGTCCCTTGGTGAAGTCGAGGAACATTGCTGAATTACAGCACTTGGCAATGACCCGTCGGGTGGGGGATTCGGGCTTGAGCCGATGCTCTTCAAGATACTGCTGCCCCATCACGCATTGCACTCGATCCTTTCGATATAGGATCAAGGCTGTTCCACTGTCGGGATCGAGCACGGGCGGCGCAGAAGCCAGCTGCTCGAACTGACGTCCTGCTTCTTGGCAACTCGTGCAATAGCAGGAGCCGGTCAGAATCGGCGGGCCGACTGCCTCGAACTTCACCTTACCGCATTGGCACATCGCGGAGAGGTGTTTGTGCTGTTTCTGTTTCACTGCAACTTCCCTTCCCATTCCTGCGTCCGAGAAGATCTTCTATCGGTAGCGCAAAATGTCCGCAGCGGGTCACGGGTGCCCTTGCGATCACGTCGGGGGCACGGTGTACCGACGACTTGCTGCAACGCCCAGGTTGGCAGAGTCGGGCCAAATGCATACGTTCTTGGAGAGTTCGGCGAAAGTCAGCCGCGCCGCGCCGCTTCGATCGCAGTGACGTCAATCTTCTTCATGCCCATCATCGCGTCGAACGCCCGCTTTGCTTCATCCCCTCCGGCTGCCAGCGCGTCCGTCAAGACGCGCGGCGTAATCTGCCAGGACACGCCCCATTTGTCTTTGCACCACCCGCACGCGCTCTCCTGTCCGCCATTCCCCACGATAGCGTTCCAGTAGCGGTCGGTCTCTTGCTGATCGTCCGTGGCGATCTGGAATGAGAAAGCTTCGCTGTGTTTGAAAGCGGGACCGCCGTTGAGACCGAGACACGGGATGCCTGCTACAGTGAATTCAACCGTCAGCACGTCACCCGCCTTGCCAGATGGGTAGTCACTTGGCGCGCGGTGGATTGCACCGACCGAGCTTTCTGGAAACGTCTCGGCATAAAAGCGGGCCGCAGCTTCCGCATCTTTGTCGTACCAAACACAGATCGTGTTCTTGGCCACTGTGCGTTCTTTAGATTTCGCTTTCACGTGACGCGCGAAGTTGTCGAGGATGGCCTGCCACCCGCCCTGCTGCTGCTCGATGGAATGCGTCGGCTCGCTGTCGAAGGTGACGCGGACGGTGACGCCTTTCGGGCCGGGCGTGAACTCGATTTCGGCCTTGCGATCGCCGAAGGCGTATTCGATCCGCTTGTGCTCGACGATCTTCGTATAGGTACCGGCGAAGTCAAAACCCATGCTACCGTCCTTGGCCTCCATGCGCGAGGAGAAGGCTCCGCCCTCGCGCAGGTCGACCGTTGCTTTGGTCGTATGCCAGTCGTCGGACGCGGCATTCCAGTTCATAATGTCGGCAGGCGTGGTGTAAGCGCGCCAGACCTGCTCGATGGGGGCGGCGACAGTGGTCTCAACTTTGAGTCTCATGGGGGACGTCTTCTTTCGTTGTAGGTTCGCTTCAAACGAAGGTAAATTCCCTGCTACAAGGACGGACGAGGGCAGCCCCGGCCGACATCGCCCGCCCGAAAAATTTCTGCGCCTATACAGACGTTGTTATCCTCTACATTGTCGGGTCACTTGTGGACCAATGGCATGAAGCCGCATCGCGGACGGTGACCGATATGGGTCAGCAGCGCCGCGCGTGAGCATTGCTGCTGGCCATATTACGACGGGTGTTGCCTCAAAGCTGTCGCGCGATCAACACCTTGGGCAAGAACGCGTCATTCTGATCGGTCTCTCTAGCAAGGAGACCGATCATGAACGAAAACGAAGGAATCCCATCGAATAGCCGACCTCGCCGTCAGCCGTGGAATAAAGGCAAGCTGATCGGAGCCAAGCCGCCACTACGAGCGAGCCACGTTTGGTCGATCCGCGCGAAGCTGCAGCTCGAAGAGCGCACGCGCGACCTCGCACTGTTCAATCTCGCCATCGACAGCAAATTGCGCGGCTGCGATGTCGTCGCGGTGGGCGTCGATGACGTGGCCCCCAACGGTTACACACTCGATCGAGCAACGGTCCGCCAGAAGAAGACCGGTCGCCCGGTCCGTTTCGAGCTGACAGAGCAGACGCGGCAAGCCATTGACGAGTATCTCAGAATTACCCGCAGGAAGCCCGGCGAATTCCTGTTCGCCGGGCGCATCGACGGTCGTGGCCTCACTACACGTCAATATGCCCGCATCGTTGGCCAGTGGACTGCCAGCATTGGCCTCGACCCGCTCAAGTTCGGCACGCATTCCCTGCGCCGAACCAAGGCGACACTGATCTACCGGCGAACCGGCAACCTGCGCGCTGTGCAACTGTTATTGGGCCACACGAAGATCGAGAGCACGGTTCGATATCTTGGGATCGAGATTGACGATGCCATTGAGATTGCGGAGAAAATCGAGGTCTGAAGTACCCGGGCAGAGCTGCCGTGCTCTGCCCGGCCCCGAAACGGTGAAGACGGGCCAAAAGCGGCTATGAGCAACCGCAGCAGGATCAGTTCGAACTTAGACTAACTGCGCTGCTATGCCGAAGGATGCACCGACGAAAACCTGAACTGTCAGCACCAGCGCGAGCCAACGCCGGTCGAACGCTGGCACCACCTTGCCGGCGGGCATGAAGCGCAAGAGCAGCGTAGGAAGCTTGCCAGGGTTAGAGTTCCGATTGACAACTACTCCGCATGGATGCGGTTGGGATCGAACGGCGTCACAGGGTAGCGACGCGCCTTCTTGTTCTCGTCAGCGATCGCGCGAAACCTGAGCGCCGTGTCGTCAATCCACTTTGGCGGATTGAGCTGGCGTCCGATGAAGGCGAACGCATCGAGCGACCGCGGCACTAGCGAAGCGCCAACGTGGTCCGCGCCCTTGACCAAGCGATATTCATGGCTGATGCCAGCATCAAACAGCACGCGATGGACGAACTCCGTGCCCTGGTCGATATAAAACAAGTCCTGATCGCCGACCTCGAGATAGATGCCGAGACCCAGGAGGCGCGAAGGGTCCTTCTTGATGATGGTAGTTGGATGATTGGCTGCCCAATAGTCCTTGTCGATCGGATCACCGTAAATTCGTTTGAGAAGAATGCGATCCTGGAGGCCGGTGCCGTCGGGCCGACCGATTTTGTCGCGCAGTGTGATGTCATCATACGCTAGCGCGGGCTCGATGGCCGGTTCCTGGCTGGCCACCGCCTGGAAGACTTCCGGATACTTCACCGCCATGCGCAGCGAACCCATGCCGCCCATCGAGATGCCCGTGATGAACGTGCCCTCGCGACCCTGTACCACGTTGAAGTTCTTGCGCATGTAGGGCAGTAAATCCTTCATCACGAAGTCTTCCCACTTCTGCGAACCGTCCCTGAAATTCATGTAGAATGCGCGGCCGGCAGACGGCATGACCGACACCATCGGCGCGACCAAGCCGTTTTCGATCGCCTGATCGAGCAGTCCGCCCATGCCCCGGCCCACCGACAGGGCTCGGAAATTTTCCATGTCTTTGTTTGAGCCGCCGCCGCCGTGAAGCTGAATGAGGAGCGGATAGCGCTCTGCGCGGTTCGCGTCATAATTCTTGGGCAGGTAATAGGTGATCGGTACCGGGGCTGGGACGTTCGTGCTCGCCACGGTCGTCTCGATAAGCGTGCCCTTCACGGCGCGCCCGGGCGTCGTGGGTGTTTGTGCCGCGGCCGCAGCAGCCGAGAGGAGCGCTGCGCCCACGAGGGTGGCGGCGGTCGCATGCGATTTCATGACATTCACCCTCCTGTTTCGCCCATCTGCGCAGGCGCTGCTCGAAAGCCACCCAATTCGGCTGCCATCTCGAGTTAAAAGCAACCGTACCCAAGCGCAGCGTCCCGGCCGCTGGCTGGGCACGCGCCGCAAGGGGCCAAGCTGCCGCCACGCCACCGAGAAGTGCGATGAATTTCCGTCGCCTCACAGGGCCTCCCACTCCGGCCCAGAGCCGGGCGAGCTGACGCTATCACATTCGGGGGCAGCGCCGGATTGTGCATCACAGCAAATCTAGCGGCCAACGTCTCAGATGGGTCATTCACGTCGTTTCCGCGACGTCCCCGACGAATCCGGTCTACCTCCGACTCCGGAAAGATTGTGGCAGCGCAGCGAACCGACGTTGAGGGCCAACAAGAGACATACTCACGCCTCTTCGCAGCAATGATGGTGTCGGGTAGCATACGGCCGTTATGCGCGCTCTCGGAGGGCTCAAGATGTATCGACGAGCTCAAGCAACTGCACTGGCGTTCACATCACTCAGCGAAGGCTGACGAAGACAGTCAGCACACTGGAGGAAACAGATGCGCTATGGATGGTTGCCCCTCTTTGTCCTCAGCGTCACGTCCTCGATTGGATTGTTCGCTGGTTTATCAGCCGCGGAAAACACGTTCAGACTCGAGGAGACGACGATTGCGGAAATTCACGAGGCCGTAGTAGCCGGAGCGTTGTCTTCTGAAAAGCTTGTCGAGCTCTATCTTGCGAGGATTGCCGCTTACGATAGGGCTGGTCCTCGGCTCAACTCGATCATCTATATAAATCCGAACGCCAAGGCCGAAGCAGCTGCTCTTGATAAGGAGCGTGCGGATAAGGGACCGCGCGGCCCGCTGCACGGCATTCCGGTTCTGCTCAAGGATAATGTTGATGTCGCCGACATGCCGACGACGAATGGATCTGCCGTTATGAAGGACGCCATTCCGCCAGAGGATGGCTCTATCACCAAGGCCCTCCGGGCGGCCGGCGTGGTGATCCTGGGAAAGGCAGCGATGGGCGAATTCGCGGGAGGTAGCTACAACTCGGTACGCGGTCAGACGCTCAATCCCTATAACGTCAAGCGCGCCACTGGCGGCTCGAGCAGCGGTTCGGGTGCGGCGGTCTCAGCCAACTTCAGCGCTCTAGCGGTTGGAACCGACACCAGCACCTCAGTTCGTGGTCCCTCTTCCTATACGGGCATCGTCGGCCTGCGCCCGACGACCGGGCTCATATCGCGCGCAGGCATTGCGCCGAAAAATCTGAATTTTGACAGCGCAGGACCGATGGCCCGGAACGTGACGGACCTCGCGCTCATGATGAACGTTCTCGCCTTCCCGGACCCGAAAGATCCAAAGAGCGTGCAGGTGTGGGGCGAGGTCGAGAAGATCGATCCCACCGCGAGAAACGGTGTGGATTTCACCAAGGCGCTCGACAGGAACGCTCTCAGAGGCAGGAAGCTCGGCGTGCTCCGTGATCTCTTCGAGGGGGATCCGGAGATCAATGCGCTGGCCGAGAAGGCCATCGCGACCATGAAGGATCTCGGCGCGACGATGGTAGACATCAAACTCGATGCTGCCTTCATCGAAGCACACCTGAAGTCCGGCATTCGAAAGATGCGAGCCTTGTCCGACTATCGCTTCCGGCAGGACTGGGAACAGTATCTTGCGACTTTCAGAAATTGGAAAGTGCCGAAGACAGTTGCAGAATTCCTCA
>Ga0257161_1000435_pt1 | contig 10458 bp, 10 predicted proteins | sample NR01A_FD_185954 | JGI IMG/M metagenome (GOLD analysis project Ga0257161, IMG submission 185954) | Soil microbial communities from H.J. Andrews Experimental Forest, Oregon, United States - NR-01-A | ecosystem: Environmental > Terrestrial > Soil > Temperate forest > Bulk soil | place: USA: Oregon... | reverse complement strand
TCGAACGCACCTGCTCCCTTCGTCTAGCGGTCTAGGACGCGGCCCTCTCAAGGCTGAAACAGGGGTTCGATTCCCCTAGGGAGCGCCAATGAAATCAAGGATTTAGCTGTCACGGCCGTGCCGCACATTCAATAAATGTGAAGTATTCCGCCCCAAAAATTGAACGTTTAGACCGCTGCGGACCGGCGCCGCGCACTTGAGTTGTTAGGCCCCATCGACGAGCGCAGCATGGCCGCTAGCGGCGACGCCGCGCTAGGGCTGGCCATCCGGATGCTGGCGAGACGTAGTGACGATCTCTGTCGGTGATGTGCTGCGGGTGTTTGCGCCAAGCTGAGGGGCGGCGCGATACCAAAGAAGCGAAGCCCCGGTTTGCGCCGGGGCTTTTTGATTCTAGCCGGAAGTAACAGCGCCGCGACGTGAGTCACCCTTTCTTTCGCGCAAGTACGTTTTCTTTTTTCTGTGCGGCAGCGGCGGCTTTAAGCACTCCAAGCCGAGCAACGTGCTTGTCGCTACGTGGAGCCACACCGGCCCTGTTCGATGCTACAAGACTAGCGGTTTTGCTAGTCATCTTGACTATCTGTTGTCTGGTCATGACGCTATCCTCTTTGCGGCCACGACATCACCACTTAAGCTCCCGACTGGCGCGAGCGCATGGGCGAGGCTGGCGCGGCGACGACGGGCCGCCAAAACGATCAAAACTACAAAGCACGGCTTTGACCGATCCAAAGATCAACATTTTATTAATCGCGCTCATGCATTCTTAACTGACGGCGGGGGCGCGGTGCACGGAAAGGATCGCGCACACCATGTTTGATCTTGAATTTCATAATCACTCGATAACCCAACTGCGCCATGTCCAGAGTGGCGCAACAGTTGTCCTCCGGAATGGAACTAACGAATACGAGGTGGCGCCCGGCTTTGGGATCAAGGTCGACGATCACCACGCGGTCACGGCGCTTGTGGCTGAGGCCAGGAAGTGGATCGCACAACGGTCGCCATCGCTGTGCATGGCGCTAAGGACGCATCTCTAAGAACGGGAGCCCGGCAAGCCGAGCCCCCGCCACTTTTAAGTGGTCGGACCGCGCTGGTGTCCCCTGATACCTTACCGCACCAATGCGGAATCCAACCCTAGCCCCGCTCCCCATGGCTAGGGGGAGTATCCTATGGTGAACACCCTGACAATTGACAAACATTGCGGGGGCGCGCGGAAGTCTGTGCCGATATCGGCGCAGAACCTTGTTGGGGTGCCGCGCTCGGCGGTGACAGGGAGAGATGGGGCCGCCAAAGTGGGGGTGCCTGGGGGGCATTGGCACCTCGGCGGCCCCCTAGCCTGGGCGCGACGTGTGGAAGGCCAAGGCTGCCTAAAGCGTGCGCCGGGAATGCTGACAATTAGCAAACATCGCGCGCCTAGGATGCCCTCCTCGCAACGCTCCTGCGCCACGGTACTGCTACTTATGACAGTGTTTTTCAACCGCCTTGGCTATAAAGCTTTCCCCGGCTTGAGGCTCATGGTCGCAAGCCCGGCGACCCTCACCTAGCGAATGTCCGGACTCGCTCTGGTCTGGGTCGCCACGCCCCTTTTCATCTGAACGCCCTTGCCCCGCTCGTTTCCAAGCCGCCCATGCGTTGGTGCCGGCCGGCGGACTTGCCGCTCGCTCGCTAGGCGAGGGCTGTAGCGAGGGCTATAACGAACGCAACGATTGCCGGCAGGTTTGCCGTTGGCAAAAGCATGAATCGGTTCACGAATGCGTGAGCGCCGACCTGCAGGAGTTTGAATCGGTTAATGAATCGTGAGCTCTACCTACAGGCGAGCTTGCACGCTTACGCATCCAATTCGGCATTGACTCGCTGAACGGTGCCGACGTTGAGATCGGCACGCCATTTACGCGTACGTCAAGAATACCAACCCCTGGTCCGTTGTTCGACCAGGCGGAGGCGCCTGGCCGCGCTGCGTAGCCCGTCCAGCTATGAAAATAAAATTCAAGTCCGCTGGAATAAATCGCAGAGCGTCGGTGTTAGCTCTATTGCGTGCGACCGTTCTCCCCCCAGCTAACGGTCGTTACGCATTCGGCAGCCCCGGTCCTCTCCCTCCGTCCACTCCTGCCCGGGGACCGGGGCGGGCCTTTCAGGTCAATTTCAGGACGCTCTTGGGACATCTACCCAGTGGGAGGATACGTAGCGCGCCTTCAATTCGCCCCCAGCAATTGCGGCAATATTCGGAACTCTCGCAGCGCAACAAAAAGGGCGATCCCGAAGGATCGCCCTCAACGTCGCGTATGTCGTCGCTTCAGTCGTCGTCGCCCTTCGCCAGTTCACCCAACACTCGCGCCGCGGTGAGCAGATCGGCCTGGAGATTTTCCGCCGCGGGGTTTTCGATCCGCTCGGCATGCTGGCGCAGCCGCTCGGCAAGCTTGACGAAGTCCAGATTGGGCTCACGCTTGGGCATTGGCGACCTCAGCTTTCTTGCCTGACTTGTTCTTCTCCGGCGCCTTGGGTGTGTCGCTGACGGCGATCAATTTCTTGACCTCGCCCAACACGGCAGAACCGCGTTGCCAAGCCCAGCTGTTGGCGCTTTCTTGATCGAACTCGCACGTAGTCGCTTGCGCGCCATTTTAGGGTCCAGCTTCAAGCTCTCGCACAATTCGGCGAGGCTGGGGTCTTTTTAGACGGCAAGGTGCTTGGATATGCGTACGAGCCTGACAGGAATTGCTATTGCGTCGCGCGGGGGCGTCTGCGATGCAAGCTGCGCCTCAGGGTTCCGCAAGCCGCTCGGCAAAGAGAACCATTGTTTTGCGGTACACCACCGACCGGTTCCACTGGCTCATGACCTCGAAATTCGCGGTGCCCTCGCCGAACGGTGCGCCGGCGCGCCAGCCGTTGGTCTTGAGAAGATTGGCCGTCGAGGCGAGCACGTCGGGCACGCTGTGCCGGAGATCGACGTGCCCGTTGCCGTCATAGTCGACGCCATATTTGATGTACGAGGACGGCAGAAATTGCGTCTGCCCGATCTCTCCCGCGTAGGCGCCGACCAGATCGCGCAACAGAAGATCGCCGCGCTGGACGATCTGTAAGGCGGCGAGAAGCTCGCCCTGGAACAATTCGCTGCGGCGGCAATCGTGCGCCAGGGTGGCGAGCGTGCGGATCACGGGCAGCTTGCCCATGTCGCCGGTGCCGTTGTCGCTTTCGAGCGTCCAGATTGCCATGAGCAGCGTCGCCGGCACGCCGAATTGGCGCTCGATGCGCGCGAGCAGCGCAGCGTGGCGCTGCATCAGCTGTTTGGCGCGTTTGATGCGAGCCGGGATGACACGGGTCGCGGCGTAGTCCTCGAAGCTCTTGCGGAACGTGCCGCGCTGGCGCCGGTCGAAGGCAAGCACCGCGCCGTCCAGCGTGACACCCGCAAATGCGCTGTCGATCACCGGCCGCGAGACGCCGGCGGCCGCGGCTTCGCGCCCCATGGCGGACAGGAAAGCGTTGAAATCGCCACCGCATGTCGCCGCGCCGGCGGGCGCCGCGAAAAGCAGGGTGCAAAACAGGATCCCGAGCGATCGTAACAGCATGCCGTTCCTCAATGTTCGTCAGGCGATCATATCGCACAAGGAATAGGCGGGGCAAAGCGTGAGGAGTCCAGTTGTTATTTCGATCTCTCCCGAATTCTTGCGGCGCCCCACCGATCCAGGGGCAATTCCTGCCTTGCGCGCCCCTTGCGGGCAATGCGAGATTGAGGTCGCCTGATGACAAAAGCGGCAGAAGCGTTGCCCGATGCAGGGCCACTTCGTAAACCGAGGGAACCCAGGAGGCTTTCATGAAGCGGTTGTTCTTGCTTGTCGCAATGCTCCTTGTCGCACTGCCAGCGTACGGCCAGGTACCGACTGTTTGGATTGACGATCTCACTTGGCCCGAGGTGCGCGACGCAATAGCTGGCGGCAAACGGACGGCGATCATCTACGTCGGCAGCAGCGAGCAGAACGGCCCGCACATGGTGATCGGGAAACACAATTTCATAGCGCGCGCCCTTGCCCAACGGATCGCCGAGGAACTGGGTGACGCGCTGGTCTATCCCACGCTGCCCTACGCCGTTGCAGGCAACGCACTCACCCGCACCGGGCACATGCGCTTCCCCGGAACGGTTTCGCTGCCGCCGGAAGTGTTCTTTGGCGTGGTGCGCGGCGTAGCCCAGAGCGCTTTGACTGCCGGGTTCAAAGTCGTTGCGCTGATGGGCGACCATGGTGGCGGCCAGGACGAGCTCGCGTTGGCTGCGAAGGAACTCGATGCGCAGGCCCGTCCCGACGGGGCGCGCGTCCTGTTCATCGGCGACCTGTACGCGCAATCGAGAATCCAGATGCGCGAAATTCTCGCCAAACGTGGGCTGCCAACAACCGACGATCACGCCGGAATTCCGGACACCTCGTCGCTACTTTATCTTGAAACGCAGGGGCAGTGGGTCCGCAAGGACAAGATCGCCCTGGCGGATGCAAAAACAGGGGTTCAAGGAAACCCGCAATTTGCATCTGCTGAACTCGGCAAGATTTATCTGGATTTGAAAGTCGATCTCGCCGTCAAACAGATCCGATCACTGCTCGTGAGCAGCAAGTAAGTCGACTCTAACGAGGAAATCGTACAATAAACTCCGTACCACCCTTTTCACTTGATTTTACGTCAATTGTTCCGTTGTGCGCGGAAACAATTGCCTTTGTAATATATAGCCCCAGTCCAAGATTATGCGATGGCGAATCCGTATCTTTACTCGCTCCACGAACTAGAGAATCAAATATTTTTGCCCTCACCGCAGGAGGAATCGGAACGCCATCGTTGTGCACCGATAGAACAACTTCTTCCGTGGAGCCTTTGACCGTTACACAAATGGGCATGTCGGTGAAACCGTACTGCACCGCGTTGCTGAGCAAGTTCGACAAGACCTGTCCAAGCCGCGCCTTGTCCCATTCCCCTTCCGTATCTCCAGAGACTTCCAGAGTGATTTTGCGACCGGGGTGAATAACCCGCGTCTCATCCACAAGTTGACGGGTAATGAAGCCGATATCCATATGCTGTTTTATAATGGGAAGACCTGATCCAAGTCGCGAGCGAGCTAAATCGAGAAGATGTTCAACAATTTCAGTCGCGCGGCCTGCACTCGATACGACCTGGGACATCAGCATCGTTTGGCGTTCGTTAAGCGGTCCTATGTGCAACGCAAGCTGAGCCGACATCTTTGCAGCACCGAGTGGATTTCGTAGATCGTGGCCCAAAATCCCCAAAAACATGTGTCTCGAACGGTCAAGTGTCTTCGTGTAAAAGCTGATCGACTCCGTTAATTCCTGATCGACGGATTCGTTGAACCGAGTCAACTCTGAAAGCTCGCCAATTCCCACCTCATTACGTCCCTCCGTCCATAATCGAACTACGCTGGCACGCAACGCGCGGTATTCCGCAACCATTTGATCCATGCTGAAACCGCCGTCCAGGCGTAAAGACGCATGAACTGACGCCGGGCTCTCTGTAGGTGTAGAATTGTGGCGTTTCTCGCCATGAGACTTTGTTATTTGCTCACAGTCGGATTGAGGGGAGTCGATGTCGTCTGCAATAAAAGTAAGTATTTGCACTATATGGTTGCGCAACGAAAGCGGACTCATGCCGTCGGAGGCTGGCTCAAGCCCTCTGGCAAAATTTTGCCACTCTTCAATGATTGAGTCCGTATTTCCACGTATGAAAGCCGCCAATGACATTTTATTACTTCTTTTCGCATAACCGAAGACGAGCGAGTTAGCCCTCCTGGAAAAATAGTTCGCGCTCTATTAAAAAATAGTTCGCGCTCTATTATAGGCTAGCTCGCGTAGTTGAGTATGTCTGTGCAAAATTGATCACCTCACTGCCGTGTTCCCCGGCGGAACAGCAGTTGAAATTCGATCATGGCCGATGGCAGAAGCCAGCATGGTCCGCCGGCACGCCGCCTACTGGGAGCGTGAGCGGCGGGGTGGCGACGTTTGCGACGCCGTATGAGTCTCGCTAGAAAGTCGCCAACGGATTGACCGGCGATCCGGTACCGCCTTCCACCGGCAGCGGCGCGAACGTAATCACGAACTCGTACTGGTTCAACCGCCGCGCCGTCGCGACCAGTTCCTCGAGATCGAGGCACTCCACGATGTTGATCCCCATCCAGTTCAGCACCGCCACGTGGATCGGGTTGCGCATCCCTTCCCAGCCGGGCCTCGGATTCCAGTCGATGTTGAAGTCGTGGCCGATGAAGGCCGGCAACCGCTCATGCATCCACGGGATCGTGTCAGGGTAATAGCCCGCCACCTGGCCCGTCCACGGACCGACCGCCGCGCGTCGCTTCCATCGGCCGATGTACAGCAGCGGGATGTCCCCGGGGCCGATCATCACGCCGGATTTCTTTTCCCACGCTTCGAGATCCGCTCGCGTGATCGGCACGGTGGGGTCGACCCAGTCAACGCCCTTCAGCTGCGCGATGTCGTAGAGGACGGCACGCGTGGTGACGCCGCCCCTCCAGTTCATCACGCTGCCCTTGATGCATCCGCTCTCGTTCGTCACGTTGTCCTTCACCGGGACGCCGTTGTACATCTGCCCGTTCTCGAAGAAGTGACACCACGTGTCGATATGCGCGACGGTCTGGCCGTGGTAGCTCACCTGGTAGTTGTCCGTCGTGCCACCATCGGTGATGGCGTTCGTGACGCGGTGGAAGACGCCGGCGGGGGCGACGTCGGCGGCGGCCGTCTGCGGCTCGGTGTGCGCGAGCGACACCACAATCCCGTGTTTCACAAGCTTCATCGCACTGGCGACCTTCTCCGGCGTGATAAGGTTCGTCGTGCCCTTGGACTCCTGTCCTAACGGCGCCCACCTGCCCCAGGTCTTGAACTCTGTGCGCCACTGCTCGTACTGGGCTCGCAGCGCCGCCGTATCCGGCGGAGCGACCGGCGCAGGCGCCTGCGCGGCCGCTGTTCGCAGCGCGATCCCGCCAACCAGGCCGGCCACGGCCAAGCCTGTACACACGGCGACTGACGCCAGACGATTTTGCATGCGATCCTCCACTGCGTTCAGAGAGTTCTTAAACCCGTTTTGGCCGGTCAAGAAACGTTGCATGATACACGCGTGAACGGCGCCGTCGATACCATTGCGCCCACAGCCGACCTGACTAGAATGGCTCATAAACATCCAAGGGGAGGAGTTCATGAAAAAATTGATAATTCCAGCGGTGCTCGTAGCAACCGGTATGGTTGCTGCGGCAGCATGGTCGCAGACGCCGCCGCCCGCGTTCCAGAACAAGCGCTATTTCACGATGACGCTCGAGAAAGACCCGACGCGCGAGGTGGGGCTGCAATCCGTCACCATGCCGCCGGGCGCCGGCAACCAGTTCCACCGCCATCCCGGCGAGCAATGGACCGCGGTCCAGGAGGGCGAAGTCACCTTCACCATCAAGGGGCAGCCGCCGCACGTGCTCAAGGCCGGCGACAGTAACTACGTTCCGCGCGGCACCATCCACCGCCAGCAGAATCTCAGCGATAAGCCGGCGCGCTACATCGAGATGAGGGTTTTCGATAAGGACAAGCCGGCCTCCGAGGCGGTCGCGGAATAAGGCGAAAGCGTGCGGCGAGCGCAGCCGTCGCGGGGTGGCACATAGATGGCCCTCATGATCGGGCTATCGGCGAATGCCGAAAAACCGTACCATCCACGCCGGTTTGGGTTTCATGAGGCAATCCTGTTGCAGCAACACACCGCAAGGCAAATGGAGACCATCATGCGCGAGAGGTTCTCAGGCTCGATGATAACGGTCGCCATTGCCGGGGTCGCTCTCAGTGCCGTCATTTCGGTGTCCATTACACGGACGTCGGCTCAGGCTCCAGCGGCTTCCGCCGCGGCTTCGGCCCAAGCGCTGAAAACGCCTTGGGGCGAACCCGATCTGCAGGGCATTTGGACTGACGAAACCGACACGCCCCTGCAGCGGCCCGCCAGGTATGCTACCCAAGAATTTTTCACCGAGGCGCAGCGGGCCGAATTGGATATACAACGTGCGGCGCTGGCCGGCAAAGACAGGCGTGCGGAACGCGGGACCGAGCTTGACGTCACCGGCTCCTACAACGACGTTTTCATATCCAGGAAGCGCACCGGCGCGCGCACGTCCCGGATCGTGGATCCGCCCAATGGCCGGATTCCGTCGCTGACGCCGGAGGCTCAGAAGACGGCTGCGGGGGAACGGGATTTTCGCCTCGCACTGATGCAAGCGACCGAGACTTGCAAGATCAAGTATGTGACCTGTAACGGGGGAAAGTACGATCCGACGCCCTCCCTGCGGCGTGCAGAGCTTCCCCCTCGCTACAACACCGCGCGCATGAATCGCCATGATGGCCCGGAGGACGCCACGTTGGCGGAGCGCTGCTTGACCGGCGGGCCGCCCGGGATCGGAGGCAACAGCTTTCGCCGGATCGTGCAGACGCCAGGCGGCATCGCGATCTTCTACGACGTGGGTCAAGGCCAGGGGTGGCAGCGCAACATTGTCATGAATGGGAGCCCCCACCTGCCGCCAAACATCCGCCAGTGGTATGGCGACTCGCGTGGCCACTGGGAGGGCAACACCCTCGTCATCGACGTGACGAACTTCAGTCCGAAGACTGACTTTCAGGGCTCGCGCGAGAACTTGCACCTGGTCGAGCGCTGGACACGGACCGGGCCGGCCTCGCTCGAATACGTCGTCACGATCGAAGATCCGACCGTGTGGACGGGGCCATGGACGGTCACGCAAGAGTTCACCAGGCAGCGCGACCAGGAGAACAGAATTTATTACGAGCCGCGCTGTAACGAAGGAAACTATGCCCTCCCGGGGCTGCTGCGCGGAGCGCGCATGGGAGAACTCGCCTTTGCGGAGGGACGAGGTCCTGACCCGGCAACAAAAGACAACGCCACGTCTATTTCGGGCGCTGAGGATGATCCGTTGCAGTGACACGCTGCAAGTGACACGCTGCAAGTGACACGCTGCAAGTGACACGCTGCAAGTGACACGCTGCAAGTGACACGCTGCAAGACAAAAAGAGGCCACCATGCGCGACAGTTCTCAAGCTCGATGACAACGGTCGCCATTGCCGGGGGCGCAAGCGGGGAGAGAGGGTCGGGGCAAGGGGCCTCTCCACAAGCTCAGAATGGCGGAGAGGCCCGTCACCCGCCGCATCAATCTTCAGAACGCGCTCTAGCCGACGCGAGGGCGGACGCCGCGAAGCCGTACGGCGGGCGCCCCGTTACGGCTTTTCCGGCACTGTCAGCGGCTTGCCGATCTCGTTGACGACAACGACCAAGACCTTGGCGGGTTCGGTGTTGCTTGCGTTGCTGGACACCGCATGGAGCTGGCCCGGCGCCTCATAGAAGGTTTGGCCCCTGGTCAAGACCGTCTCGGGACCGTTGTCGACCTTGATTTTGTAGGCTCCTTCCAGCACGTAGCCGAAATTATGTGCGCCCGGATGACGATGCGCGGGCGAGCCCCCACCCGGGGCAATGTCGAGGGTGATCATCATCACCTCGCGGCCGGGAACGTCGCCAAGCGTCTGCTTCATGAGCGACGTCACCTTCGTGGCCGCCTGCTGCTGCGCCACCACCGTACCGGCGCTGAACGCGGCGGCAAGCGTACCGAGGCCGAGGAGAGCGAAGGCGGATCGGGTGAGGGCTTGCCTGGTCATGAACATGTGGTCCTTCCTATTTGCTAAGCGCGATCGTAGGAGCTTCGAACGAGCGTGAAAATGAAGAAATTGAATCAGTCCCAGGCTCGTCTTCTCCCTCTCCCCGACCGAAGTCGGGTTTACCCGACTTCGGCACTTGAAGAAGGATCAAAATCGGCAACAGCCGATTTTGATTGCAGGGCGAGGTGAAGGGACGCCCTTATCCCAAATTCAACTCCTTGAAAAAATCATTTCCCTTGTCGTCGATCACGATGAAGGCCGGGAAATTCTCCACTTCGATGCGCCAGATCGCCTCCATGCCGAGTTCGGGATATTCCAGCGTCTCGACCTTCTTGATGCAGTGCTCGGCGAGATTGGCGGCGGCGCCGCCGATCGAGGCGAGGTAGAATCCGCCGTGCTTCTTGCAGGCGTCGCGCACCTGAGGCGAGCGATTACCCTTGGCGACCGAGACCATGGAGCCGCCTGCCGCCTGGAAGTCGTCGACGAAAGAGTCCATCCGTCCCGCCGTGGTGGGGCCGAAGGCGCCGGACGCATAGCCCTCGGGCGTCTTCGCCGGGCCGGCGTAATAGACCGGATGATTCTTGAAATACTCCGGCAGCCCCAGCCCTTTTTCGAGCCGCTCGCGCAGCTTGGCATGGGCGAGATCACGCGCCACCACCATCGGGCCGGTGAGCGACAGTCGCGTCTTGATCGGATATTTCGAGAGGGTCGCGAGAATCTCCCGCATCGGCCTGTTGAGGTCGATCTGGACGACCTCGCCGCCGAGCTTGGCGCCGTC
>Ga0257161_1000434_pt1 | contig 10525 bp, 8 predicted proteins | sample NR01A_FD_185954 | JGI IMG/M metagenome (GOLD analysis project Ga0257161, IMG submission 185954) | Soil microbial communities from H.J. Andrews Experimental Forest, Oregon, United States - NR-01-A | ecosystem: Environmental > Terrestrial > Soil > Temperate forest > Bulk soil | place: USA: Oregon... | reverse complement strand
TAGGGTTGCCGGGGTCGCAAGCGCCCCATCCCGTTCCGGGCCGCGGTACGCCGCCGGAAAAGCCGCATCCGAGAATCGTGACCGCAAAAGTCATGCGGCCGCCGCCCCCACCCTGCCCTCCCCCGCAAGCGGGGTCGATTTATCCTCTCCCGCTCGCCGAGGAGGATAGGGAGCGGGCACTTTGTGGAACAGACGAAAGAAATTCTCCGTTGTCTGCCGCGCGATGTCGTCGAACGTGACGCCGCGCGTGGCGGCCAGCGTTCTTGCCGTCTCCGTCACATGGGCGGGCTCATTGCGCTTGCCGCGGAACTTGCCCGGGGCGAGATAAGGCGCATCGGTTTCGACCAGGATACGGTCCGCGGGCAATTCCGCCGCGATGGCGCGCAGTGCGTCCGAATTCTTGAAGGTCAGAATGCCGGTGAACCCAATGTAAAACCCAAGATCGACGGCCCGCAACGCAAGTTCCCGGCCGGCCGTAAAGCAATGCAGCACGGCGGCGAAGGCCCCCTCCCCGGTTTCCTCCTCAAGAATTCGTCCGATATCCGCATCCGCCTCGCGCGCATGGACAACGAGCGGCAGCCCCGTCGCCCGTGCCGCCGCAATATGACGACGAAAGCCGATTTCCTGGGCATCGCGTGGACTGTAATCGTAGTGATAGTCGAGCCCAGCCTCGCCGATCGCGACCACCTTGGGGTGCTGCGATCGCTCGACCAACTCCTCGACCGTCACATCAAGCTCCTCATGCGCGTAGTGCGGATGCGTCCCGATCGAGCTGTAGACGTTCGGAAATCGCTCGGCGATCGCCAGCAATTTGTCGAACCGGCGCACCCGCGTGGAGATCGACACGACGCGCGCGACATCCGCCGCCGCCGCGCGCTCCACGATGGCCTCGAGGTCGGGAGCGAAATCCGGGAAGTCCAGGTGGCAATGGCTGTCGACCAGCACGCTCATTTGCTCGGCTCTGGTTCCACATAGCGCGGGAATACGCCTTGAGGCGCAGGCAAGGGCGTGCCGGGCCTGAGTGCATGCGCCTGCGTCAGGGCGGCGAAATTTCGATCCTGTGCCGGCACGGCCAATTGATCGAGCAGCTTGCTCATGGCGTCCGGCATGAAGGGCTGAATGAGGATGGCGAGATGCCGCAAAACCTCCGCCATCACATAAAGCACTGTCTCCATGCGCGCCGGATCGGTCTTTCTCAGCGCCCACGGCGCCTGTTCGTCGATATAGCGATTAGACTCGCCGATCACCGACCAAAGGTGGTCGAGCACCTTGTGAAAGGCTTGGACATCGAATTCGAGCCGCACCTGCCCAAGGAGCGCCTGCGCCTTGGCAAGGAAAGCTTCATCGCCATTGGTGAAAACGCCGCGGTTCGGCACTTTTGCACCGCAGTTTTTATTGATCATCGCGAGCGAACGTTGTGCCAGATTGCCGAGGTCGTTCGCCAATTCGCTATTGATGCGGCGGATCATGGCGGAACGGGAGAAGTCGCCGTCATTGCCGAACGGCACCTCGCGCAGAAGGAAGTAGCGCATCGGATCGAGCCCATAGGTTTTTATCAGTTCGTAGGGATCGATCACGTTGCCGATCGACTTCGATATTTTCTTCCCCTCGTTGGTCCACCAGCCGTGGGCGAAAATCCGCTTCGGAGGCTCCAAATCGGCAGCCATCAGGAACGCCGGCCAATAGACCGCATGGAAGCGCAAGATATCCTTGCCGACCATATGGAGATCGGCAGGCCAATAGCGTTGATAGAGTTCCGACTGCGTGTCGGGGTAATCGACGGCGGTGATATAGTTCGTCAACGCGTCAAGCCACACGTACATGACGTGCTTTGGCTCGTTCGGTACGGCCACGCCCCAGGTCAACGCAGTGCGCGAAATCGAAAGATCGCGCATACCTGATTTCACGAAGCTGATCACCTCGTTGCGACGCGAAGGCGGCAGGATGAAATTCGGATTTTCCTCGTAAAACTTGAGCAACCGGTCGCCCCATTGCGACAGCCTGAAGAAAAAGCTCGGCTCCTCGACCCACTCGCATTCGGCCCCCGAGGGGGCGACCTTCCCGCCGCCAGGCGCGTCGGTCAATTCGTCTTCGCCGTAATAAGCCTCATCGCGCACCGCATACCAGCCGGCATATTTGCCGAGGTAGATCTCGCCCCGTTTGAGCAGTTCGTTCCATAAGGCTTGGCAGGCCTTCTTGTGGCGCACTTCGGTCGTGCGGATGAAATCGTCATTCGAAAGATTCAGTGCCGCGGCGAGATCGCGGAAAGTCTGTGAGACCTTGTCGGTAAAGGGCTGCGGCTCCATGCCGGCGTCGGCGGCGGCCTTGGCGATCTTCTGGCCATGCTCGTCGGTGCCGGTCAGGAAGATGACATCGTAGCCGTCCAGCCGCTTGAATCGCGCCAGCACATCGCAAGCCAGCGACGTGTAGGCGTGGCCAACATGCGGCACATCGTTCGCATAGTAGATGGGGGTGGTCAGGTAATAACGGGGTTTGTCTGCCATTGTCGGAATGCCCGGTCTTGCCTTGGGACCTGCGATCCCGGCGCTAGCGAAACCCGATAGGTATCAACCGCGGGACGCCTCGGCAAGAAGACCGAAGATCGTAAAAACGAAGGGCTTGCGTTCCAGATTGTAGACCTCCACGTCCCGGGCCGACCGGTTGAGGCGCTCCCACAGGTCGGCCGTGCGGGCAAGCCGCGTGAGGTTGCCGACCTCCGTGTTGAGCCCCCCCGAGAGCCAGTCGCGCACCGCGCCGACAAAGACGTGAAGGAGGCTGCGGTCGCGGTCGAGTTCGTCGCCGAGGGCATGGAGGGCGCGCGGATCGGTCGACGGCAGGGCGCCGAGAAGCGCCGCCACTTTTTCTCGCAAGGCAAGCATCGGCCCTCCGGCCAAGGCGATCGCCTGAGAAATGCTGCCCCGGGCCGCTACGGCCGCGGCTGCGACGGCCGGATCGTCTGCGTCAACGCCAAGCGCCGTGCACGCCGCCCTCGCGACATCGCCCTGCCCCAACGGCCTGAGCGCCAGCCGCCGGCAACGCGACCGGATGGTCGGCAGCAATCGCCCCGGCGCATGGCTCACCAGCAGGAACAAGGACCTTGGCGGCGGTTCCTCCAGCATTTTCAAAAGCGCGTTGGAACCTTCCGGATATTTGAGTTCGTCGGCGCTGTCGACAATGCAGACTCGCCACCCCCCCTCGCCTGCCGTCGAACCGAAAAAAGTCGCGAGCCGCCGCACCTGTTCGACCGTAATGACGGTGCGCATCTTGCCGCTGTCGCCGGGCGTTCGCTCCAGCACCAACAGGTCGGGATGGGCGTTGACGGCGACGCGCCGCACGGTGCGATGAGCGGGGTCGAGTGCGAGCGTCTCGGCAGTCGAAGCGCGCGACGGGTCCGGCTCGGCGAGCACGAACCGCGCGATGCGGTAGGCGAGCGTCGCCTTGCCGATACCGGGCTCGCCTCCGATCAGCCACGCATGAGGGACGCGCCCGGACCGATAGACGGCAAGAAACTCGCGCTCGGCGCCGTCATGGCCGAACAGCACGGTCGTCTCCCGCGGCAACGGCCCATCGTTCTTGTCCTCATCCGTGCCCTGCGTCATCGGGCGACGTCTTCAAGCGTCAATGGCGCAGTTTCGGGATGCAGTCGTTTGCAGACGAGTTGCAAGATCTCAGCCGCAACGCGCTCCTGGGGCCGGTTCGCGTCGATCAATACACACCGCTGCGTCTCCTCGGCGGCGATGGCGCGAAACCCTGTGTTGAGGGCTTGATGGTAGGCGAGATCCTCGGTCTCGAACCTGTCAGGAACGGCATTGCCGCGTCGGGCATGCGCGCGGGCAAGGCCGATCTCCGCCGGCAGATCGAGAATGAAGGTCAAGTCGGGCTTGGAAGCCCCGACAGTGAGCTCTTCAAGGCCCTTGATGAACGACAGGTCGACCTTGCCGACGATGCCCTGATAGACCCTCGTGGAATCGAGGAAGCGGTCGCAGATCACCCATTGCCCCGAACGCAGGGTCGGTTTTATGAGCGCGTCGAGATGGTCGGCGCGCGCTGCCGCAAACAACAGGGCTTCCGCGTTGGGACCAAGGGCCTTGGCGGCGCCGGACAACAGCACGTGGCGAATGATCTCAGCGCCTGGCGAGCCGCCGGGCTCCCGGGTCAGCACGACACCAATGCCCATGCCGCATAGCCTCTTTTTGAGGAGCGCCGCCTGCGTCGACTTGCCGGCGCCTTCGCCGCCCTCGAATGTGATGAATTTCCCGGCCATCTCGTTCGTGTTTCGTGGTGGTTGTGTTGCAGTTTGTAGCCCGGGATGAGCGCCAGCGAAACCCGGGACAGCGTTGCCGTGTTGATTGCGCGGTCCCGGATTTCGCTGCGCTCAATCCGGGCTACGGGTAGGCTACAAGCCCGATATCTTCTTCGGCACTCCAGACCGAAACAGGCCAATCATCAGCTCGGAGGCCGCATCGAAGGCCCGCCGTGGAAGATTTCCCCGCTCGACGTTCTCGGCGGCGAACAACGGAACTTCTGCCACCGGTCGGTCGCCCCGATAGACATTAAGGTTGCCGATTTGTTGCCCTTGCTTCACCGGAGCGGGCACCGGGCCCGAATAGACGATCTTTGCGGTGACCCGCTCGGCCGCATTTTTGGGCATCAGCACGCTGATGGGCCCCTCGCCTACCAGCGCTACGGAACCAGACGCGCCACCGAACAGCTTGGCATAGCCGACGATTTGTCCCTCTGCGAACAGCGGCTTCGACTCGAAGCCACGATACCCGAATTCGATGATTTTCTTGGCTTCATCGGCGCGCTCCTTCGCGGTTTTCAGACCGTTGACCACGACGATGAGGCGCGCGCCGTTCTGCATGGTCGAACCGACAAGGCCGTAGCCGCCATCCACGGTGAAGCCGGTCTTCATGCCGTCGGCGCCGAGATTCATGGTCAGCAGCGGATTGCGGTTCTGTTGGCGGATTTTGTTCCAGGTGAATTCGTGTTCTCCGTAAATGGGGTAGAAGTCCGGGTAGGTACGGATGATATGGCGAGCCAGCCGCGCAAGCTCGCGCACCGTCACCTTCTGGGCCGGGTCGGGCAAGCCGGTCGCGTTGGTGAAGTAGGATCTGGTCAATCGGAGTTCGCGCGCCCGTTCGTTCATCATCGCCACAAAGGCAGGCTCGTTGCCGGCAATACCCTCGGCGAGCGCAAGGCACGCATCGTTGCCGGACATGATGATTGCGCCCCGGAGCAGGTCGTCGACGCGAACCCGGCTATGAATCGGCGCGAACATGCTGGAGGTGTGCGATGGGGCTCCGCCGCGACGCCAGGCGTCCTCGCTCACCAGATATTCGTCGTCGATCTTGATGCGTCCCTGCTTGAGGGCATTGAACACGACTTCGGTGGTCATCAGCTTCGCCATGCTGGACGGCGGCGTCGGCACGTCGGCGCCCTTCTCGAACAGCACAGTGCCGGTCTCGACATCAAGAAGGATGGCGTAGGGCGCGGTGGTCTGAAAATCATCCTTCTTGGAGCCGACAAGTCCAATGGCGCTCGGCGCCGCCGCGGCGGACGCGGCAAGGCCCGCGACTGTGAGCACAACGAGGCCGCGTCGCACCCATGCACGTTTCCCGAGTAATGCAGGCACGGTCGAACTCTCAAAGGTTCCAACGCCGCCCGCGCGGCGCCTTTTGATCCAATATCTTTCGTTTCCGGTCGCGTATTTCAATAGCAACCGGCCGGATGCGGAACAATCACGCCGCTTCCGGTCAATTTAACTCGGCGCTCGTCCATCCACCGCCGTCACCCGCGGGCTTGACCCCGCGGGTCCATCTTCTTCGCATAGATTTTGCACCGAACGATGGATGCGCGGGCCAAGCCCGCGCATGACGACCGAGTGGGATCAAATCGACCGGAACTGCCCGTAGCTTCAATAAAAGCTGCGGACGTTGGTTGCCGGAATCAAGAATGGCGGCGGAAGATCGCCATTCTGCGTCTCGGACAGCGCCGGCGCATAGGCCGATACGGCCGGACGAACCGGCGTCGTGCTGGCGTTCATGCTCGCCGACTTATTGCTGCGATCCGCAGCAGACGCACGGGCAATCTGATGGACCCCGCTTCCGGGCTGAGAGCCTAAAATCGCCTGCTCCTCCCCTAGCGAATAAGGCCGCTCCAACGGGATCGGCACGTTGTGCGGCATGAAGGGCTTCGTGGCCGCGACTCGCACCAGGGACGGCGCCGGCGCCGGTTCGCCCTCGCGCAACGTCGCAATTAGCGTCCTGTCGTCGGACCCCTCAAGCGGCGCCGTGCCGACATATTCGACCCGGACCGGCGCCACTCCGCTGCCGTAGAACCCGAGCAAGACTGCGGTTTTGACCGACACATCGATGATGCGATCGGCATGATAAGGCCCGCGATCATTGACCCGTACGATCACCGAGCGGTTGTTGGTGAGATTGGTCACCCGCACGTAGGTGGGCATTGGCAGCGTGGCATGCGCCGCCGACACGGAATTCATGTCGTAAATTTCGCCGTTGGCGGTCTGGCGACCGTGGAAATCCTCGCCATACCACGACGCCAAACCCTCGGCCCGATAGCGCGGATCTTCAGCCGGCACGTAGGTACGCCCGCCGATCGAATAGGGAGAGCCCACCCGGTAGGTGCCCCCGCCTTTTGGGATAGGTTCGCCGGGCGCAAACAAACGCGCGCCTGAAGATACTCCGAAACGCGGATCGACGGTGCCGATTTTGCCAAAGTCGGCGCAGCCCGCGAGCACACAGACGGCGACCAGCGTGGCTAATGGTGGACCGCAATGACTTCTTTTCCCCAACCCCAACGCCCCTTAATGAGTGACCACCTCGACGCCCGGAGCATTCTCCGCCGCACACGTGACGCAGCGGACAAGAACCCGCAGCAAGGAACAAAATCCAATTCTAATTTGGCTTCGTAAATAAAGCGAAAAGAAGACGTTGGCCGTGTCCACTATTCCCCGCGGTGGCTTGGCGGGCTGGTAAGGCGGGCAACAGACGTCGCCCAAAAACGGGTCTACTTCGCTCTCTTTTGCCTGTAGTTTCCCGCGATAGGACATCAAATGGTCATCTCAGTGTCAAAATATCACTTAAATCGTGTCATAAAGATGGTGATGGGATCCAAAGGCGCGACGTGTTGTCTCATTTTGCTCCGCAGGTTTTTGGATGCAAAATTTGTTGCCATGATCTAGACTAAAAACAATGTGGATGAGTGGTCCGCATCTCCGCTCCCACCCCATGAGCCTCCCCACGCGGACCCGTTCAGACACTAGAAATAGTCTCATCAGAGCAACTTGGCCACCCTATCGGGTGGTCGTTTGTTTTTCTTTCGTCCTTTTCTTTCTGAGTCGGGCGAGCGGGGAGCGCTTGAAAGGCTTCTTAGACGTGCCGGCGGTGGCGCGGCTTCACCAACGAGGGATGCGGCAGCTACTGCTGCCAGCTCGTGTAATAGCAGGACATCGCCCCGCCTCCGGAATTATCGCCTCCGCTCGGATCGCGCACCATGGATAGGAATAAGGCGACTGCGCGTTGCCAGCTTGCGTTTCGCCCAGCAATGCAGCCGCAATGACAAGAAGCATGATAATTAGCGCACGCATCGCGGTCTCACTTCCTGTCGTCGTTAGTTTGCCTCTCACACTATCAGCTTGCCAGACGGCGGAAATGAGCGCTGGCCGCCGGCCAGGACCACAGCCGCAAACCATGTTCGCGCACCTCGCGAACGCGCGCAAAGCGGCGCGGTCCGACGCACTTCTAGAACGAAGCGCCAAACTGGAACCAGTCTTGCAATATTCTGTCTTGCAGTAAGTGCAGCCTGCAGAGCGCCGGACGAGGAGCAAAGCAAACATGCCGAAGACGCTGCTGGTCAAGAATGCCGATGTCCTGGTGACGATGGACGCAGCACGGCGCGAGATCCGCAACGGCGGCCTGTTTGTTGCTGACCATCGCATCGTCGCAGTCGGGCCGACGGCCGAACTGCCGCAGACGGCCGACGAAGTGCTCGATCTCAAAGGTCACATCGTGATCCCGGGCCTCATCAACACCCATCACCATATGTTCCAGACGCTGACGCGTGCATGGCCTGCGGCGCAGAACGTTGAGCTGTTCGACTGGCTGGCAGCGCTGTTTCCGGTGTGGCAGCGCTTGACACCCGAGATGATCAAGGTTTCGACCAAGACCGCCATGGCGGAATTGATCCTGTCGGGTTGCACCACATCGATGGACCACCTCTATCTCTACCCAAACGGTTGCCGACTTGACGACGAGGTCGAGGCCGCCCGTGAGATCGGCATGCGTTTTCACGCAAGCCGTGGCGCCATGAGCGTCGGCGTCAGCAAAGGCGGTCTGCCACCCGACAGCCTGACCGAGGACGAGGGTGCGATCCTCAAGGACATGCTGCGTGTCATCGACGCCTATAACGACGCTGGCCGGTTTTCGATGCTGCGCATCGTGGTGGCGCCGTGCTCGCCGTTCACTGTGAGCCGGGACCTGATGTGCGAAGCCGTCAAGCTCGCACGCAGCCGCGGCGTCGGCATGCACAGCCATTTGGCAGAAAGCGACAAAGACGTCGCCTATAGCCTCGAAAGATTCCGTATGACGCCGGCCCAATATGCCGAGGAGGTCGGCTGGGTCGGCCGCGACGTCTGGCACGCGCACTGCGTCAAGCTTGACGATCACGGCATCAGGCTGTTCGGGCGCACCGGCACCGGCGTCGCCCACTGTCCGTGCTCGAACATGCGGCTTGCCTCCGGCATCGCTCCGATCAGCCGGATGCGGTCAGCCGCGGTGCCGGTCGGCCTCGGCGTCGACGGCTCCGCTTCGAACGATTCAGGCCATCTGCTGGCCGAGGCTCGCCAGGCGATGCTGCTGGCGCGGGCCGGCTTCGGCCCGGACGCCATGACGGCGCGCGACGCGCTCGAAATCGCCACGCTCGGCGGCGCCAAGGTGCTCAACCGCGACGATATCGGCGCGCTTGCCCCCGACATGGCGGCGGATTTCGTGGCGTTCGATCTGCGAACCGTCGGCTTCGCCGGCGGCCTGCACGATCCGGTCGCCGCGCTGGTATTCTGTGCGCCCGCAGGCGTTGCCCTCAGCGTTATCAACGGACGGGTCGTGGTGAAGGAGGGCCGGCTGACGACGGTCGACCTGCCGGTGCTTATCGAGACCCAGAACCACCTTGCGCGCGCGCTTGTTCAATGAGTTTCCCCACCGGCGGCAGCGGCTCGGGTTGCGGCGCCGGGGCGAGATCAGCGACGGCTCGCCTTGCCGGGCAGTCGTCTGTACCGATAGACCGACATCAATTCACGAGAGGCAACTGGCGGAAGGGGTGGGATTCGAACCCACGAGGGAGCGTAACCCCCTGCCGGTTTTCAAGACCGGTGCCTTAAACCACTCGGCCACCCTTCCCTGCCGGCTCGAGTCGCCAGCGGCGCGACATATAGCAGATGGTGCACGGGGGTGGAAAACGTAGCGCGAATCCGCGATCTCACGGCGACCGTTTGCTACCGGACGCGGCCGGCGAGGGTACGCGGTCTCGCAGAATCATCTTTTCGCAGTCATCGCACGTAAATACGTCCACTTCGGGCAGACCGCTTTGGCCCGGAAAGGACTCGAAGAGACGGAGCTCATTGCCGCAATACGGGCAAGTGAGCAAAGTTCTATCTAACATTGGACCGAAACTTCATTGGCGACATTAACTTCTCGCTGCGTTGCGGCAGCAAACTTTATTGTATCATATATCTATCGTTGCAACAAAATCACGCTTTTTCCCCGCGAGGCCGCTTGAAATGGCGCTACTGATGGTCGCAATCTTCGGCCGCCTTGCGTTATCGACCTCTCGGCCGCTGAATCCTCATTTCGCTTGTGGAGAACTCGATGCCGAGATGTGACATCAATTGTTCGCCGCAGCGAACCCGGATAAACAGATTATTCTCCGGCAACCTCGCGGGGGCGCGGCGTGTTGCCCGAAATCAGCGAAAATTTTGGCTAGAACCTGCCATGGCCACTGGAAGCGCCGCGTTCATTGTCGATCACGTCGGAGGATTTCCGACATTCTGCGCGGTGGCATTCCGCAACGAGAATCGGGCGGCTGTGACGTGGATCGATTTTTGGGCGGTCAAGCCGTGCGGCGATCCGGCCGCCGACTACGCGCGCGGACAACGCTATGCCGACGAGGCAATTTGGCATGCGCGAGCGACCGGCCAGCCCGTCTTTATCGAGTGCGTACTTATGTTCATGAGCATGAAGTTGCGCCACCGCGACGCCGGCGAACTGGAGCAGGGGTTCGTTGACCACATCGCGAATGCGTTCCCCCACGCCATGGACGAAGTCATCATTCGCCTTTCGCGGCACCGCCTCAAGCGGTTGAGCTGATCCGACCGATTATAGGTTCGCAAAGGCGCATCTCCCCAGAGCAGGCGCTGTTGGCGCCGACTGACCGGCTGCCTTTGCCCACGCCGTCCGACCTCGCCGTTTGACTGCGTGGGCAGAGTCGCGCGAGGGCGCGCCCATGT
>Ga0257161_1000433_pt1 | contig 10526 bp, 9 predicted proteins | sample NR01A_FD_185954 | JGI IMG/M metagenome (GOLD analysis project Ga0257161, IMG submission 185954) | Soil microbial communities from H.J. Andrews Experimental Forest, Oregon, United States - NR-01-A | ecosystem: Environmental > Terrestrial > Soil > Temperate forest > Bulk soil | place: USA: Oregon... | reverse complement strand
ATTGTAGAAAAATACGAGATCGGCGAAAGCCTCGCACAAATCGCCGGTCGGCAGGAAGCGGATATACTGCGCCAAATTCTTGGTGAATATCCGGATCCTGATCTTATCCTGCACGCTGAAAACAGTTTTTCCCAACTGCGCATCTTCGCCGAGCGTATTATAACGCTCGCCCAGAATGGTCCATTCGGTCGGCTCGATCACGAGGCGTGTACCGACGAATTCCTCGACTTCCGCCTGAACGTTGAACATGCCGCGAAGAGCTCCGGCCAGCCGTGATGCGGACTTGACCTGCGCCCCTAACAAACCCGCAAACCCCAGCTTCACCGAATCCGGTATGCTGTCGAGATTTTGGTACGGCTTGGAGCCGATCCCAATGGCGGAACCGATATAGGCGACAAAGCGGTCGGCAGTCGGCCGATCATGCTGCACGATCGGCCGCGAATCCGCCCAGGCGCGAAAGAACAATTGAATGAACCTATTGTTGAATATGTCGAGAAATCGCGGAAAAGCGTCGTCCTGGGCGAGCATGTAGTGATAGACTTCTTCGGTCGTCGCGAGCGGCAGCGCGCCCTGCGGCCCAAGTAAACCAAGATATTTCACCAACACCTTGAGCGGCTTGTTGTCACCCTGAACCACGCGAGCGAGGTTGGAGGCGGGAAACTCCATGTACGGATCCTGCCCGAATTGAACGAACTCCTCGCGCCGCGCTGCACTGTCGCTGATGCGCGGCCAGTCCTTGTACGTGCGCTCGAGATGTCGCAGCACCGTGAAATAATCGAACCGCCAGGGCTCCGCTTCAAGATTGCGCAGAAACGTCACGGCCACCTCACGACATCGATCATAGCGACCTGCGCGTCCCCATGCGGGGAGGCCATCGAGCGACTTCTCCGCGCTCGACGGATCGAATCACCGTCTGGGTGAAATTGTTCAGCCCCGAATACTCAGCAAAAAAACGGTCGAGCACGGCGCCGAGCAGAAAGATGCCGGTGCCCTCGAACGCCCTTTCGTCGATCGTCACGGTGACCTCGATGCCGCGCGCCGCCCCGACACCGCTGCGCTGGCGAATGCGGCGTACGATCGGCCGGCTGTCGACATTGCGAATGCCGCGAATGCGGCGCTCGGTGACCGCATCGGTCATTTCCGCGAACATCGACAAGGTTTCCCGCAGCGCCTGGGCATTGCGCCCCGCTCCACGTTCCACAAGGCCAAGATGATTGGTACTGAGCATGTTGACGAGGCGCCAGGTGACGGTGCCGGTATGCGCCACCTCGCTCCGACTGCGCAATTGCGTCACGATCGGCTCGCGCGGCGGCGTCGGCCCGGCAACGCACACCAAGTCCAAGGTGAAGTCGTCGATCAGGCGAAAATCCGCACCGCCGACTCCAATCGGCAGATGCTCGGTCAGGTGCCGATTCGAGCATAACGCCCGCACGCTCAATTCGGCGATCGCGGCATCGTCATCTTCGCCGCCAAGCGCGTTCAAGGAGAGGAACATGTCGGTCCCGGTGTAATCCGACGACATGCCCACGCGTTTTTCCTCGACGGTGCGCCGCCGCGGCAGCCGGCGCACCGTGAAATAAAGGCCGGAGGCGTGTTGCGGCCCTTCGAGCGAGGCCGAATAGAGAGGCTGCACCGGCACCTTGTCACGCCCGCCAGGATGATGCGCGTAGACTTCGAGCAGGCGATGCGGTTCGTAGTCGAGATAATGACTGCGATCCGGAACAACGTGGTATTCGTGTTGGCTCGACTTGAGGGGAATTCGGTCCGTGGTCTTCTCGAACAGATTGATCGCCGGCGCCGCATAAAGGGCGAACATCTGCGGCTGTACAGCCGCTGCAAGCCGCGCATTGACCTCGTCGAATGCAAACAAAATGTCGATCGTTTTCGCCCTGAGTCGTGGCAGCACTGCGTCGAGGCGGGTCAGATTGCAGCCGAGAAACTTACGTGGAAACGCAAAGAACTCGCGCAACAGGTCGAAACCTTCGAACACCCGGTGATCGTTGGGAAATAGCGTGTCCTCCCGCTCGAATCCGACTTGTTGCAGGCATTGTGCCGGCGCCGGACAGACAACGGGATCACCAAACTCATCGAGGCAGCGGAAATAGACCGCTTTGCAGTGAGCAAAGATCTGCTCGTACAGCGCAACGGAATCCCCCTCCGAACCGACGAAATACATCGGCAGACTAACGATACGACAGCCCGCAAACAGCATCTCGGGCTTCTTGAGCGCCTCCGCATCGGAGAGCTCATCTTCCGGCCGCGGAGCGCCACGATGCGTAAAGGTGAGGCGCATTCCCGCGAGCACATCGCTGCCCACCGACAAGCCGAGTGCCTGCAGCGGGGCGGGCGAGGAAAAATATTCCGCGCCGACAAGCTCGAACGGCCAAATGGTAATGTCGCCACACAATCGGTAGCGGCAAGCGAGCTGGCGGTCGAGCTGGCGATAGGTGGCATCCAGATAGGCCCCGCGGGCAATCGCGTGTCCCTCGCGCAGCGCCTTGTCGCCAAACGTCGGAATCACCTTGGCGAGCATCATCGACGGAGTCGGCGCCAAATAGTGTGGGACGAGTTGCTCAAGCAGATTGTTGGTAAATTCGGGAAATTCGTGCTTGAGCTTGAGCTGGACCCGCGCGGCGAGAAAAGCCGCACCTTCGAGAAGACCGCCGATCAACGGATCGATGCGTTCTTCCAGAATGCCGCCGAGGCGCTCGGCAATGCCCGGGTATTCGTCTGCGAATTCACGCGCCTGCTCATGGAGCAACTGGAGTTCCCGATTGTAGAGATCGAGAAATTCCCGATTCATGGGCGTTTCACAAACGATTGATGATGATCTTGCCAGTATCGATGACGTCGGCAATGAACTCTACTGGAACATGGACGGGATCGCACGTCAAATCGGCGCGAACAACAAACCGAATCTTAAGTTCCGCCGGATCGACGCTCTTATCGCGCTCAATACGCAGGGAGGCAGCCGCAAGACGGGGTTCGAAGTTGATGATGGCCGTCTTGATCTCCTCGGGAATTTCGTCGACTCCGAGTTCATCGATCGTGCGGTGAGTGACGTCGGGAATGCCGAAATTGAGGATCGATTTGCGAACATAGGGAGCATCGGCCATATCGATCGTCGACTCCATCGCGATGGTATTCAGCAACGCGTGCAAGTCGCGCGAAACCTCGCGGCGTAACATCGCCTCGGTGATAACCTGGCGCGCCCGCAATCGACGCCCTGCGAGCACGCGGTCACCTACCTCATTGCGGATGTCCACCCTCTTCTTGGCGTCCTTCGCCTCATGCGACGCACGAAACACGTACATCAACGGCGGACTGAGACGCGTTTTGCTGTTCACATTGGCCATAACCTAACTCGGCGTAGGAGATTTCAACGGGGATCAATTAAGAACATTGCAACGGACGCGCCGGAAAACGAAAGCGGCTTCGGGCTCGGTTCAGCCCGAAACCGCTTCGAGGCGCTAGCGTTACAAAAGCCGCTTCGTTTTGCCGCACTCGCATCGCAAACGGTGCGCTCTCAAGTCGAGCCCTGCTACGACACGTTCTTCTGAATATCCCATGAAAAGTCGACGTTGCCCTTGGGATCTCCTTCATCGCCTTGCGGCTTGTAGGACGACTCGTGTTTTACGAAATGCAGTGTGAAACTCTCCATCGGCAGGTTCCCATCCCCGCTGCCGCTAATATTCCATGACGTGATGACGACGTTGGTCAACTTGACCTGAAAATACGGGATTTTGGTATCGCCCTGCTGCTTCAGAAGGGTCAGCTTGCCGGACGGAATCACCTTTCCTATCGTGCACTTCTGATGGAGTATCAAGGACGCCTTGTCGGTGTACTTGGTGCAAGCGATGTCATGGGTGTCGCCCTGACCGATGCCGGAACCGGTACCGGCACGAAACGAGCTGTTGTTAGTCGAGCCCCATGAAACCGATTGAAGCTCGATCTTGTTGGTGTATTCGGAGTCTTGAGACTCACCCTCGACTCCCTCAAGGTCCAAAAACGCATAAATTTGAGCCATCTCACTTCCCTCCTAGTCAACCATAGCTAGCGCCTCACCGCGGTCACCATGACCCTACGTGAGGCTGGTCACATATCTTCGTCGCCGGATTGTATGATGCGGTTCAAATGAACTTATTTTGCAACCGGCAACCGAGAAACGAGACGCAGCCCGATGTCCATGCCCTCGAGTTGAAAGTGGGGTCGCAGCTCGAATGTTGCCGCATAATAACCGGGATTTTCCTCGTTCTCAACGATTGTGATCTTGGCACCAGCCAAAGGCCTGCGACATTTGGTGGCTTCGGAGGAGTTCTTCGGATCGGCGTCGATATACTCGTTGATCCAGTTATTCAGCCATCTCTGCAGCTGTTCCTTCTCATAATAGGAACCCACTTTGTCGCGAACCATGACTTTGAGATAATGGGCAAACCGGCAACACGCGAACATATACGGCAGGCGAGACGAGAGGTTGCTCGAGGCGGTCGCTTCCGGATTGTTCTGATAAGCCTTCGGCTTGAACAGCGCCTGCGCGCCGATAAAGGCGGCGCGGTCAGTATTTTTGCGGTGAATGAGCGGGATCAGCCCCGATTTTGCGAGCTCCGCCTCGCGGCGGTCGCTAATCGCGATCTCAGTCGGGCATTTGAGGTCGACACCGCCGTCGTCGGTTGGAAATACATGCGAGGGCAGTTCATCTACTTCGCCACCGGATTGAACTCCGCGGATGCGAGCGCACCAGCCATACTCCTTGAAGGCACGATTGATGTTGGCCGCCATTGCATAGGCTGCATTCATCCACGCATATTTTTCGCCTTTGTGGCCATCGGTGTCTTCTTCAAATGCAAATTCCTCAACCGGCTCGGTTTTTGCCCCATAGGGTAACCGGGCGAGCACCCGAGGCATGCAGAGGCCGACGTAGCGGGCATCATCAGAATCACGCAGCGACCTCCATGCCGCGAACTCGGGCGTGTCGAACAACTTGCCAAGGTCGCGCGGGTTCATCAACTCGTTCCAGGAATCCATTCCCATCAAGGTGGAATCCGCCGCTGCGAAGAACGGCGCGTGCGCGGAGCCGGCGATCTTGCTGAGATCGCGCAATAGCTGCACATCGGTCGGCAGATGGCTGAAATAGTAATCGCCGACCAAGCAACCATAGGGTTGCCCGCCCAGCTGGCCGAATTCCTCTTCATAAACCTTCTTAAACAGCGGGCTCTGGTCCCAGGCGGCATTGGGGAACTGGCGCAGATGCCGATAGAGCTCACTCTTCGAGACATTCATGACTCGAATCTTCAGCAGTGCGTCAGTCTCGGACTGAAAGACCAGATATTTGAGACCACGCCACGCACTCTCGATTTGCTGAAATTCTGGCGCGTGCATGATTTCGTTCATCTGCGCCGAGAGTTTCTTGTCCAGCCGGGCGATCATCTCTTCGATGGTGTCCAGCACATCCGATTTGATCAGACTGGTATCGGCAAGCGCCTGTTCGACCAGCGTCTTGACCGCGTTCTGGACTTCCGTGGCCGCCCGCTCGGTTCGAGGCTTGAAGCTTTGCTTGAGCAGAGTCGCGAACTCCTCGGCTTCACGAGTTTCGACTTGCGCTTCTTGGGGGGCGCGGGCTGTTGCTGATTCGGTCGCCATGGCCAATCTCTCCGGTTATAGATCGTATTCAGGAATTGCCTTCATCCTCGCCCCCGGTTTCCGCGGCGCGATTCTTCAAGGTTGCCATGAGCTGCGGATCGGCCAGCAGCTTGCGCAGCGCGTCTTCGGCCGCGACCTTGCCGTCCATGTAACGTTGCAGATTAGCAAGTTGCTGTCGCGCTTCGAGGAGCTTGGCGACCGCCGGAACCTGCCGCGCCACCGCGGCCGGCTCGAAATCCGCCATCTTGTTGAAGCGCAGTTGTACGCCCATCTTCTCGCCGGATTCGTCAGATAGCCTGTTGTCAACGCGGAAACTGACGCCGGGCTGGATGGCCGACATGCGGGCATCAAGATTGTCCATATCGAATTCGAGAAGTTTGCGCTGGGCGATGTCCTCCTTTTCGACACCAGGCATATTGCCTGAGAGATCTGACAACACCCCCATAACGAATGGAATCTCGACTTTTTCTTCCGCATTGGCCGGGTTTTCGTACGTGATATGCACCCGCGGCGGGCGATTTCGTCGAATGAATTTTTGACCGCTCTCTCGTGCCATGTTGTTACCCCTTATCTCGAATTCAGCCATCGGACAGCTTGGATAACCAGATGATTTCTTTGCATTGCGTCAATTGGACCGGTCCTAACGGAGCTCCTTAGCACTAGCTTCGCTTGAGTCACGAGACTTGGTGCAAATGTGTTAAATTTTGCTATGCAATGTCTCGTTTTGTCTGAGGCTAAGTCTCGTTAGCATTTGGACACACTTCTGTCACGCCTTCCTCTCCTCAGCAAAAGCCTGGAGGACCCCCTGCCCTACTTGTCGAAGCACGCTCGCGCGCCGATCAGCCGCCGCATGAAGGGCGACTTCACTTATCCACACCGGCATTCTTTAATGCCGCCTTCGGAAGCACATCTCGCAACACGCCCATGAAGTCACGCTCGGCGAGGGCACGTGCGCGGTCGCACAGCATCGGTACCGGGCTCGCAGGTTCCGAAGCACGGAAAAAGCGCTGAACCTGATCGAGCAGGGCGATGGCCTGCGAACGAGATTCGACCGTGTACTGAGGCGCGCCGGTACCTTCCGGCCGGCCTGCGCCGTCTGCAGGCGGCGGCGCCGGCGCCATCTCGGGCAGCTTGGACAGCCTGCCGAGCGGCAGTTCAAACACTTGTTCGGCACCGATCTGGAACGCCGCCTTTTCCATCTGCGTGGGCACCAGGATTGTCATGACCTCGATGAAGGACTTGCCGATCAGTTGATGCGCCTGTCGCACCAATGGCAGGGTCGGGCTCGACGGCTCCATACGGCTGTAATACTCGGCGATCGCTGCAAGAGCGTCTCGCGCTTGTGTAAGCGAGACCGGCGCAGCGCCCGCCGGCTTTACGGTCGCACCGTCCTTTGCCGCCGCACCGACGCCGTCGGTTTCGGCTTCCGGCGTGGCCTGCGCGGCCGCCAGCGGGTCGATGAAGGCCGATATCTTGTCCACCAACACCGGCAGGTTCTGCAGACCGGCCGACGTACCCTTGAGCGCAAAGGCGTTGCGGATACGGCCCAGCGAGGCCTTGAGCATCGCGACATGCTTGCGCGACGCCGCCAGCGCCGCCGGATTCGCATCGGCCATCGCCTCGGTCAGGGTGCTTGTGGGGTGTTTCTGCTCGCCCTGCCGCGGTTTGACTTCTCCGGAGGCGATCATCCACATGCGGTAGGTCACCGCTCCGATTCGGCCAGCATCATATAGCGGCGTATATTGAAGGGGGAAAACAACGGTCGGAAGATCGAGCGCCGAGACGGTAGCTGCCCGTGCGTCGAGGTCGCCGTCCTGGGGGCGGGGATGTATCGCATCCCAGAACTTTTCCAGCCATTCGGCGATTGCCGCGAGGACGACCGCGAAGCCGCCGAGATCCCGGTTCAGGACGAAAAGGCGCGCCCGCAGGATCAGTAGCCTGAGATCGCGGGTCCGCTCCAGGAGCGGCTTCATCGCATCGAGTTGGCCCGGCAAGTCGATCGTCGCACGATCAAACGGTCTACCGTCTTCGGGCGAGAAAAACGAGCTTGGCAGGATATTTTCGGCGGAAGCGAAAAAATTGAGATAGTCCCCATCGCCTTCCATGTCGAGATCGGGACCGCAGGGGTCCGTCTCAGACAACGGCGCACACAGCGCCGCCACTGCCGGGTCGAGGGCGGGAACAGCCGAGGGGTCCGGAGGGGCCGCGGTTACAGCTTTAGGTTGAGAATCTTCAGGGCCTGTTGCTGGCTGCGGTGGCCCCGATGCGGGTGGCGCAGCCGTGGCCACGGGTTCCGCCGCGGGTATGGGATGCGGCGGAGGCACAACCGGAGGCAGGGGCGCCCGAACCGTGACCACCGCTGACGCAGCACCCCCATTGCGGTCGAATGCAGCTTTTGGTTCAGACTCTGACACCGCCTCAACCTTTCGGCACCAACTAGTCGAAACGTGACCTATTGTTGCATTGTAGCCGACATATCGCATCGAACGCGATAGAATTCTCAAAACGGTTAGTGGTCGTGCGTGCGGTTTCGGTTCAAATAAACTTCCGACGTTAACCACGTAAGCGAGCGTCCTGCCCCGCCGCTATAGGCGCGTCCTGGCATTCCGGCCCAGAAAGATTGGTTCGAAGGCGATGATGCGCGGGACCTCGTTGGTACGGTTGTGGTTGGGACTGAGCCGCGGGGGGGGGGCCCATTCGCATAAGGACGAAAGTGGAAAATGCGCATCGGCTGCGGCTGGCTTCAGCCGATAGGTTCGCGACGGCCGCGGGCCCGAGCCGCCCGTGATGGAGAAATTCAAATCCCGAGCGCCGCTGATTGCGATTTTCGATTTGTTCTCACGGAATATCAAGAGAGCCACGTCCTTCCAGAAAAAATAGCGCCGGGATTTGGTCCTCCTGATGGTCTAGATCGCGCCTATTGGGATTTGGTGGTGGCCTCCCTGCGGATAGTACTGCGGCGTTAGTCACCACATTGAAAACCGGCGTTATAGTCGGTGATAGTTTGGCCATGAGCGTGGAAATCTTCTTATCCGTTGGAGCCCCCTTCACTGGCTTGCCCGGGGTAAACGACGAGGTATTTAAGACCGGAAAAATCTCGCGATTGCGCCATTGAAAAGTGGCTGAGTAGACCAAATCCCACTTCAGATGCGCCAGCTGCGTAAAGCGAGCGAACTTGTCCCTGATGCAGTATATGCTGACAGCTTCACGATGATCAAACACACTGAACAGGAAGTTGGGCACGCCTGTCGTAGTATTCGGCCGCCTATCCGGGATAATCACCATGGGGTGGTCGCCGAAATCGGAGTCCATTTCGTTCGATGCGGCGTCAAATGTGGTTCTACGCGGATCTTGAGCGAAGGGGCTGAACGCCGCCCCGCCCAGGTCCCGGTCGATCAAAAAGTCGGTACCGATCAGCGAAAGCGGATTGATCTCGATTTGGCCTTCGCGTTCGTCGCGGCCCGCGTATACAAATCTCAGCGCGATCTGCCTCATGAATTGGACCCAGCCGAATTCGAAATCACGGATAGGGTCGCCGGGGTCAAACGTTACGCCGACATGGCCCTTGAACGTGAAGGCAAGACGCGAAGCTCTCGGGTTAGCCGAATTGAAGTTGCGTCGCAGATTAAAGGTGACCAAGTCGCCCCCCGCCCCGGTCTGCGTGCTCGGTTCGGCATTGACACCGGCAGTTATTATATCGACGCCGGTTGTAGCCGGTGCCTTGATGAGTATTTGGCGTCGCAACGCCGCGGGCGCGCCGCGGGTGATGGGGGGCAGACGATCCGGTGAACTAATACACTGCGCCACAGCATCCGCCTCGCGCTCCAGCGGATCATCGGCCACGCCGAGCCGAATAACGCCGCTGCCGAAACACTCGTCCCTTTGCTGGAGGGCATGGGTGAGTTCGTGGGCCAGCAGCCGCAATGTAGCAGCGGAGCCGGGCTGATACTCGTTCACATTGAATACGATGTGTCGCGCCCAACAAAAGGCGCGAGCGCCCAACAGAGTTGCGGCGGCGGCAGCGCTGGAATCGGTGTGCAGCCGTATTTCGCTGAAAGAACAATTAAACCGCGATTCTAGAAAATTCTGCATTTCCGGTTGAAGCGGCTCACCTTGACTCTCGATGACGGCGCCGACGGTGTGCGCATCCACAGCGCTCAATTCGGTAATTTTCATGAATCGCCCCTTTGGTGGAAAACCGGGATTGAGTGCAACTGATTGCTGGGAGAAGCTCGCAACTTATTGGCGGGACCTGATCAGGTGATCGACCATTTCCCGACAGGAAATGGAGCGATACTATCAGCGACGTTCTCGAGCCGTTGCTCACGTTCGCTTGCGGAAAGGATTCCGTCGAGCGCAGCCAGCGTCTCGCGGCCAGCGATTCCATCGACAAACAGAGCGTTGTCGCTCTGGAAGGCCTTGACGGTGGCTTCGCTCTCCGGACCATAAATTCCATCGGGAGTGCCATTAGTTGTGGATCGCGGCATGGCAAAGCCGAGGTCGATGAGCGATCGCTGCAGTATTTTGACCGCATCGCCGCGGGCACCCCGCTTCAGCGGCGCCCGATTTTCAGCTGCATTCTGCAGATCATTGTCCCGACTGAGACGCGCAGATGATAATGGCATAACAGAAGAACTCCGCTGTTGTTAACAGGACTTCGGGCACCCGCTCTCTAGCGTAAAGGACGTTACGTTCTGCTGATTCGCCTGTTCCCTGCGTCCTTTTGCCTTACAATCCAAACGGCAGCGGCACCGTCAGCTCCAATCCGACTGCTGGTTTGCCGCGTGCATCCAGGCCAACCGTAGGCTCGAATTGCACCCCGCCCAGCTCGAATTCGAGAGACAGCTTGACTTGGCTGTCCGTCCACTTCTTGATGCGCGCCTGGG
>Ga0257161_1000432_pt1 | contig 10527 bp, 10 predicted proteins | sample NR01A_FD_185954 | JGI IMG/M metagenome (GOLD analysis project Ga0257161, IMG submission 185954) | Soil microbial communities from H.J. Andrews Experimental Forest, Oregon, United States - NR-01-A | ecosystem: Environmental > Terrestrial > Soil > Temperate forest > Bulk soil | place: USA: Oregon... | reverse complement strand
TGCCGGAGGTGCTCTTCGGCATCGCCCAGACTTTCCAGCTCTTGGTCGCCGGATCATAGCGGCCGACGCCGCCGGCGCGCCAGAAGCTTACCCACAGCATGCCCTTGGAGTCTGACCAGATACGGCGTGGGCCTGAACCCTTGCGCGGCGGGTCGACCACCGCTACGGCACCCGTGGTGGTGTCGACCTTGCCGATGTAGTCGCCGCCGAGCGAAGCGAACCACACGTCGCCGTCCGGCGTGGTGGTGATGCCGTAGCTGCCGGGACGCGGCGAGCGCCATGCATCGACCTTGCCGATCGCCGGATCGACACGGCCATGGACGCCAGCCTGCCCGGTGAACCACAGGATGCCCTTCTTGTCGAAGGTAGCGGTGTTGAGATTGGCATTGGCGAATTCCCGCGGCAGCGGGAACAGCTTCACTTGGCGTGTCACCGGATCGACGCGGGCGATCGCGTTCTGGCCGCCCTCGGTGAGCCACGGTGCACCGTCCGGCCCGATGATGACCCCGTGCGGAGCAGCGCCGGGCCCGAGCGGGATTTCCTCGTTCTTGCCCGTCTCCGGATCGAACCGGCCAAGGATGCCTTTCTGCTGGCCGCTGTACCACACCGTCCCGTCGGAGGCGGGCGCGACGTCATGCGGAAAAGCACCGGACGGCAATTGATAAAAGGTCGCTTGCGCCGCAAACGCGGAGGTCGCGAATGCACATGCAAACGCTGCAACCATCGCAGTGATGAATTTCATTTTCGTCTTCCTCATCAAATCGTCACGTTTCCGCCTGGCGGGGCGCGATCGTTCAGGCGAATTCTGCGGCATCGAGCCAGAACACTGCGCCGGTGCTTTCCTCGGTATCGAGCCACAGAAAGCTCGTCTCCGGATAGGTCGTCTCCAGGGTCACGCGGTCTCGCCCGACCTCGCAAAGCAGACCTGCATGAACGGCCAAGTGGCGGCCCGCATTGTCGATGATCCGGCGCACGATCGCAATACCGTCAGGACCGCCATCGAGCGCGAGCTTCGGTTCGTGGCGACATTCAGGCGGCAGCGCCGCCATACCGGCGGCGTCCACATAAGGCGGATTGGAAACGATCAGATCGTAACGCGCGCCGGCGACCGGGCCGAACAAGTCACCGTGGTGGAGGGCTACGCGTTCCTCGAGCCCGTGTTCGGCGATATTGCGCGCCGCGACCGCAAGTGCGTCCGCCGAAATATCGACCGCATCGACAACAGCGTTCGGAAACCGTTTGGCGGCGAGCACCGCGAGGCAGCCCGAGCCCGTGCATAGGTCGAGTACACGCTCGATCGTGTGCGGATCGTCAATGAGCGAGGCGTCCTCGCCGGCAAATAAGTCGCCGTCCAAAATTTCACCAAGGTATGAACGCGGCACAATCACACGTTCGTCGACGTAGAACGCAACGCCACGCAGGTAGGCTTTTTGCATCAGATAGGCGGCCGGCTTGCGGGTGTGGATGCGGGCTTCGATCAGATCGAAGATTTTTTTCTGTTCGTGATGCGCCACCCGGGCGGCAGCGAATACATCGAAACGATCGGGCGGCAGATGCAAGGACTCGCAGACGAGGAATGCGGCTTCCGCAAATGGGTCGGCGGTCCCATGGGCAAATACGAGCTGCGCCGCCTGAAACAGCGTCACCGCGTAGCGCACATGGTCGAGAATCGTCGCGAGTTCCTTGGGGCGAGGCGTGAGCGGCCTTCGGCCACGGGGGCGGCTCGCTTCGGCCACTGGAATTGCCCCTTGGCCCGCCCCGGCTATTCGGCCGCCTGCCGTTGCTTTGCCCAGCGATCGGCCGCAGCGTCGTCGGCCGACTTGGCGTCCACCCAGACAGTACCGTCCGGCCGCTCTTCCTGCTTCCAGAACGGCGCCCGCGTCTTGAGGTAGTCCATCAGGAATTCGGCAGCCGCGAAAGCATCGCCGCGATGGGGGGCCGCCGTTACGACCAGGACGATGTTATCGCCCGGCACAAGCCGGCCGTGACGGTGAATGATGGTGACACCGAGCAACCGCCAACGCGCCTCGGCCTCCTCCACATGGCGGGCGATCTCCGTCTCAGCCATACCGGGATAGTGTTCGAGCGTCATGGCGGCGATCGGCGCCCCGGCCTCGGAGCCCCGACAGATTCCCGTGAAAGTGACGACAGCGCCGATGTCGGTGCGCCCCCGCGTCAGCAATGCGGCTTCCGCCGCTGCATCAAAGTCCGCGCTTTGCAACCGTATGGTCGCGGGCATTGAATTATCCTCCCGTCATTGGCGGAAAGAACGCGACTTCCTTGGCGCCCGCGATCGGCGCACTGGCCTTGACATGGGTGCGGTTGATGGCTGCGCGGATCACCTTGGGGTTTTCAAACGCAAACGCATATTCCTCGCCGCGCCCGGCCAGCCAAGCCATCAGGTCGGCAACGGTCGTGACGCCGGCCGGCGGCTCCACGACCTCCTCGCCTCTACCGAGGCGCTCGCGCACCCAGGCGAAATACAGAAGCTTCACGCTCATTCCTCGATCAGATGCTGTACACCGGCGCGGAAATAATCATACCCCGTATAGAGTGTCACTATGGCGGAAATCCATAGCAGCGTCAGGCCGCAATAGGTGACCACCGGGGTCATGTCATTTCCGGTGACAAAGGCTACAACGTCATCGCCCGCCTCGCCGGCGAGCAGAAATCCGATGGCGACAAGTTGAACCGTTGTCTTCCACTTGGCGAGCCGTGTCACCGGGACACTGACCCGCAATTCGGCCAGATATTCACGCAGGCCCGAGACCAGGATTTCGCGGCACAGGATGACGATCGCGGCCCACAGCGACCAACCTTTGATGGTTTCGTCTGCCGCCAGCATCAAAAGGCAGGACGCGACCAGGAGCTTATCGGCAATCGGGTCGAGCATGCGACCGAAGTTCGACTGCTGCCCCAGGCTGCGGGCAAAGTAGCCGTCGAGAATGTCCGTAACCCCGGCCGCTATGAAAATCACGAGTGCGACCCAGCGCAACCACATCCCGCCCAAAAGGATTGACTGCCAGTACATGCAGGCAACGACGAGCGGCACTGCCACAATTCGGGCATAAGTCAACAGATTGGGAACCGCCAGGGGCCGTCCCGGGAGGGGCCGCGAGGTGACTGCATCCATGATTCCAACATAATCGTTTTGCCCTGACGTGCACACTGGTCCGGTGCATTAATATTCGGCTATTCGGAATATTCGGCTATTTGGCGGCGAAGCGCGTCGCCTCGGGGGCCTTCAATCAGCGGATTCGTGAAAAAAGTCATAAATGCGGCGCGCGGTTTCGGCGCTGACGCCTGGAACTTGGGTCAAATCGGAAATCGAGGCCCGTTCGACGGCTTTGAGCGTGCCGAAATGGCGCAACAACGCACGTTTGCGTGTCGGTCCGATGCCGGCAATCTCCTGCAATCCGGCTTCCCGAATGTCGCGGCTGCGGCGTTGGCGATGGGACCCGATGGCAAACCGATGAGCCTCGTCACGCAGGCGTTGGACAAAATAGAGGACCGGATCGCGCGGCGGCAGGCGGAACGGCTCCCGGCCAGCCATGTAAAACGTTTCTCGCCCAGCATCGCGATCGGGACCCTTCGCGATGCCCACCAGCGGAACATCTACGATACCGAGTCCGGCCAGCGTCTCGCGCGCTGCGCGAAGCTGCCCCTCGCCGCCGTCGACGAGGACGAGGTCGGGCCAGGGCTGCTCGGCGTCCTTTTCATCGGGCGAGGATGGTCCGGCGGCCGCCGCTTCTCCCTCATGTAGTGGCGGGTGGCCATCGCGTACGGCCCTCTCCCCTCCCCCTTGTGGGGAGGGCAAGGGGCGGCCTTCTTGGGTGGGGGTCGCGGAATGGGGCATCTCCGTGCCTGAACCTCCCCACCCCCCGCCCCGACCCTCCCCCAGCTGAAACCGCGTATACGCGGGTTTCGGCCCGTCAAGAGAGTGATCGAAATCGGCAACAGCCGATTTCGATTGGGGGGAGGGAGAAGAAGCACCGATGCGCGGAGCCTCATTCATGAGGCGCTTAAATCGTCGGGTCAGCACTTCGCGCATCATGCCGAAATCGTCACCCGGCGTAATGTCAGCCGATTTGATGTTGAACTTGCGGTATTGATTCTTACGCAAACCCTCGGGGCCCGCGACGATCATGGCGCCGACCGCATTCGTGCCCTGGATATGACTATTGTCGTAGACCTCGATGCGGCGAGGCGGCGCCGCTAACCTGAAGCTGCCGGCGAGCGCGGCAAGGAGCCGTTGCTGAGAGGCCGCTTCGGCGAGCTTGCGACCGAGCGCCTCGCGGGCATTGGCGAGGGCGTGTTCGATGATATCGCGCTTGGCGCCCCGGCGCGGCACCCCGACGTCGACCTTGTGGTCGCTTTTGATTGTCAGCGCCTGCGCGAGCAATTCGCGGTCCTCAATGTCGTCGGACAGCAGGACGAGACGCGGACAAGGCTTGTCGTCGTAGAACTGCGCGAGAAACGCGCCCAGCACCTCGCCGGGGCCGAATGACCGGTCGGCGCGGGGAAAATAGGCGCGGTTGCCCCAATTCTGACCGGAACGAAAAAAGAACACTTCGACGCAGAAGAAACCGCCATCCTGGTAAACCGCGAACACATCCGCCTCTTCCAGGTCGCGTGGATTGATGTCCTGGCGCGCCTGCACGGCTGCGAGTGCCGCGAGCCGATCGCGCAAGACGGCGGCGCGCTCGAAATCAAGCGCCTCGGCCGCCCGGTCCATTTCGCGCGCGAGTTCTTCCTTCACGACGCGGCTCTTGCCCGACAAGAACGCCTTCGCCTCCCGCACCAGCTCGTCATAGGCGGGGCGTGATATCTCGCCGGTGCAGGGCGCCGAACACCGCTTGATCTGGTGGAGCAGGCACGGCCTGGTGCGGCTGTCGAAGACCGTGTCCGAGCAGGAACGGATCAGGAAGGCGCGTTCCAGCGCCTGGATGGTCCGATTCACCGCATTAACAGCCGCGAACGGCCCAAAATAGTCGCCGCTGCGGTTGCGGGCGCCGCGATGCTTCAAGATCTGCGCCGGCCGGTCGTCCTTGGAAATCAGGATATACGGAAACGACTTGTCGTCGCGCAACAGCACGTTGAAGCGCGGCCGCAGTCGCTTGATCAAATTTGCTTCGAGCAGCAGGGCCTCGGTCTCGGTCGCGGTGGTGACGAATTCGATCGATGCCGTAATCGCCACCATGCGGGCGATGCGGGTCACCTGGCCGGTCGGACGCGCATACGAGAGGACGCGTTTCCTGATGTTCTTGGCCTTGCCGACATAAAGCACTTCGCCGCCGGCGCCGATCATGCGGTAAACTCCCGGCGCCTGGGGGGCGTGCTTGGCGAACTCCGAGATGACGTTGCGTCCGGCCCCGATGCCCGCATCAGGCGGCACACCAAGATCAAGCCCGCCGTCATCCGGCAGATCGGGAAGCTGAGTGTCCTCGTCGTCGTCCTTCAGTTCGATGTCGGGTTCGATGTTCTTCTTCTGCATGTCGCATTGCCGGGCCGCGAAGCCCTATTCCTCGTTGCTCGCGTCCTTGATGGCCTGCCAAGCTATATGCTGACCACCGTCCACCGCGATGGTCTCCCCCGTGATGTTGTTGGCGCGGGCGAGGAACAGCACGGCATCGGCGACCTCTTCGGGCGTCGGGCCGTGTCCAAGGGGCATCGCAGCGCTATAACGCGCGAATGTTTCAGCATCCTGCCGCCGGTTCGGTAGGGTCGGACCCGGCGCTACAGCATTCACCCGCAGATGCGGCGCCAAGGCCTGGGCGAGCATCGTGGTTGCCACATGAAGTCCGCTCTTGGTCAGTCCATAAGACAGAAACCGTGGGGTCGGCCGATATACGCGCTGGTCGAGCAGGTTGATGATCGCCCCGTCCGCAGGCGCTTGCGCAGCGAAAGTCTGCGCAAGGAACAAAGGCGCGCGCAAGTTGACCGCGAAGTGGCGATCGAATCGGTTCCGTTCAAGATGTCCGATTTCGTCCGGCTCGAACTCGGAGGCATTGTTGACGAGGAGAGTCAAAGGGCCGACCGCTGCGACGGCAGCCGGCACCAAGCCAAGCACCGCATCGTGATCGGCAAGATCAGCCGCCACAACACCGGCACGCCCTCCATTGCGAGCGACCTGGTCGCGCAACGCTTCTGCTGCCGCCAGCGAGCGGTTGGCGTGGATTGCGACCGCATATCCGGCGCCGGCAAGCGCGAGAACGATGGCGCGGCCGATGCGCTGGGCCCCCCCGGTGACGAGGGCGGCCGGTTGTGGGGCAGGGGGGAGTGCCGACGGCATGTCCGTCTAATCGCCCAGATGATCTTGCTCCGCAACCCGGGGGGCACAGCCGGACATGACCTTCGGCACGGCGCTCGTGCCGCCCGGGACTAAATATTCGCCGCGGCGGAACAAGTATACGAATGGTTATCCTTAATTTTGCCAGGCAATCACCCGTTAGGAGCCGCTTAACCCAAAGGTTGAGATAAGCATAACCAACGGATTTTCCGGCAATTTATCCTGTAGCGGTCCCGGCAGTTCGACCTGATAGGCGGCGAACTGCCGGCCACGAGCAAGCGGAAGGTGCGGAGGGTCAGATGCGCAAGAGGCTAATCGGGGTAATAGCCGCAATGGTGTTGACGGCTGCCGGCGCGGGCGCGGGTGACCTGCGCGGCCCGCCGCCCGGCCCATGCGGGCCGCCCTGCGGACCGGCCTATCCTCCCCCGCAACCGCCGCCCTATTGGTACTGGGCCGGACCTTACGTGGGGGCGAACCTCGGTTTCCAGTCGGGCGTACTCTCCAACAGCGGTGCTAGGCCCAGCGGTGTCGCCGGCGGTTTCCAGGGCGGATACAATTGGCAGTTTGGGCAATTTGTGGCGGGCTGGGAAAGCGACTTACAACTGTCCAGCGCGAATGACGTGTTTGCCAACTACAAGTTCTCCAATCCGTGGTTCGGGACGACGCGTGGACGCGGCGGCTTCGCCCTCAACAACATTCTGTTCTACGGCACGCTGGGGCTTGCCTATGGGCGTGGCCACGTCGATATCGGCAGCCTGGGCGAGAGCAATTTTCATGTCGGCTGGACGGTGGGCGCCGGTCTCGAGGTGGGCCTGCTCCCAAATTGGTCCGTCAAGGCCGAATACCTCTTCATCGATCTTGCCAGCGAAAGTTATGGACTCACCCTCACCAACAACGGTCTGTCGTCGAATCTGGTTCGCTTTGGGGTCAACTATCGGTTCTGAACGCCGGTCCCTCGAGGGTTAAGATTCGGCTGAGACCCGGTTTTGCCGGAATTGGCCTTGCAATAAATCTTGTTCCGCGCGGCATGGTGAGGTCGAATAAGCGCCTGATTTTTTACGCTTAATAAGTATCTTCGTCGGAAATGTCTGAATTCAAGCGAACCCGAAAGTGACATTGTTGTGGCAGCAAGTTGCGAATATTAAGATAAATAGCTTTTATACGATGTGGTAGGATAATAATTAATTTTCTAAACACGACTAGACATAGCTTCGTAATCGAATACATTGCGCCCGCCTGTGAACTGGAGGATAAAACATGAAACGATTCCTGTTCTCATCGGCCGGAGCGCTCGCCGTGGCGGGCGTGATCGGAACAGCGTCGGCAGCTGACCTGTCGCGGCGGCCGCCGCCCCCGGTCCCGACCAAAGCTCCCGTTGTGGTGCCTTATTACAATTGGACCGGCTTCTATGCCGGCATCAACGGCGGCTATGGTTGGGGAAGCTCGAAATGGAGCGGCTTGCCGTCGAGCTTCGACGTCAAAGGCGGCATGTTCGGTGGTCAGCTTGGCTACAACTGGCAGTTCGGCCAGTTCGTTTACGGCATCGAAGGCGATGGAGACTGGACCGATCTTCGCGGCACCGCCAGCGTGGCCAATTGCGGCGTTGCGTTCTGCCGGACCAGGAACGACTTTTTGGCGACCGCGCGGGGCCGTCTCGGCTTTGCGGCGGACCGTTGGCTACCCTATGTGACCGGCGGCCTCGCGGTCGGTAATATCCGCGCCACCGTGCCGGGCCTTGCCGGCATCGACCAGACCAATGCGGGTTGGACCGTGGGCGGCGGGCTCGAATTCGCCCTGGCGGGTAACTGGACTGCCAAAGCCGAGTATCTCCATGTCGATCTCGGCAGTGCCGGTTGCAATGTGGTTTGCGGCTTTACGGCGGGCAATGACGTGAGCCTCACCACCAACATCGTGCGCGGCGGCATCAACTACCGCTTTTGACGGGTGCCGCGATCCTTGCAACCCCGGACCGCCAGGTCCGGGGGCGATTGGAAAAGGTTGCGTCGGGTGTAATTCAGGCGCGCTCCGGACGGACCAAAGCAACATGCCGGCCATGGCGTCGGCGCAACCGCGCGCGACGGTCCGAGCGGCCGGTGTTCTGAAAATCATGCTTTCTCGGTCGAGGGCGGCCGGTCTTAGCCCGACAGCACCAGATTGACGGCTTTCGGCCCTTTGCCCTTCTTGTCGGGCTCGACATCAAACGTGATCCGCTGCCCTTCGGCGAGGACCTTTAGTCCTGCGTGCTCCACCGCCGTGATGTGCACGAACACGTCCCGCCCGCCGTCATCCGGCTTTATGAATCCGTAGCCGCGTTCGCCATTGAAGAATTTGATCGTGCCGGTCATTGCCATCGGGAAAACTCCTGTCCCGTGGTTGCGAGCCGCCGGCCCCCACGGCACGGCGGCCGGGTCGACATTCGCCATTTGACAAGGTCACCGACCTTGCATGACCTCTGTCACTCTGCGGTCACGGAAAACCGAGCCGTTCCACGGGTACGCGAATGTCAGGCCCTCACCGCCAGCCTAACACACATAGTGCAACCTGAAAGGGGCTTAAGCACTCGCATCGGCTGTGCCCGACGAAAGGTCGTCGACGAGCATGTAACCGCGGCCGGCGTCGCGTCCGAGCAGGTTGACCAGCACCGGTGCCAAGATTTTGATCTCGGCGGCGAGCTTCCAGGGCGGATTCACCACGATCACGCCGCATGCGTTCAATCCGCCGGCCGGCTGCAACGGCGCCACAGCGAATTCAACGCAAAGGCATTTTTCCATGCCGGCGCGCCGGAGCGTCTTGATGAAGCGATCCGGACCGTCGCGACCCTTGATCGGATACCACATCAGATAAATGCCGGTCGGCCACTTGCGGTGTGCGGCCGTTATGCCGTCGGCAAGGCGGATCAGATCGTCTGGCTGTTCGAACGACGGGTCGATGATCACAAGTCCGCGGCGCTCTTTGGCCGGCACATAGGCCTGGAGTGCGACCCAGCCGTCGATGCGCATCACTTTGGCCGTCGCAGCCCCGCGCAGGTGGCGCGATAGCGCAATTGCGGCCCGTGGCTCGAGCTCGCAGGCGATAAGGCGATCCTGCGGACGCAGCAGGTGGCGCGCCAGCAGGGGGGAGCCCGGATAGTACCGCAGTTCGTCGGCCTGATTGCAGGCACGCAGCGCCGCAAGGTAGGGCGCCATGAGTTCAGCGGCGTCTGCCGGCAACGCAGCAACGGCAATGCGGCCGATGCCGTCGCGCCACTCGCCGGTGCGGTTCGCCTCCTCGCCGGCAAGATCGTAGAGGCCTTCGCCCGCGTGGGTGTCGATCACCCGGAACGGCGCGATTTTTTCTCTCAAGTGAGTAAGAATGCGGACGATGATGATGTGCTTGAACACATCGGCAAAGTTGCCGGCATGAAAGGCATGGCGATAGTTCATCGGTCGAGGTCGCGGGCGGCCGTCAATGCCGGTTCACGACGTGTGGGTTCCGAAGGCCGCGCACGCTGCCGCGATGGGCAACGCGTCCGCACGTCGCATATCAGCCGCCGCGCACGGGCGGCATGATGAGCTTGTCGCGCCGGCAGCTGCGGCGCGCAATGTCTTCGCAGCCGCGGAATTGAAGATCGCGGCTCATGCAAATCCTGACCTCGTCAAGCCGCCGGCTGCCGCAGGATATCGAAATGCCCTCGGGCTTGAGCCCCGGATTGGCCTTGATGAAAGCTTCTCCGACCTCCTCGGGCGTTACCGTTAGGGCCGAAGGCAGGTCGAGGTATTGGGGCGGAATTTTCACCACCGCCCGGGCCTTGCGAATGGTTTCGAAATAGGCGTTGGGAGAAAGTCCCGAACAGGTGCCATGGCGGTCCCATTCGTGAAAAATCAGGTTGGGCGCCGGCATCAGGTCGAGCATTTCGGACACGATGTTGCGATTGAGCCGCGGTGCCGGCACCTGGCAGAATTCCGGAAATCCCCGCTCATATTGTGGCCACAGGCCGTGCACCACGAAGGAAAAAGGCCGCGGTCCGCATTGCGGATTTCGCGCCGAGCGGGCGGGATCGCGTTCGGCGCTGTCGGCGCAGAACGACGGCGACCACGACAGCACCAGCAGGTAATAATCGAACTGGCCGGGCTCGCCCTGGCGGCGATCCTGCGCGGCCGAAGGGCCGTGCGTGCCAAACAGGCCACCGAGAATTGCCGCACAGGCGGCAAGTCGCATAAACGCGAGCGACATGATTTCCCACCAGTTCCGCCGACCCG
>Ga0257161_1000431_pt1 | contig 10541 bp, 10 predicted proteins | sample NR01A_FD_185954 | JGI IMG/M metagenome (GOLD analysis project Ga0257161, IMG submission 185954) | Soil microbial communities from H.J. Andrews Experimental Forest, Oregon, United States - NR-01-A | ecosystem: Environmental > Terrestrial > Soil > Temperate forest > Bulk soil | place: USA: Oregon... | reverse complement strand
CGACCACTATTCGGCAACCGTGCTCTCGGAGGCTTTCCGCGGCAAGTCCAGAGTGCAGCAGCACCAACTCGTCTACGACGCCCTGAAGGTTGAAATGGGCGGCAAGCTCCATGCGCTTGCATTGCAGACCGGCGTGCCGGGAGGGTAATTGGGATGACGAATTGCGGGCCATGCTCTTGCGTTTCGCTCGCAAACGCACGATTTTGGTGACAACGGCGGATTACCCCCATGCCCGGCACGCTGCAGGCGTTGCGTCCGGGCCATAACCTAACGAAGGTCAACCATGGGCATCGAGCAGTTCATCGACAATGAAGTGAAGGCCAACGACGTGGTGCTGTTCATGAAGGGCACTCCGCAGTTCCCGATGTGCGGATTCTCAGGCCAAGTGGTCCAGATACTGGATCATCTGGGGGTATCCTATAAGGGGCTCGACGTCCTTGAAAACGACGATCTGCGCGATGGCATCAAGGCCTATTCCAACTGGCCAACGATCCCCCAGCTCTACGTAAAGGGTGAATTCGTCGGCGGCTGCGACATCATCCGCGAGATGTTCCAGGCGGGCGAGCTGCAGGGGCTGCTGAAGGATAAGGGCTTGGCCGTCAAGGAAAGCGCATAGGGGATCGATCTGTCCGGCGGGACGGAGGTGCTACTCCGCGGCCCGCGCACGACGCGGACCAAATTGGGATACGTCGTCCGGATTGACCCAGGTGGTGCCAGTCCAGCCGTGTTCGTCGTAGTCCGCCATGCAGGCGTCCGCGAGCGCGATCATCTGGTCGAGCGCCCCCGAACCGCGGGCGTTCCACATTGCTTGGATGCGGATATCCTCATGGTTGCCGGCATAATTCATCTCGTAAAGCTCGTGACGGCCGCCGAACTCGGTGCCGACTGCGTCCCACAGCAGCTTCATGACTTTGATGCGCTCACGATAGCCGATGCCGTGTGAGCCGCGCACATATTTGGCGAGATACTTGTCGATGTCGGGGTTCTCGAAATCAAGAACCGACGACGGCAGATAGATCAGCGCCGAGGCGACAATCTTCTGCACGATCTCCTTGATGCGGCCGTAGGCGTCGCCGGCGAACACCCGGTAGCTTGCGCCCGATTGCGCGTTGGGCAGCACGGTGTCACCGACCCAAGGCACCGGATTCATCGCCATCGCATCGGAGATTGCCCAGAACAGGTTACGCCACGCGATCACCTCGCCGAGCATCGCCTGGTTGCCGCGGAAGTCCTCCGCTCCGGTCGCCCGCAGCGCCTTGGCGATGATGCCGACCATGAAATCGAGCTTGACGGCAAGCCTGGTGCAGCCCTGGAACTGATAGCCGTTGAGGAAGCCCGACCGCGGATAGAAGACCTTGATCTTCTCGATGTCGCGATGGAGCAGCACGTCCTCCCAGGGGATCAGCACGTTGTCGAACACGAAGATGGCGTCGTTCTCGTCGAAGCGCGACGACAGCGGATAATCGAACGGCGATCCCATCACGCTCGCCATCATTTCATAAGATGCGCGGCAGAACAGTTTTACGCCCGGCGCATTCATCGGCGCGATGAACATCACAGCGAGATCGGAATCGTTGACCGGCATCGCGGCGTTCTGGCCGAGGAAGTTGTAATGGGTGAGCGCCGACGACGTCGCCACCACCTTGGCACCGGATACGTAGACGCCGGCGTCGGTCTCCTTCTGGATGGTGATGAAGACATCCTTGACCTGGTCGGCCGCCTTGGCGCGGTCGACCGGCGGGTTGACGATGGCGTGGTTCATGAACAGCACGTGGTCCTGCGCCCGCCGGTGCCAGTTCTGCGCATTGGCGGCGAACTTGTCGTAGAAGGCATAGTTCGCCCCGAGCGTGTTCATCAGCGACGCCTTGTAGTCCGGGGTGCGCCCCATCCAGCCATAGGACATGCGGGCCCAGGCCGCGATGGCGTCGCGCTGGCCGATCAGCTCTTCGCGCGAATGCGCGACGCGGAAGAACTTGTGGGTAAATCCGCCATTCCCGGTGTCGGTCGGGCAGGTCAGCACGTCCTTGGTAGCGGGGTCGTGCAGCGCGTCATAGAGCTTCGCGATGGTGCGGGCGGCGTTGCGGAACGCCGGATGGGCGGTGACATCGGGAACGCGCTCGCCATAGACGAAGATCTCGCGACCGTCGCGCAGGCTTTCGAGGTATTCCTTGCCGGTGAAAGGCCGGTTGGGGGCGCCGATGAAATCCTCGGATTTGGTCCGACCCGTCGTCGCGTTCATGGGTATCCTCCGCAGAGTATTGCGCTTGTGGCGTCGGTTGCGGCAATCATTGACCCGGCGGACCGGCCGGCGAAAGATACGAAACCGGGGATTTCTGGAACAATTCCCATGGCCGTTGCCGCACCATAACCGCCCTGTTAAGACTTGCGGCGTCGGGACCGCAAAGATGGCAGGCACGGCAGACGCATGGAAGTGTTCGTCCAGCAGCTCATCAATGGAATCACGCTGGGCTCCATCTACGGCCTGATCGCCATCGGCTACACCATGGTGTTCGGCATCATCGGCATGGTGAACTTCGCCCATGGCGACGTGTTCATGGTGTCGGCCTTCATCGCGCTCATCACCTATCTGATCGTCACCGCGTGGCTCGGCATCGGCTCGGTGGTGGTGGCGCTCGTCATCGTGCTCATGGTCGCCATGGTGCTGACCTCGCTCGTCAACTGGACGATCGAGCGGGTCGCCTACCGGCCGCTGCGCGGCTCGCACCGGCTGGCGCCGCTGATTTCGGCGATCGGAATGTCGATCCTGCTGTCGAATTTCGTGCAGGTCGCCCAGGGCCCGCGCAACAAGTCGATTCCCCCGATGCTGCAGGGCGAGTTCGTCCTGATGTCGCGCGACGGCTACCAGGTCACGCTGTCGCACCGGCAATTGCTGATCTGGGTCGTGACCGCGTTGCTCCTGTTGGTGTTTTGGCATGTGGTGAGCCGCACGTCGCTTGGCCGCGCGCAGCGCGCCTGCGAGCAGGATCAGAGGATGGCGGCGCTGCTAGGCGTTGACGTCGACCGTACCATCTCGATCACCTTCGTGATTGGGGCGGCGCTGGCAGCGGTCGCCGGCACCATGTACCTCATGTATTACGGAGTGGTGAACTTCAACGACGGTTTCACCCCGGGCGTGAAGGCCTTCACGGCGGCGGTCCTCGGCGGCATCGGCTCGCTGCCCGGCGCCGTGGTCGGCGGCCTCCTGATCGGCCTCATCGAGACCATGTGGTCGGCCTATTTTTCCATCGACTACAAGGACGTCGCGGCTTTCTCGATCCTCGCCGTCACGCTGATCTTCCTGCCCCAAGGCCTGCTCGGCCGCCCTGACGTCGAGAAGGTGTGAAATGTCGCCATGCACTGCCGAGCTTGTGGCAAGAGCCCCTCACCCCGACCCTCTCCCCGCAAGAGCGGGGCGAGGGAGAAGAAGCGCCGCCTCGAGTGAGCATTGTCTGTGGCCTTCCTGCGTTGGCGCGGATTGCGCGTGAGGGGCTGCTTCATGCGTGGCGCAAAGGTCGGAACGACAAACACTTCGCGACGCCTGCGCCGCAACGCCACCATCGCCGAACAGCGACTTTGGTATCAGGTCCGTTCACGATCTTTGTATGGAGCGAAATTCGTCCGACAAGAACCCGTCGGACCATACATCGTTGACTTCGCGTGCCGTGAACATCGCGTGATTGTTGAGGTCGATGGCGGACAGCATGCCGAGAACGAACTTGATGCGGTTCGCGACCGGTGGCTGCACGATCACGGCTACCGGGTCCTGCGTTCCTGGAACAACGACGTGATCGAAAACATCGACGGGGTTTTGGAGACCATCGCAAGCACGCTGCAGGAGGGGCAGGAGGATTGCGGTCCCTCTTCTCCCTCTCCCCGCTTGCCATCAGGGCGTTTACGCCCGTCTGCGACGGGCTATGGAGAGGGTCGGGGTGAGGGGGCCTCGCCACAAGCTGAGACTCGCCAAGAGCCCCCCTCGCCCGCCCGCGGAGAGACTTGATGGCCGCCGCCGAGACCGACATCGCCCGCGCGTTCAAGGATGCCGGATTCTGGGCGCTTGTAGCGTTCGGGCTGTTCCTGCCGCTGATCGGGTTCCGCGCGGTCCAGGACATCCACAACGAGCTGACACTGGAAACGCGATGGCCGCTGCTATTCGGTTTCGTGGCGGTTGTTGCGGTCGGTCGGCTGTTGCACAATCTGGTGATCGCGCCGTGGCGGGAGCGGCGCGGCCGCCGTCTCGCAACGCGCACCGCAGCCGGTGTGCCGCACTGGAGTTCCCGGTTCGCCGGTGCGCTTGCGCCTTGCGCCATCGGTTTTGCGCTGGTCTATCCGGCGCTCGCGGTGTGGCTTGCGGGCGCCGGCGGTGCGGTGAAATGGCTGGACAATTTCGGTATCCAAATTCTGATTTACGTGATGCTCGGCTTCGGCCTCAACATCGTGGTCGGGCTTGCCGGTCTGCTCGATCTCGGTTACGTGGCGTTCTATGCGGTGGGCGCCTATTCCTATGCGCTGTTGGCACAGAACTTCGGGCTCTCGTTTTTCACGCTGCTGCCGCTGGCCGGCATTCTGGCGGCGTTCTGGGGCCTGATGCTCGGTTTTCCGGTCCTGCGGCTGCGCGGCGATTATCTCGCCATCGTAACCCTCGCCTTCGGGGAGATCATCCGCCTCGTGCTCATCAACTGGGTGCCGGTGACCAACGGCTATGCGGGCATCACCGGTATTCCGCGCCCGACATTTTTCGGCATTCCGTTCAACGCTTCAGACGAAGGTTTTGCGGCGGTGTTCGGTCTCGAATTCTCCCCGATCTACCGGCTGATCTTCCTCTACTACATCATCGTCGGGCTCGCCCTGCTCACGTCGTTCGTCACGGTGCGGCTGCGACGGTTGCCGGTCGGGCGCGCCTGGGAGGCGTTGCGCGAGGACGAGATCGCCTGCCGCTCGCTTGGGATCAATACGACCAATACCAAGCTGACGGCGTTCGCGATCGGGGCCGGTTTCGGCGGGTTCGCGGGCGCCTTCTTCGCGGCGCGCCAAGGCTTCATCTCGCCGGAATCCTTCACCTTCATGGAGTCGGCCACGGTCCTCGCCATCGTGGTGCTGGGCGGTATGGGCAGTCAGGTCGGCGTCGCCATCGCAGCCGTCGCCATGATCGGCGGCACCGAGGCACTGCGCGAGCTCGACGTGCTCAAGCAGGTGTTCGGCAACGATTTCGATCCGACCCAGTACCGCATGCTGCTATTTGGATTTGCCATGGTGCTGATCATGGTGGTGCGGCCGCGCGGGCTGATCTCGACCCGTCAGGCTTCCGTGCATCTTTTCGAGCGCAAGAAGATCTCCGGCTCCCTCGTCCGGGAGGGGCACGGATGAACGCGCTCTTGCGGGTCGAGCATCTCACCATGCGGTTCGGCGGCCTCCTCGCCGTCAACGACGTCAGTTTCACGGCGAACCGCGGCGACATCACCGCGCTGATCGGACCGAACGGCGCCGGCAAGACCACGGTGTTCAATTGCATCACCGGCTTCTACAGGCCGAGCGAGGGTCGTATCGCGCTGGTTCACGGCGCGCCGCAGGCGTGGGACGATCTGGAAGCACTGACGCGCCGTGATGCCCGCAGCGTCAAACGGCCCGACGGCGCACTGTTCCTGCTCGAACGCATGCCCGATTACCTGGTCGCACAGCGCGCCAAGGTTGCCCGCACGTTCCAGAATATCCGGCTGTTTTCCGGCATGTCGGTGCTGGAAAACTTGCTGGTCGCCCAACACAATCCCTTGATGGCAGCGTCCGGCTATACGGCACTCGGCATTTTCGGGATCGGGAATTATGGCCGCGCCGAGCACGCCGCGATCGCGAAGGCGCGCCGCTGGCTCGACCTCATCGGGCTGACCGATCGCGCCGACGACCCGGCCGGCGACCTGCCCTATGGGGCGCAGCGCCGGCTCGAGATTGCGCGCGCGACGTGCACCGATCCGGTGCTGCTGTGCCTCGACGAGCCGGCCGCCGGCCTCAATCCTCGGGAAAGCGCGGAGCTCAATGAACTCATCCTCAGCATCCGGACCGAACACAACGTTTCGGTATTGCTGATCGAGCACGACATGAGCGTGGTGATGAATATCTCGGACCATGTCGTGGTGCTCGACTACGGCGTCAAGATCGCGGATGGCGCCCCCGCGGCCGTCCGCGATGATCCCAAGGTCATTGCCGCTTATCTGGGCGTCGAGGATGAAGAGGTGAGCCAAGTCGAAGCGGAGGTCGGGCTGTGACGAAGAGCGTTGGTCCTGCTCCCTCTCCCCGCTTGCCATCAGGGCGTTTACGCAGCAGCCCGTCGAAGACGGGCGTGAACGCCCTTTCGTCTGCGACGGGCTATGGAGAGGGTCGGGGTGAGGGGGCCTTTCCCCAAGTTCTGACTCGTGGAGGGGCCCCCTCACCCGGAATGAGCGCGAAAGACGCGCTCATTCCGACCTCTCCCCGCAAGCGGGGAGAGGTAAGAGCAGCCGCGAAGCAGGCCTGTCTTGCCATCGGGTATGCGTCGTGACCCTCCTCAGCGTGCGCGGCGTCACGGCTTATTACGGCAATATCATTGCCCTGAAGGGCATCGACGTGGACGTGAATCAAGGCGAGATCGTCACGCTGATTGGAGCCAACGGCGCCGGCAAGTCGACCCTGATGATGACGATCTTCGGCAAGCCGCGTGCCCGCGAGGGCTCGATCGTGTTCGCCGGCCGCGACATCACGCAGCTGCCGACCCACAAGATCGCGCGGCTCAACATTGCACAATCGCCCGAGGGCCGGCGCATCTTCCCGCGCATGACGGTCATGGAAAACTTGCAGATGGGCGCACTGGCGGGCGGCGGCAACGCCGCCGCCGACCTCGAACGCGTCCTCACGCTGTTCCCGCGTCTCGCCGAGCGGCTGGGCCAGCGCGGCGGTACGCTGTCGGGCGGCGAGCAGCAGATGCTGGCGATCGCCCGCGCCCTGATGGGCCGGCCGCGCCTGCTCCTGCTCGATGAACCTTCGCTCGGCCTGGCGCCCCTGATCGCCCGGCAGATCTTCGACATCATCCGCACCCTCAATGAACACGATGGACTGTCGGTGTTCCTGGTGGAGCAGAACGCCTATCATGCCCTCAAGCTGGCCCACCGTGGCTATGTGATCGTCAACGGCGCCATCACCATGACGGGCACCGGACGTGAGCTGCTGGCGCGGCCGGAAGTCCGCGCGGCCTATCTGGAAGGCGGGCGAGGTTGACCACGTAGGGCGGGTTCGCTTTAACCATCATGGCCATTGATCGGCCGCCCCCAATCAATGGCCATGATGGTTAAAGAGAACCCGCCCTACGGGTGCCAAATGGCGCTCGCCGCGTGGGCAAAGCGGAATGCATGCCGTACCAAATTGGCAGCTCCGGGGCCGCTTTGCCCACCCTACAAACCGACGTATGATGCCCCATGCTGGATTTCCTCGCCGACAATGCCGGGCCGTTCCTGCTGGTGACCGTCGTTCTTGGCGGCGGGGCTGCCTGGCAGGCGGGGCGCGCCGTCGCGCAGACGTGGCGCCCGTGGTGGCAGGGAATGCTTTACATGTTCATTCTCGGCGCCGCAGTGCGGTTCATCCACTTCGCGCTGTTCGATGGCGCTCTATTGTCGCTTCCGGCCTATGGGGTCGACACCGCGGTGGCGATCGGCGGTGCGGCTTTGAGCTTTCGTACCACGCGCGCCCGGCAGATGGCGCGCCAATATGGCTTTCTGGGGCAAGCAACCTGACGAGCGGCAGAGCGCCGCGCGACGGCGAAACTGGTGTGACTTTTGCGTGGAATTTCGTATCAGGTCAGCAATCAGGAGAGGGAGTGCGACAATGCGGATCAAAGGTATGGGCGTCGCGGTCGGTTTGACGTTCGGACTGGCAGCGGGATTGGCTATCGCGGTTGCGACTAGCGCGCAGGCAGACGTCAAGCTCGCGGTGGGCGGGCCGATCACCGGCGGCAGCGCCGCCTTCGGGGCCCAGCTCAAGAACGGGGTCGAGCAGGCGGTCGCGGACATCAATGCGGCCGGCGGCATTCTGGGCCAGAAAGTCGTGGTAAGCGTCGGCGACGACCGCGCCGACCCCAAGGAAGGCGTGTCGACCGCCAACAAGTTCGCCGCCGATGGCGTGAAGTTCGTCATCGGCCACTTCAACTCCGGCGTCACCATCCCGGCCTCCGACGTCTACCTGGAGAACGGCATGCTGGCGATCACGCCGGCCGCCACCAATCCCAAGGTCACCGATCGCCCCGGCATGTGGAACATGTTCCGGGTGTGCGGGCGCGACGACCAGCAAGGCATCGTGGCCGGTGCGCTCATTGCGGCGAAATTCAAAGGCAAGCGGATCGCCATCATCCACGACAAGACCACCTACGGCCAAGGCCTCGCCGAGGAGACCCGCAAGGCGATCAACGCAAAGGGCCTCAAGGAGGTCATGTTCGAGGGCGTCAACAAGGACGACAAGGACTTCACCGCCCTTGCCTCCAAGATCAAGGGGGCGAATCCGGATCTCGTCTATTGGGGCGGATTGCACGACACCGGTGGTGTGATCGTGCGCCAGATGCGCGACCAGGGGGTCAAAGCGCCCCTGATGGGCGGCGACGGCCTCGCCGATGACGAATTCGCCGCTATCGCCGGCCCCGGCGCCGATGGTACGCTGATGACTTACTCGCCCGATCCGCGCAACAATCCGAAAAACAAGGAGATCGTCGAGCTGTTCCGCAAGCAGCGCGGCTTCGAGCCCCAAGCCTATACGCTCTACAGCTACGCCGCCGTACAGATCATCAAGCAAGCGGCTGAAGCTGCGAAATCGCTCGACCCCAAGAAGGTCGCCGAGGTGATGCATTCCGGCAGAGCGTTCGACACCGTCGCCGGCGGCATCTCCTTCGACAAGAAGGGCGACGTCTCGAACGACGGCTACATCATCGGCGGCAAGAAGAAGGAGCGCTACGTGCTCTACACCTGGAAGAAGGGGCCGGACGGCAAGATCAGCTATTTCGAGAACGAGTAAGGCGTGAGGCGCTATCGAGGAGCTGTAGCCCGGGTTGAGCGCCAGCGAAACCCGGGGACGGTGTTGCTGTCTTGACGGGCGGACCCGGATTTCGCTGTGCTCAATCCGGGCTACCGTTGCTATTGATATGGCTTAGTTTTTAGGGCGTAGTTCGTTTTGCCAAAATGGCCGCGCCGCCCGTGGCATCTTGTGGTATTATTACACCTGCTACCCGATCCGTCCCAGCGCCGGGAACCATTCCAGCAGATAATAGCTCGCCTCGCTGACGAAGCCGGTGAGGAACGCGATGCCGGTGAGCACCAGGAGCCCGCCCATCGCCTTCTCCACCGTCTCCAGGTGGCGCTTGAAGTGCGCAATGAAGGCGGCGCAGGGCTCCACCGCGAGGGCGGCGAGAACGAACGGAATGCCGAGCCCGGCCGAATACACCGCAAGCAGCCCGGCGCCCTTCGCCACCGTCTCCTTCGAAGCCGCGACTGCCAGGATGGCGGCAAGGATCGGCCCGATGCACGGCGTCCAGCCGAACGCGAAGGCAAGCCCCATCGCGTAAGCCCCCCACAGCCCGACCGGCCGCGCCATCGGGGCGCGCTTCTCGTACATCAGGACGGCGAACCGGGTGAGCCCGAGGAAGTGCAACCCCATGACGATGATGGCGATGCCGGCCACGATGCTGAGCTCCGCCGACCACGCCTGCACGAGGCCCCCGATGGCGCTCGCGCTCGCCCCGAACGCGATGAACACGGTCGAGAACCCGGCCACAAACAACAGCGCCGCAAACACCGTGTCGGCCCGCACCATCGGCTCGGGCTCCGCACCGGCCAGCCGCTCCAGCGAGGCGCCGGCAAGATACACGAGATAGGGCGGCACCAGCGGCAGCACGCAGGGGGAGAGGAAGCTCAATACCCCGGCAAACAGGGCGGCCGCGATGGAGACATCGGTCGTCATGGGCACGTACCGGCATTCATGCTGTGCCTTGATGCGCCAAGGCCGGGCGACACGCAAGGCGCGCGGAGGCCGGCAACGAGGACGTGATCGCACGTGATTGAGCTGACCACCTGAACGGCGATTTCCAAAATCAAATCACATCAAGCGTCGGGCCGAGATCGGACCGGTCTTGTGCCCAGATTCCCTGACGACAGGGAAAATATCAGGGAATTTCGCAAATTTCCGGCCGATTCGGCGATTGTCGAGGTCCATTCGTGCAGCAATTCCAGTGTGTTGCGGGGCGATTCCCTGCTTACCGGGAACAGGGAATCTTTTTCGCCGGAACAGGGAATTCGTCCGCCGGAACAGGGAATTAGAGCGAGTTCCGGTGAAACCCACGCGGCATCTTCTGTACCTCGCCCCGCTTGCGGGGAGAGGTCGACCGAGCGAAGCGAGGGAGGGTGAGGGGGCCTCTCCGCGAGTCCGAGCTTGTGGAAAGGCCCCCTCACCCCGACCCTTGTATGGGGCTCCTTTTGTCAAGCCCATTTTTTGGAGCTCATGTTTTTTTCAACCTTTTGGTCCCGTTTCTTGGTTCGACC
>Ga0257161_1000429_pt1 | contig 10562 bp, 7 predicted proteins | sample NR01A_FD_185954 | JGI IMG/M metagenome (GOLD analysis project Ga0257161, IMG submission 185954) | Soil microbial communities from H.J. Andrews Experimental Forest, Oregon, United States - NR-01-A | ecosystem: Environmental > Terrestrial > Soil > Temperate forest > Bulk soil | place: USA: Oregon... | reverse complement strand
GGGGACTGAGGCGATCTGGCTCCCGTTACCAGGGTCAGGCTGCAAAGCGTCCGACGGTGGCACCCTCCGGCAACGCGGCGTTGAAGCAGGTAGCCGCCCAGAGTGTTTCGACAACTCCTCCCAAGTCCGCTTCGGGAACGAAACGCACCTGGGCCTCGCCACCCGTCCTGGGATTTGAATGACGAGCCGTCGCCGGCGAATTGCCGGCCGACCGGGTCCGAGTTCATTGCCGGGGCGATTCCTCAAATGTCGCGATTGTTCAACCGGTTGTGGCGCGCCAATGTTCGTGCAACGTGGCACCGTAATCGATTTTGATGTTGTCCTTCTCAGGAACGGTTTTATACGGTAGACTGCTCACAGAATAAGGATTTTGGCACCCCGAAGGGCCGATAGGCGGGCGGAAACCATGACAAAATCACAACGTGCATCTCTCCTGTTAGGACTGGCGCTGGCGCTCCCTCTCACAGTTGCCGGGATGGCATGGGCCGGCGGCGCCTCGTTGGACGAAGACGAGGAAGATCAGTCGAACGCGGGCGTTTCGTTTTTCGGATTCGCCAAGGATCTGGATCGCGGCGGCGGCGTCGCTGACGCCAAGGTAAGCGCCGAAATCAAGAACCGCAACGCAAGCCTCGTGACTCGTACCGACGATCAGGGACATTTCAAGTTTTCCGGCTTCAGCAAGGACATCGATCCGAAGGACGTGGAGATTTCCTGCAGCAAGGACGGCCTCAAACTGCAGCGGACGGTGCGGCGGCAGCCGCCGGGTGACGGCGCGACCTCCATCGAAGTCGATTGCCTGATGGTCAAGCCGTAAGTGCCGGCGGGCGTGGCGTTCTGATGGATACCTGTGGCGGCACGCGTAACGCTTCAGCCGGAATCTTATTCTGCGCGTTTTTCGGCACGCTGCTCTCGGCGAATGCAACTTTTGCCGAGCTGTTGTTTGATACGCCCAATCTGGCGTTGACCGGCCATGTGACGTCGTCTCAGGAAGGCGCCATGGAAGGCGTGCTGGTGAGCGCGCAGCGGATCGGGTCGCCCATCAGCGTAACGGTCGTGACGGATCCAGCCGGTCGCTACAGCTTCCCGGTCCGTCGCATGCCGCCTGGGCATTATGCGTTGCGCATTCGGGCGGTCGGCTACGAGCTTGGTTCTCCGCCCGATGTCGAAGTCGCCGCCAAAGGTACCGTGACGGCCGATCTTGCGCTGCGCAAGGTTGACGATATTGCCTCGCAGCTTACCTCGACCGAATGGCTGATCAGCATGCCGGGCGCGGCCGAGCAAAAACGCCCGCTGATCGAGTGCATGAGCTGCCATACCCTGGAGCGGGTCGTGCGTTCGAAGTTCACGGCTGACGCGTTCGTCGGTGTGCTCAAGCGGATGGCGAACTACGCCAACAACTCCACGACCCAGCGCGTCCAGGCGCGGATCACCGAACGCGAAGTGCCAGACGATCGGGCACGACGGGTCGCCGAATATCTCGCGACGGTCAATTTGAGCAAACGGGATCGCTGGGACTACGAACTCAAGACGCTGCCGCGTCCCACCGGCGCGGCGACGCGCATTATCATCACCGAATACGACATGCCTCGCGGCACGATCGCACCGCACGATGTGCGCACTGATGCCGACGGATTCATCTGGTATTCAAATTTCGTCGAGCCTTATCTGGGACGGCTTGATCCGCGTACCGGCGCCCATGCGGAATTTGCCTACACCTTGCCCAAGCCGAATTTTCCGGCCGGCGCGCTTGCGCTCGAGCCTGACCACGACGGCAATTGGTGGCTGGCCCTGATGTTCCAGGGCGGGCTCATGAAGTTCGACACCCACACCAAAGCGTTCCATCATTATCCGTTGCCGGCCGAGCTCAATTCCGACACCGCCCAGCAATCCATGGTGATGCCACGTCAATCCCATGTGGACGGCAAGGTGTGGACGAACGACGTCAACTCGCATTCGATTCTGCGGCTCGATCTGGCGACCGGCGCCTATGAGCGCGTCGATCCGTTCCAGGGCATGCCGATCGGCGCCAATCGCCAACATTCGCCTTACGGAATGGCGGCCGACAAGGACAACAACCTCTATTTCATGGATTTCGGCGACGAGAGCGTGGGCCGCGTCGATGCCAAGACGTTCCGCGCTACCATTTATCCAACGCCGACGTCCCACTCTCGCCCGCGTCGCACCATGCTGGACGACAAGGGGCGACTGTGGTTCGCGGAATTCGCCGCCAACAAGCTCGGCATGTTCGACCTCGATCGCGAAAGCATTAAGGAATGGGACGTGCCGACGCCGCATACCTATCCGTATGACGTCTATCTTGATCGGAACGGCGAGCTGTGGAGCGGCTCGATGTCGAATGACCGGGTGCTGCGGTTCGACCCGCAGACCGGAAAGTCGATTGAATATCTGCTGCCGCGTCAAACCAATATTCGCCGCATTTTCATCGACAACACCACTACGCCGGTGACATTCTGGGCGGGCAACAACCACCACGCCGCCATCCTCAAGATCGAGCCCCTCGATTAGGCAGGGTTTCAAATTCTTGCGCGCGACCGCAGTCTGCGACAGCATTTCCACGCTACGGTTTGAGCCCTTTCTTTTGCAGTTCTTCGATCATCCGGCTCTGCAATTCACCTGCGACCTTCTGCCCAAAGGCTTGTCCGAGCGACATGCTCTCCTGCATGACGATCGGCATCTTTTCGAGAAACTTCTGACCTACGGGGCCGCGATAGAACACCACCATCTGGCGCATTTCATCGGGGGTAAAGTTGTGTGCGTAGACCGAAGCCATCTGGTCCGTAAATTCGCCGACGCGCGAACTCATGCCGTCGAGCAGCACCGGCATCAACGCGTCGAGGGCTTCCTCCACTTGTGGCCGGCCTTGGGCGATCGCGGGTTTCAAGGCCTGCATGATGGTCGGCAGCATCTGCTTGAGCTGATCGGTTGCCCGCATGACGGCGATTAATTCCCGGGCTGCCGACAATGCGTCATTAGTCGCTGGTTGGGCTGCGATGTGGCCACCAAAGAGGCCAGCCGCGAGGGCCAACGAGATGAAGGCCGCACACATCGAATGTCTCGACATTGGTTTTCCCCTCGGGTCTGCAGCCGTTGAAGCCGGCGTGATGTCCAACCCCAGCGGCGGGGCAGTTGACTAAGCCTACATCGGCTCGCTTCGACCGACAATGCTGAGGTCGGCGGGCTCAACGACACGCTCCGGCGAATGATGATACCGGGCAGGTGATCGGCCCATCCCGCTGGTATATGATCGATCAACCTCGACCAAGGTGTGACATTCGATGCCTTGTGACGCCCGGAACACGCGGCGCATAATGGTATCGAGGAACGTTCGAAAGGGCGCGGCGCGCCAAATCGCGAAGCGTGAGGAGCGGAAGCATGAGCGAGCAAGTCTACGAAGTTCCCACCGAGTGGAGCAACCGCGCCTACGTCGATAGCACCAAATATGCCGCCATGTACGAGCATTCCATCAAGGATCCGGCTGGTTTCTGGGCCGCGGAGGCGAAGCGCATTGAGTGGTTCAAGCCTTTCACCAAGGTCAAGAACACATCCTTCGATCCACACCACGTATCGATCAAGTGGTTTGAGGACGGCATCACCAATGTGGCGCACAACTGCATCGACCGCCATCTCGCCACGCGCGGCGATCAGGTTGCCATCATCTGGGAAGGCGACGATCCGAAGGATGACCGCAAGGTCACCTACCGGGAACTTCACGCCGAAGTCAGTCGGTTCGCCAATGTGCTCAAGGCGCGCGGCGCCAAGAAGGGCGACCGGATCACGATATATCTGCCGATGATTCCCGAGACCGCCTACGCCATGCTGGCCTGCGCCCGCATCGGTGCCATTCATTCGGTCGTGTTCGGCGGCTTTTCGCCGGATTCACTTGCCGGGCGCATCGAGGACGCAAAATCCACCATCGTCATCACGGCCGACGAAGGTGTGCGCGGCGACCGCAAGGTGCCGCTCAAGGCGAATGCCGATGTGGCCGCCGACCGAACTGGCGACGTCGCTACCATGATCGTGGTGCGCCGCACCGGCGCTGCCGTGAGCATGAAATCCGGCCGCGATTTTTACTACGATGAAATCGCCAAGGGGGTGGCGGCCGACTGTCCCTGCGAGCCGATGAACGCGGAGGATCCGCTTTTCATCCTCTACACATCGGGTTCCACCGGCAAACCTAAGGGAGTATTGCACACCACCGGCGGCTATCTTGTATTCGCCGCGATGACGCATCAATACGTCTTCGATTATCACGACGGCGATATCTACTGGTGTACCGCCGACGTTGGCTGGGTGACGGGGCACAGCTACATCGTTTATGGGCCGCTGGCGAACGGTGCCACCACGTTGATGTTCGAGGGCGTGCCGAATTATCCCAGCAATTCGCGTTTCTGGGAGGTTGTCGACAAGCACAAGGTCAACATCTTCTACACGGCCCCGACCGCAATCCGGGCGCTCATGCAGGGCGGCGACGCGCCGGTAAAGAGGACTTCGCGCGCGAGCCTGCGACTGCTTGGGAGCGTCGGAGAACCAATCAATCCGGAGGCCTGGGAGTGGTATCACCGCGTCGTCGGGGATCGGCGCTGCCCCATCGTCGATACGTGGTGGCAGACCGAAACCGGCGGCATCCTGATCACGCCTTTGCCCGGTGCCACCAAGCTCAAGCCTGGCTCGGCAACGCGGCCGTTCTTCGGCGTTCAGCCGGAGATCGTCGACGCAGAGGGCGGGGTGAAGCAGGGGGTCACCGAGGGAAATCTGTGCATCGCGGATTCCTGGCCTGGTCAGATGCGCACGGTCTACGGCGACCACGAGCGCTTCGTGCAGACCTACTTCACCGCATATCCGGGCAAATATTTCACCGGCGACGGCTGTCGGCGCGATGCCGACGGCTATTATTGGATTACCGGTCGGGTCGACGATGTCATCAATGTGGCCGGCCATCGGCTGGGGACCGCCGAAGTCGAGTCCGCCCTAGTTGCACATCCGAAGGTATCCGAGGCCGCCGTCGTGGGTTATCCGCACGGTATAAAGGGGCAGGGCATTTATGCGTACGTGACTCTGATGGCCGAAGAACAACCCACCGAGGAGCTGCGCAGAGAGCTGGTTGCTTGGGTGCGCAAGGAGATCGGGCCGATCGCCTCGCCGGACCTGATCCAGTTCTCGCCCAACCTGCCCAAGACTCGGTCCGGCAAGATCATGCGCCGCATTCTGCGCAAGATCGCGGAAGACCAATTCGAAAATCTGGGCGACACCTCGACGCTGGCGGAGCCCGCCGTCGTCGACGACCTCGTCCACAATCGGCAGAACCGCAAGGGGGCAGCCTGACGTTAGGCGCCCGTTGTCGGTTTCACGGCTGGCCAAGCACCGATATCAGGGATGCTGTCGCATGTGTCATGTCGTAGCCCTGACGGCCGCCGCGGTGCCGCTTCGTGGACTCGCGCGCTAAAAGTCGTTCGCGATACCGTTGACTTCCCAGTCGCCGTAGCGAGTCGGGTCCGGCCCATTGCGTCCATGCAGCTCTTTGGGCCGTTCTTTGGATGTGTGAGCGATTTCGGCACGCCGAGCCTGCGCCTCCGCAAGCGCCCTTTCGGCGGCTGGGGCGCGCCGACCGTTCGGCTGGTTAGCCGGCATTGATCCGGTGCCGCCGGTGCCTGAAGTGGCATTCAACGGAGCTTTCTCTATCATGGTCATGCAAGAAGCGAATCCTCCAGGATACGTCAAGGCGCCAGACGCATTGCTGAAGTATGTTACTGGAATCCTGCTTTCCTGGTATTCGCAAGTTTGGGGCAACAATGCACGCGCGGTCCCGGGTGGCGGCGATCAGATCGTCGCCCACCTCTCGAAATGACGAAATGACAAACATCCCCGCTGACGCCGTGTCGCGTCATCCAACCGGCTTTGCCGCACGGTGGGCCGCAGCTACCCTTTTGGAGGGTGTGCTGCGGCGCAATCGGCCGTTGGACGAGCAAGTGGAGGATGGATATGCCAAGCCGGGCTTGCGAGAGCTCTCCGAGCGCGACCGGGCATTGGCGCGACGGATCGTGGCTACCGTGTTGCGGCGGCTTGGAACGTTGCGCCGATTGATCGACGATTTCCTGGATCAGGGCTTACCAAAGAATGCCCCCCAAGTCGAAAGTGCGCTTTTGATCGGCGCCGCCCAGCTTCTTTTTCTCCACATTCCCCATCACGCGGCGGTCGATCTTTCCGTGCGACTGGTTCAAGGAGATCGGCGACATTCCCGCTATGCGGGGCTCGTCAACGCCGTGATGCGGCGGATTGCGAATGCCGGAACCGAGCGGCTGGCAGGGCTTGAGCCGCTTTATCTCGATACGCCCGATTGGCTGTTTAATCGGTGGGTGAACACCTATGGTGAGGACACTGCGCGAGCCATCGCCCACGCCCATAGCCTGGAACCAGCGCTGGATCTTACGGTCAAATCCGATCCGGACCAGTGGGCCGAACGGCTAGGCGGTCGCAAGTTGCCCACCGGTTCGGTTCGATTGGCTGCGCATGGACCGATCTCGGCTCTGCCCGGCTATGCCGAAGGAAACTGGTGGGTTCAGGACGCTGCTGCTGCCTTGCCGGCGCGCCTATTCGGCGATCTGCGGGGACGTTCGGTTGTGGACCTGTGTGCGGCACCGGGCGGCAAGACCGCGCAATTGGCGTCCTACGGTGCGCTGGTCACCGCCATCGACCGGTCGGCGCCCCGCATGGCACGGCTGCGGGAAAACCTGTCCAGAACCAGCCTCGATGCGATCACGGCCGTCGCGACCGCCGAGGACTGGAAACCCGATCCTCCGACTGCAACCTTTGACGCCGTGTTGATCGACGCACCGTGTACTTCCACCGGCACCATCCGACGGCACCCGGATATTCCATGGCGCAAAGCATCGGGCGATATCGCCCTTTTGACGGCCGTTCAGAGGCGACTTCTCGACCGCGCGATTGAACTGACCAAATCGGGTGGCACCATGGTGTATTGCACATGTTCGTTGGAGCCCGAAGAAGGCGAAAATATCATTGCCGCAATGGTCGAACGGGACCAGCGGGTGCGCCGCAAGCCAATCACGGCTGCCGATTTCCCTGAGTTTGAGGAGTTCGTCACGGCGCTCGGCGAGCTGCGCACCCTGCCTTGCCATTGGCCGGACGTAGACTCCCGCATGTGCGGGCTCGATGGATTTTTTGCTGCTCGCCTCGAACGGATCTAAGCCATCGCGGTTCCCCTGATTCGCGCTGGGAAAATTCGCGATAAATCCAGGAAACGGACAGCGCTTGTGCACATCTGCCCGGCGCTTACCCCTTGGTTATGTTCTCAAATGGTATACAGGAGTAAGCGCCTGTGACGAGGAGGGGCCAGTTTTAATGTCCCGCGCTGTCATCGCGGACCGCTCCCGCCTGTCTTGGCTGGCGCTTCGACGCGGGTTGAGCATCCTCAAGGGGCGAACGATAGTTCATCCCTTGACGGGCTTGATCTATTGGTTTTGGGGCGGCGAACGCCTCGTCATTGCACCCCAGGAATTGCGCACGGCTGACCCGACCCGCGCCAGCGAAATTTATGGCGGGCGGTTCGCGTTTGCCGGAAAGATCGTGGTCTGCGACGGCCGCTCGCCGTTCGAAATAGAGCCTCCTACCGAGGAGTGGGCCGAAATCCTGCTTGGATTTGGTTGGTTACGCCATCTCCGTGCCGCTGATTCGACCATAACTCGCGCCAACGCCCGCGCTCTCGTGGATGAATGGATCACGATGCAGGGTTCTTGGCACCCGATCGGTTGGAAGCCTGAAGTCGTGGCGCGCCGAATCATGTCATGGCTCAGCCAAGCCACGCTCATTCTCGACGACGCTGATTTACGGTTCTATCGGCGATTGCTGCGTAACCTGGCGCGGCAAGTTCGTTTTTTACGGGCCACCGAGAATGACACGCGCGACGGTGTGCCGCGGCTGCAGGCGCGGATCGCGTTGACCTACGCGGCACTCTGCATGGCCAAGCAGATTCGCCATCTGCGCACGACGACGCGGCGCCTGGTCAGCGAATTGGAGCGCCAGATATTGCCCGACGGCGGACACATCAGCCGCAATCCCGGGGTCATTATCGAAATTCTGCTTGATCTATTGCCCCTGAGCCAAGCCTTTTCGGCGCGCAATGTGGCGCCGCCGCCGGCACTCATCAACGCTATCGACCGCATGATGCCGATGCTGCGGTTCTTCCGCCACGTTGACGGAACTTTCATGCTTTTCAATGGCATGGGTCCGACGTCGCCCGATCTCCTGGCGACGGTTCTCGCCTACGACGACGCGCGCGGGACTCCGGTCGCCAACGCGCCCTACTCGGGGTATCAGCGGCTTGAAGCCGGCCCCAGCACATTGTTGATGGATACCGGTAGTTCGCCGCCTCTTGAGGTAAGCGCCGATGGCCATGCGGGCTGCTTGGCTTTCGAATTCTCAACCAAGCTGCAGCGCATCATCGTGAACTGTGGCATGCCGGCTGCCGGGCGGGAAAATTGGCGGCAAGTCGCCCGCGCGACGGCGGCGCACTCCACCGTCACGTTCAACGACTCGTCGTCATGTCGTTTTCTCGAATCTGCCCCATTCAGACGCGTGTTCGGCGTTCCGATCGTCGATGGCCCAAAACATGTGACGGTCGCTCGAGACAATGACTTCCGGACGACGGTGCTGCGTGCAACCCACGACGGCTATGCGGAGCGTTTCGGAATTGTTCATGAACGCTTCGTGTCGCTTTCGGCGGATGGCCACAAGCTCGATGGCGAAGACGTTTTCCTGCCAGCGACCGGAACTGCTCTGTCACCGGACGCGGAGGATTACTTTGCGGTTCGCTTCCATCTCCATCCCGCGATCCGTGCCAGTCGGCTGACGGATGGCCATGGCGTCGTGCTGCTGCTGCCGAACAGGGACGTTTGGAACCTCAACACCTACGAAGACGTCGTGGCGGTGGAAGAAAGCGTCTATTTGGCGGGCCAGGACGGCCCGCGTCGCACCACGCAGATCGTGATTTACGGTCAGGCTCGCCAGGTCCAACGCGTGCATTGGACCTTGAGCCATGTGAGGCAACTTTCCGTTACGCCCCAGTCAACCTGACTTGGCCCTGTTTTCGCGCGGCCGTCATACACAGCCACGGGAATGCCGTATTGGCAAGTTGTGCACAATTCTGCTAACCGCGAACCGCCTCGCATTTGGTAGCACTGCGCCATGCCTGAACATCTGCGCCACATTTCCCGCGCCGTTCTTTCGGTATCCGACAAGACCGGGCTGGTGGAGTTCGCCCAGCGGCTGGCGAGCTTCGGCATCGAGCTGGTTTCCACCGGAGGCACCGCGCGAGCGCTCGCCGAGGCGGGCCTCAAGGTGCGCGACGTGTCAGACCTCACCGGCTTCCCGGAGATGATGGACGGTCGGGTCAAGACCCTGCATACGAAAATTCATGGCGGGTTGCTGGCGGTTCGCCACAATGCCGAACATGTCCGTACCATGCAGGATCATCACATTCCGGCGATCGATCTCCTGGTGGTCAATCTCTACCCCTTTGAGGCGACAGTGGCGAAGGGAGCAAGCTTCGACGATTGCATCGAAAACATCGATATCGGGGGCCCCGCCATGATTCGGTCCGCCGCCAAGAACCACGCCGACGTTGCCGTCATTGTCGAGCCCGACGACTATGCGGTCCTGATCGCTGAGTTGTCCGCCCACAAGGGAATGACCTCGCAGGCACTGCGCCGGCGGCTGGCCGCCAAGGCCTTTGCCAGAACCGCCGCCTATGACGCCGCGATATCCAATTGGTTTGCGGCCGAACTCCGGGACGTGGCGCCGGATTTTCGCGCTTTCGGTGGCCGCCTTGCCGAGGCCCTGCGCTACGGCGAGAACCCGCATCAAACGGCAGCTTTCTATCGAACGCCTGACGCGCGGGCGGGCGTCGCCAGCAGTCGGCAGCTTCAAGGTAAGCAGCTGTCCTACAACAACATCAACGATACCGATGCGGCCTACGAATGCGTGGCGGAATTCGACCCTGCCCGCGCCGCTGCTTGCGTCATAGTAAAACACGCCAATCCGTGCGGGGTCGCGGAAGGTGCAAGCCTCCTCGATGCCTATCGCAAGGCGCTCGCCTGCGACCCGGTCTCGGCGTTCGGCGGCATTGTGGCGTTGAACCGGCCGCTCGACGCCGACGCAGCCCGCGCCATCACGGACATCTTCACGGAAGTCATCATCGCACCCGAGGCAAGCCCCGAGGCGATCGCGATCATCGGCGCCAAGAAGAACCTGCGGCTGCTGATCGCCGGCGGACTCCCCGACCCTCGCGCGGCCGGCTTGACGGTCAAATCGGTGGCTGGCGGGCTCCTGGTGCAATCGCGCGACAATGCGGTGGTCGACGAAATGCAGCTCGCCATCGTGACCAAGCGAGCGCCGACGGTGGCAGAATTATCCGATCTGCGGTTCGCGTTCCGAGTCGCCAAGCACGTGAAATCAAACACCATCGTGTATGCCAAGGATGGCGCCACGGTCGGGATCGGAGCCGGCCAGATGAGCCGGGTCGACGC
>Ga0257161_1000428_pt1 | contig 10595 bp, 16 predicted proteins | sample NR01A_FD_185954 | JGI IMG/M metagenome (GOLD analysis project Ga0257161, IMG submission 185954) | Soil microbial communities from H.J. Andrews Experimental Forest, Oregon, United States - NR-01-A | ecosystem: Environmental > Terrestrial > Soil > Temperate forest > Bulk soil | place: USA: Oregon... | reverse complement strand
GCACTGAGTTTCGCCCCGAAAGCAACCAAGGTTGCACCGTTTCCGCTTGCTAAGTTCAAAAAGTATCTATCTCATATAAGGATCATGTCGAAAGACTACGGTCGTGTTCCATTCAATTTGCTTGGGTCTCAGAAATACATATTGGATGAGATTTGCAAAGGTTTAGATGAAGGTATTACTACTTTCATCATACTTAAAGGTCGCCAACAGGGTTCAACCACTCTGTTTATGGCGATCGACTTTTTCTATGCGTTGGAATACCCTGGCTTGCTTGGTACATTCATATTGCACGAAGAAAAAGCGCTCGGTAAGTGGCGCGCTTTGATTGAAATGATGCTGGAGTCAATGCCTCCGTCAATCAAGGTTAACGGCAAGCGTAGGAAGTTTAGACCTAACATAGTCAAGCACAATCGCGACCTCTTGCTTTTCAGTAACGGCTCAAGCTTCGCGTACCTGATCGGAGGCGTTGCAGAGAACAGCGGCGGCGGGCTAGGTCGATCGGGGGCGTCCAACTATACTCACGGCACAGAAGTTGCGTTTTACGCCAACCCTGATGATCTAAAGGCTTTCCGATCGTCTCTTTCCTCGATCTATCCGCACCGTCTACAAATCGAGGAAAGTACGGCCAACGCTTTCAACCACTTCTACGACAGGTGCCAAGATGCCAAGCAATCAAAGACCGTCCGTTTCATCTTCTCCGGATGGTGGAGAGACGAAAGAAACGCTTTTCACGTCGATGACGCGAGATTTTCCGCATTTGCGCCGTCAAATCGTTTATCTCCTCTTGAGCGGGAGCGTGTCCGTGCGGTTAGGCAACAGTACGGATTCGAAATCAGCCTCCAGCAAATAGCGTGGTACCGCTGGAAGCTCCAAGACGAGTTCGCAAACGACCAAACAATAATGGATCAAGAGTTTCCGTTTACTGAGGAGGATGCGTTTCAATCGACCGGATCAAAGTATTTTACCGCTCCTGTGCTAACTCAGATAACGCGCGACGCTCACCGTGAAAGGTTTCAAACATACAAATACAAGTTTACTCGCAGATGGGAGGATACAGATGTCTACAATGTTACCGATTTGCGGGCCGAACTGCGTGTGTGGGAGCATTCCTCCAAATTTGGATATTATGTGGTTTCTTGCGACCCTGCCTATGGTTCATCGGACCAGGCTGACAACAATTGTATCCAAGTATGGAGAGCATTTGCCGAGTGCATGGTACAGGTGGCTGAGTATTGCACAAATGAGTTTTCTACATACCAAACAGCATGGGCACTCGCGCACTTGGCTGGCTTCTATGGGCAGAAGGATAGCAGGGTCATACTGGAGCTTAATGGCCCCGGCAAGGCGGTCTTTTCCGAACTTCAACACGTGCGAGATCGCCTTAACCAAATGTCTCCTTCGAGCGACGAATTCGGCGTGAGGAACGTTCTCAAAAACATGCGAGATTTCTACTACCAGCGCATAGACACGATGAGCGGAGACCTCGCCTACCACATCGTCACGACAGACGACATCAAGCGGATGTTGATGGCGCGCTTTAAAGACGCTGTGGAGCTTGGTAGGATGCACATTCGATCGCTGCCGCTGATCGAGGAAATGCGCCGTCTTGTGAACAACGAAGGGTCAATCTCAGCCGATGGCGGAGGCAACGACGATCGTGCGGTGACTGCGTCCATGGCTCATGAATGCTGGAGAAAGTGGTTGCAACCGATGTTGACCGGGCTAAGAATGACGCGAGCGAAGGCGATGGAGATAGACGCACGCGGCGGTGATCAGCCGATTGACAGGCTTGTGTCAAATTACCTCCGAAAATCGAACATTACGGTGCCGATATGACCAAAAGGTCAGACAACTCCGTTGAGTGTGCGAAGGATTTTATGAGTGTCTGTATGCGTTATGATAGGCAACTTGGAATTGACACCATGTATGCGGTTCTTGCGTCAATTTACTGCAACGGAGACCTCGCCCAAGCAATTGAAAAATCTAGAAGTGGTCAGGTGGCTTTAGAAATTGCAATTACGGATACGTACATCAAGCGGGGACGATCATGAGGGCGCATGAAATTGAAGCGGCCGGGCGTGTGATTTACGGAGATAAGTGGCCTGGCTATTACACACAAATCGATAACGCACTGCAGGCCGCTGAGGCCGCCGCCTTAGAGGAGGCGAAAAGAAAATACGCCACTCCCGACCTTAAGCCAGGAAGATACTGCAAATCTTGCGGTCAGCATCTTGGTGGTGCCGCTCTGGAGGATTTATGATATCGCGCGACTGGCGCTGTCTTAACGGAGCTTGCGGCAACGTCTTCCACAGCTTCGAGAAGGCGAATCCGCCTTGCCCTGAGTGCGGCTGTGTGCGCGTGGATTGGGTCCCGGCTGGAGGACACATCATGGCCGTCGCCCCCCGTATGGACGCGCGGCTCCGGAGCATCTCCGATCAGCACGGCGGCATGAACCTCAACTCCGCGTCCCCGTCGCGCCTTAACCGCGCCGCGCCTCGCCTGGACGTTCCTGCACCTTCCCCCGAGCTTGGCACGGTGCACTTCGCCCCCGGATTTAGCGCTCCAGTGAGCGCTCACGGGCCGATTTGTGTCCCTAGTTCCTCGGCCGTCAACCTTCGTGGTAAGGTGGCGGTCGGCGTGGCGCGCGACCCGTCGTCGTCGATACCTGGTCCGAGCGCGAACGCGATCGTTGAGGCTCGGCATCGTCCGGATAGGCCGATCAGGTGAATGCGGAGCACTACCGATGATTTTCCCGACCGATGAGGACGAGCTGGCAAAGCGCGTCACGTACCTCGTTGAGCGCTGCCTTTCGACGCGGGAAGATCGCGAACAGCTCTACAATTGGCGTGAGCAGAACTACCTGTTCGGCACAAGCGGCGGCGTCCGGGCTCCGATCAACGAGTTGGAAAGCCATATAGATTTAGTTTCATCGTTCCTTTACGCTCCGGACCATGCTTTTTTCCACATCAGTTCCGAATCCGATGAAGACTTGGAGGTGGCAAAATCCATCGCTTTACAGGACGGCTTTAACGAAGATTTTCAGTCTTCTGATATGTCTGACACCTTTATGGATGGCGTACCGTGGTCCATTGTTTACGATACTATAATTCCAAAGGTTGGCTGGAATAGAGACCGTGGTGAATTGTTTTTAGACTTGGTGCCGCCGCACAATTTAGGAGTATATAACGAGAGAATAACCGACCTCGACTCGCAAGAATGTTTCGTTCACACGTATTTCCTCGACTACCAGAAAGCCGCCGGAAAGTTGATGCTATCTGGTCATGGCGACAAGATCGCGCAAATCAAGGTGACTCATTCGGACTCTGTGTCGCCGTTCCCGGAAATGCTCCAACGAATGATTATCGCTGGAACGACAGGATCGAGCCTTTCAGGAACGTTATTCGGTCAGGTCAATCCAGATTACACGCCGGAAGCGACGTATCAACCAAAGACTTCGGTACCACTAGTGAGGTTCAACGAGCTATGGGCTTGGGATGATACTTATTTGGATTACCGGGTGTTTCATCTCATAGAGCCGAACATTCTAGTTGGTGATAGCGTGAGATGGATCGCATCGTACAAAAAGGCCACGAAAAACGTCATCGACTTTTTCGGTCGCCTGGAAAAGGTGACCAACAAAACATCCGACAGCAATCCCTTTTTTCCAGGAGAACATGCATTCTCTAAGATTCAGCCCTACAGTAAATACAATTACTTTTGGGGCAAGGCGCACATAGATACGTTGATACCATTGCAGGAAAAGCTATTAACTCGGCTAGACCAGATTGAGGATATCCTTGATCGTCAAGCCGATCCGGCCAAAGTGGCGTCAGGTTTTATGGGCGGGGCAGAGGATAAGCTTGCTGCCTTGGGTGGAGCTGGCACTTGGATCATGGAGCAGTTGCCACAAGCGCAAGTCAAGGAACTAAAGCCAGACATGCCGGCGGATGTGTTCCATGAATACGATAAGTTCAAGGCGATGTTCCTGGAGGCGTCCGGACTCACTGATGTCACATCTGGAAAGAGCGAGAAGGGCGTACGCTCGCATCAGCACGCTGCGGACCTCAAAAAGAGCGGTTCTGGCCGCATCAAAAAGGCGGCCCTGAGGATCGAAAAGCCGCTGAATAAGATCGGCGACGTGGCCCTTAAGCTAAAGATGGTTCACGATGACGACAAGCTGCGCACGGCGCCGGATGACGACGGCAAGAGCACCACTTTTTACCCATGCGATGTAGGCAGCGTGAAAATGCGGGTTGACGGCCACTCTCACAGCCCGTTGTTCGGTGATGAGGCGCGTGAACTGGCCTTTGTGTTCCGCAAGTTCCAGACGGTTGATGATGAAGATTTTATCAGGATGACCAACCCGCCGTCTCGGGACACGCTTTTGCACTCTTTGCGCAAGCGGAAGCGTCAGCAAAAGAAGATGCTCGCAGCGCACCCGGAAGCTGCGGCCAAGATGCTAGCCGGCGGTCAGCACGGAGGAAAGAAGAAGTGACGTTGTCATGGGCGGGCGTTGAGACTATATTCAGGAGGACGAAAGATGAATCCTAGCCAGAAATGCGTTGAGCGCTTGTTTGGACCAAGCTCTTTCGAGCGCGCAGCGCAAATGCAAATCTTCATCGATCGTTTTTACGAGCAGCGTGCCCGGATGGTCGGGCAGAAAGAGCAACGGAGCAAAAAAACATGAACATCAAGGCAGAGATTGACCGGCGCGAGAACGCAGCACACGGCCGGCGCGGCCGGCGGCACAAGCGGCGCGGCCGACGGTAATACCAGCGCAGGAGCGCAACGGAAGCCGGGCTCGAAAGAGCAGAAACGGCGAGGGGCGGCGTCCAAGTGGCGCCGCTCTTTTTTTTGCTGTAGATTCGAAAAGGTGCTCTAGGACGGGTATGGGGGAACTCGCCAATTTTTCGTGTAACAATTTTGGGATTCGTCCCAATTTTGTTACAGGCTTGACCTAACCCCATTTGAGGCATACGAATTTGCATGTCTGCATTGCTAAAACGGTGATCTATGGCGCTGATGCCCGGCGCGGCCCCTCCTGGAGCACCTCCCGGCGGTGCCGCCTCCCCGCCCGGAATGATGAAGTCACCGATTGGGGGGCCGAGCGGCCCCGGCGCCTCGCCCATGGTCTCCCCTGGCACGGGCGCGGGGATGCAGGCGCAGGGCAAGCAGCGCGTTTCCAAGGTCATCGATCAGCTATTGGAAATCGGCGCCGGCTTCCCGAAGGATGGGGGCGAGTGGAACGCGATCAGCCGGGCCATCAGCGCGCTTAACGGCGTGTTCACGGCGGCCAAGAAGGAACCAGAGCCCAAACCACTGCCGGTTCCGGCGACGACGCCTGGCGCCGGCTTAGGCGGGCTTGGCGGGCCACCGTCAGGAATACCGCCTCCCGGAGGCGGAATGCCTCCTCTTGGGGGGCTGCCGCCCGGCGGACCTCCGCCGATTTCTCCCGAAGGAGTTTGACCAATGGCCGGAGATTTTTTGAAGCCGAAGGGTGTGGACACTTCGGACCTGGATCGCCGCAAGATGGAGGATGGTCAATTCCGCAATCCTCCGATGTACATGCAGTACGGCGGGTTTTCGTCGGCGTCGAAGTCTCAGTTCGACAAGAACAAGATGACGATTCCCAAGCATCCCGAGGTTGGTAGGAATCCGATCTGATGCCACCATTCGCTCGCTCCAGTTCCGGCAAAGTGACCTTATGGGCAAATTACCGGATGTACCGAAAACTAGGATTTGGTGTGTTTGCGGCGATGAAAGCAGCTTGGAAAGTGGTTTCAAATCTTCATGAGAGACTACGATGACAGACCGCCCCATTGCCGAGCCGTCGCCCACGACCGACGAGCGAATCTACCGCAACCACGCGGAAAAAATTCGCTTCGTAAATCCAAAGGGTGCGGAGCACTACGCCAGCGTTCACTCGCACGGCAAGGAGCATCGCCACCAAAAGTATGAGGAAATCGGCAAGCGGTTCGACTTCGGCAAGGGGCTTGCTGTTTCGGGGAGGCCGGTAAAATGAGCGATCTTCAATTCTTCGTCCGTGATCCGCTGCGGTCCGGCTTTCTCAAAGTCAGCGAGACGTTTTGTCTTGCGTGGCTCCACTACAGCGAGCAGCCGGAAAGCGCTGAGAGAACCGAAAAGCTTCGCCAGCTTCGAGAATCGCTAGACCGGACAAAGGTGGCCGCATGACGCAACCTCTTGTCCGCCTTTCGCCGCAGGAAATGGAGAAGTTGTCGCGATTTATGTTTAATATGTCGCACAACCCAAAATACCGTGCTCAAGTTGCTGAAGCTGCCAAAGAACTTGACCCTAGTATGGTCGGCGCTTTTACAGACGTGTCTTTGCAGAAACAGTTTAACCAGTTTACACAGAAATTCGAAAACGAACGACTTGCCGAGAAAATGGAGCGCGCACAACAGTCGCGCGAGGTCCAAAAAACCGATGTCATAAAGCGGCGCAATTTCAGCGACGATCAGGTGAAGCAAGTCGAAACGCTGATGACGCATTACGGCGTCAACGACTGGGAAGCTGCTGCCGACATTTACGCGCAGCGCAATCCGCAAGACGATCCGAACATGAAGCCGCCTCCGGAAATAGAGCACGGCGGGGCGACCTGGGAATTCCCTACCGTTCCCGGCAAGGACGGCAAGATGCTGTCGTTTGACGACTTCCGAAAGAATCCGGCGGGAGCTTCAAGAAACGCTGCAATCCAGGTCATCACAGAATTCAAGCGCAACCGGCTTCCCGGCGCGTTTCACGCGAGGGCTTGATGCCGATCAAGAAAATGCCGGCGAGGATGCGACCGAAGCGTTCCTTTGAACAAGGACCGCCAATTAAGGTTTGCGAGAACTGTAAGCAAGATTTTCCAGTCAGCTGGAGCGCCAGTCCAAAACGAACCACCAAACGGGGGACTAGGGTTGGATGTTGGATGTACGGCCAACGCTTTTGTTCGACGGCGTGCGCCAATAGGTCTAGACTTCCGCTTATTTGGTTGGACAAGCACGGCTATCCCCAAATGACGCACGAGGGCAAGCAGAGAGCGATTCACATCGTCGTTATGGAGCGCAAGATCGGACGCAAGTTGCTTGCGGGAGAGACGGTTCACCACAAAGACGGTAACCGCGCCAATTACGACGAACAAAACCTAGAACTTTGGACATCAAGGCACGGCAAAGGCCAGCGCGTTGATGACAGAATCGCAGCGGCCAAAGCTCTTTTGGCTGAACACGGCAAGTTGTGGGACACCTTCGGTCATGGAGATGTCTACAACCTCCAGACGATAGGAGGCTAACATCCCAACCTTTGGTAGTGGAATTGTGCCGGCCCAGGGGCCAATTGCCGCAGAGCTTGGCGCAGTCGTGCGTCGCGCCATCATGCCCCGCGTGTACGTACAAATCTGGAAGGCCGCGCCGTTGATTTGCGCGCTGTTGTCCTCCGCACAGGTCGCGAGCGGCGGTCTCTCTGCGATCACCGCTCCGGTGCAAGGCGCGCCGATGGTATCGGGGCAGTGGACCGACTACAGCGGCACGTTCCAGCAACCCGGCGCTACGCCTGGGATTCAGAATGCAGAGTTCAACCTCAAGGCGTTCGTCACTCCGATTCCGTTCCTCGGTTTCGAGGGTCTGGTACAGGTCAATTACAGCGTCGTTCCGCTGATCGACGCGAGGTTCAATGATGCAACAAACGTATCCATCGATGCCTTTGCTACTGCTCTTTTCAACAACATTGCCAACACTCAACAGTTGGTGGGTCTGCCGGGTGCCGTGGACGATGGTACGTTCCTCAACTCCTACGGTGGTATTCCTCGCGTGACAAATACGTTTTGGAAATCGACGTTCGTCAACAACACCGGCAACGTCATTCCAACCCGCAATCTCATGATCCAGTACATCGCCCAGGTCACAAAGACCACGGGCGAAATGCCGACCATCGGCATCATGGGGGCTGGAACGTGGGCTCTGCTTGCGGAGGACTTCACGCCGCAAGAGCGCTACACGATTAATCCGAGCGACAAACTGGACAGCGGCAACTTCGTCGGACATTCATCGTTCCAGTCCCTCGACATTGCAGGTATTCCGTTTTATGCCGACGTGTACTGCCCGGAGGGGACGATTTACTTGATCAATACGAGTTACCTGAATCTGTTCCTGCATGAGAGGGCGGCGTTTTCGTTCTCCGGGTTTGAGAGTACGCTTCCAAACAATCAGTTCGGTTGGATCAGCGCCATTCTGTCGTTGATGGAATTGGTCAACGTCAAGCCCAAGACCCACGGCAAGTTTGCCGGTCTTCAGTTCTTGCCGATTTGAGGTCATGAAATGGCACAGATGAGGGGTTTTTTCCCGCTTCCTTCCGGTTCCCCACAAAACACGCAAGGACCACAAATACTCACATTGGCATCTGGAGGTATATGGTATCCCCCTCCGGGCGAATATATGGTCACGACAGGTTCTCAGACCGTCATTGAATGGTGGGACCCTACCGACGCTATCTGGAGAAACTACGCCGGCCCCAACACATGGGAGCAAATCTCTGCGGATGGTGCAAACTATCGGCTTGTGAATCTCTCCGGCGTTGTGGTCGGTGGTAACATCACCAACGCAGGTTCCGGCGGCGTCAACGGCATCGGCCCGAATCAGACCGGGTCGACAGTTTCGTTTGCAGCTCCGGCGGCCGGCGGTGTCACTGCGACGGCGCAAGGGTACGTTGTCGTCGGCGGAACCGTGCCGGCCCCGACCGTGACGCAGGGCGGCTCTGGCTTCCTTGTTCCGCCAGTGGTGTGCTGCGATCCGCCACCTCCCGGCGGCGTGCAGGCCACGTTCACGTCAACCATCTCTGCGGCCGGCGTCCTGACGGGCGTCACGCAGTTGAATCCCGGCGCCGGCTATACGTCGATTCCGCAGTTCTACATCATCCCGGAGCCGATGTTCTATCAGGGGGCGATTCGATTCCCTGGCGACGTGGCGCAGACAGTGCCGGCTCCCGGCCTGATCAATCCGGCGAACGTGTGGACCGGTTCTCCGTTCCAGGGGAACATTCAGACCGGCACGACGGGCGCGCTGCTGACCGGAGTTGCGCTCACCGGCTCGGGCACGCTCACCGCGATCGTGATGACGTACTTCGGCAACGGTTATGCCGGAAACACCGTGCCTGCCATCTCGTTCGCTGGCACGTCGCTAGGTGCAGCGGCGGCGACTGCGATCATGTCGCTATGTGTCTCCGGAGCATCGGCGACGGCAACGGGCGGCTCAACGGCAGTTACCAACGGTGTAGCGATCACCTCTCTCGGCTTGATCGCGAACACCAACAACAACAACACATTCTTTCCGAGGCCGGCGCGCGGTCTTACGACCGCTGCGGCTGGAACGTTCTCCGTCGAGGACCCTGGATTCGGCTTGCAGGGCGGCGCTGTGAGTGTGACGTATGTGGGCGGAGCGACGCTTGCTACCGTCACAAACACTCAGTTCGGCGGAAAAACTGACACCTCAGTCATTCAACCGATGGTGCAGTAATGTCTCATGTCGCGATATTACGTCTATCTTTCACAAATCTAAGCGCGCCTGGATCAATCAGCGTCCCGGACCTCAAGGCTGGGGACGTTATGATTTGGTGCCTACAGACTCCTCCGGCCGGACAGGGAAATGTGGGCTATGTCTTTCCTCAAGGAGAGTTTGAAGCTATCGTTTCTATCGACGGTCAATTGCAGCAAACTGGAAATTTTGGCGCCGGAACTGCCGGAACCTTCTCTTTAGATGCAATATTCCTGAGAGGTGTATGATGCCAGTCTTCGGAAAAGAAATCGTCAAGGAACTCAATCGTCCTCTGATCAAGGACATGACGAGCGCCGAACTGTACGCGCTCGACTTCGCGAAAATGGAGCCGGGCGAGCGTGCGGCGTTCCGAGACGAGTTGCACGAGAAGCCGGGGCACGGCCCGCTAGCTCCAGCAGCCGAGCATCGCATCTACGCGGAGGCCCATGCGCGGTGGTCGGACTGGGTCAAGGATCACCCGGAGGACGATGTTAAGAATTCGGCTGATCCTGCCAGGTTGGGACAAGCTGGTACGGCTCGCGAGGCCCCCAGATCGCCCACAGCGCTCCTAGAGCGGCCTGAGCAAGTTGATGCTTCGCAGGATCAGCCGAAGCCTTCAGTCACTCCAACACCTTCGCAGCCCCGCCCTGACGGCACAGCGCCACGGCGTCCGAAGGAGACCGGCCTTTGACCGATCCGCAGGCCGATCAGGCGGTCGCTGCTATGACGATGCTTGAAGTCGTGAACAATAACGAATTCACGATCAACGACATGTTTGACGGCGTTCCGGTGCGGTTCGAGCCGGGCAAGCCGGTCGATTGCACGCCAGCCATCTGTGAGCACCTGTTCGGCTGGCCTGCCGAGCTTCCGGTTCGCGCGCTGAAAATGGCCGCGCGGTTCGGGTGGTCGGGTAAGGACTACTTGAAGCCGGAAGGTCCTGGGGACAAGGTACCTCGATACCAGACTTTGGCGGAAAAGATAACGATTACACCGGTCTACTACGACTTGGTGAAGAGAAATCCGAACGATCCGATTCCGGTCGACCTGGGGGATGAGGAATCCGAC
>Ga0257161_1000427_pt1 | contig 10620 bp, 11 predicted proteins | sample NR01A_FD_185954 | JGI IMG/M metagenome (GOLD analysis project Ga0257161, IMG submission 185954) | Soil microbial communities from H.J. Andrews Experimental Forest, Oregon, United States - NR-01-A | ecosystem: Environmental > Terrestrial > Soil > Temperate forest > Bulk soil | place: USA: Oregon... | reverse complement strand
AAAGGGCGCTCGAGCTACTCCACCTTCTCCACGTAGACCCGGATGGTGCCGCCGCACGACAGGCCGACCTTCCAGGCCGTATCATCGGCGACGCCGAATTCCAGCATTCTGGGCTTGGCGGTTTCGATCACATCGATGGCTTCGGTCACTACGGCACCTTCGACGCAGCCGCCCGACACCGAGCCGAGAAAATTGCCGTCCTTGTCGATGACGAGGTTGGATCCGACCGGCCGCGGCGCCGAGCCCCACGTCTCCACCACGGTGGCAAGCGCAACATCGCGCCCTTCACGCCGCCAGTCCTCCGCAGCCTTGAGGATGTCTTCATCGCGCGCGAGCATGTCGAAATCTCCGGTTTTTTACTAAGTCAAAGAGAATATAGAGACGGCCGCGCGGGAGGCCAATGGCATTGGCGAGGCAGCCGTAGCCCGGATGGAGCGCAGCGTAATCCGGGAGCGGCGTCGCCATATCGTTCGGGCGGTCCCGGATTACGCTGCGCTCCATCCGGGCTACGGGGCCCGTTGCCTACTTTACATCGAGGGGCTCGGTCCCCCGCGGCCTGCCGGATGCGTCGAGCGCTATCTTCTCGACTCTTGCTTCGGCCTGTCGCAGCAGGTGCTCGCACCGCCGTTTGAGGACTTCGCCGCGCTCGTAGATCGAGACCGACTCCTCCAGGGGCACCTTGCCGTCTTCGAGGCGCTTGACGATCGTCTCGAGCTCCTCGATCGCGCGTTCGAAGCTCAACCGGTCGACATCGGCGTGGGGTCGCTCCGGCACGCTGTTCTCAGGCAAGTGGTTATCGGACGATTTCATTTCGGACGATTTCATTTCGGACATGGGCTTTTAGTGTTCCTTTCACCCTTCCATCAGGGTGCTGACATGCGCCGCCACCGAGCCGGACAGGCCCTGCAGGTCGTAGCCGCCTTCCAGCACCGAGACGATGCGGCCCTTAGCGCTGGCATCGGCGATCGCCATGAGTTTTTTGGTCACCCAGGCGTAATCCGGCTCCAGCAGATTGAGATTGGCGAGCGGATCGCGCATGTGCGCGTCGAACCCGGCCGAGATCACCACGAAGTCCGGCCGGAAAGCCAAGGCGCGCGGCAGGATCACGGACTCGAACGCCGCGCGGAACTCTTCGCCGCCATCGCCGGCCCGCAGCGGCGCGTTGACGATGTTATCGTGCAGGCCGCGTTCCGATCGCGCGCCGGTCCCGGGATAAAGCGGCATTTCGTGGGTGGAGCAGTACATCACCGTCGGATCGGACCAGAAAATTTCCTGGGTGCCGTTGCCGTGGTGAACGTCAAAATCCACCACGGCGACGCGCTCGGCGCCGTGCTTTTTCTGGGCATGGCGGGCGATAATTGCGGCGGTGTTGAAGAAGCAGAAGCCCATCGGCCGCACGGTCTCGGCGTGGTGGCCCGGCGGGCGCATAGCGCAGAATGCGTTGTGGGCCGTGCCGGCCATCACTTCGTCGGTCGCCATAGCGGCGCCCCCGACGGCCCGCAACACCGCCTCGAACGTGCCGGGCGACATCGACGTATCGGCATCGAGCCGCACCATTCCATGGCTGGGATTGGCGTTGCGAATCTCCTCCACATAGTCGCGCGGATGGCAGAGCGTGATCAGGTCGAGCGTCGCGGCCGGCGCCTGCTGGCGCACCAGCGTTTGGAACCTGTCGTCCGCGAGCGCCTTCTCGATGGCGCGCAACCGGTCCGGCCGCTCCGGATGACCGGGTGGGGTCAGATGGTCGAGGCAGGCCGGGTGGGTGACCAGCAAGGTCGTCATGAAGGGCGCCACGGTTAGCTTATGTGGATGGAAATAGTTGCGAGCTTCATTTGACGACTTCGAGGATCGCAATTTCCTTTTTCAGCAGTTCGTTTGTAAGCTCGGACAGCGGCACACCCTTTCTTGCGGCGAGTGCGACCAGATAGGCCTGTACGTCGGCTTCAAGGTATACCGGCAAACTGATGCTTGCCTCGGGCCGATAGAATTTGCCGCGGACGCCGCCCGAAAAATCGATTTCAGCCGGCATGTCGTCGTCATCCGGAGGTGGGCTTGCGCTCATAGATCACCTATCGCGGTTCGTTTTCGTAGGCGTTTCGCTCGCGTCTGGACGCCTCACGCGCTGAAATAATGCGTATCCGGGCATTCGTCGACCCCGTGATCTCGTACGTGTGCGCCACTGCCAAGAGTTTGTCGGTCGCATCAAAGCCAAGCGTGAACCAACGCTCTTCGTCATGACTATTCGGTTCATCATAGACCGTCAAAGCCAGTGCATCCAGGAATACCGTGGCGGCCTGATCGAACGTGACGTCGTGCTTCCGCGCGTTCGATCGCGCCTTGGCGGGGTCCCACAGGAACTCGTATACGGTTCCCTGACTCATGGCGACCCCTGCGCCGCGACTTCTATCACCGCTCATCACGCTGCGACACGACGACACCGGGCGGCGGCTTGATATGGTCCGGGACAAAGAAGTCGGACGCCAGCGGCTCCTGCGGATCGACCCGATAGGGCTCGAAGTCCGTAACCCCTTCGGCCGCCAGGAACGTGTCGTCGATCAGGAATTGCCCCGAGAAGCTCCGCGCCGGTTTGCTGAAGATGCGGTACGCGGCCTCCGCTACAATCTCTGGCCGGCGCGAGCGGCGCATCAACGCCTCGCCGCCGAGCAGGTTCTTGACTGCCGCGGTCGCAATGGTGGTGCGCGGCCACAGCGCGTTGACGGCGATGCCCTGCGCGCGCAATTCGCCCGCGAGCCCCAGCACCACCATGCTCATCCCGAACTTCGCCATCGTATAGGCGGTGTGTGGCGTAAACCATTTCTCCGCCATGTCGAGGGGAGGCGACATCATGAGGATGTGGGGGTTTTGCGCCTTGGCGAGATGCGGGATCGCGTATTTCGAGACCATGAAGGTGCCGCGGGTGTTGATCTGATGCATCAGGTCGAAGCGGCGCATGTCGGTGTCGGCGACCCGCGTGAGCGAGATGGCGCTCGCATTGTTGACCACGATATCGATGCCGCCGAAATGGGCGGCCGTGCGTTCGATCGCGTCCTTGACGGCGTCTTCCTCGCGCACGTCGACGGCAAGCGCGAGCGCCCGCCCGCCCGCCGCCTCGATCTCGGCCGCCGCGGTGTGGATGGTGCCGGGCAGCTTGGGATGCGGCGTCTCGGTTTTTGCAGCGATTGCCACATGGGCGCCGTCGCGCGCAGCACGCAGCGCCACCGCAAGTCCGATGCCGCGCGAGGCGCCGGTGATGAAGAGCGTCTTGCCCTTAAGGGACATCACACATTGAGCCAGTCGAGCGTTTTCTCCTCCTCGATCGCCTGCAGGCGATCGAACAACGACACCATCTTGTCGCGCCCGAGGCGCTGCGTCAGCAGGAGGAATTTCTCGCGCAACTCAGGCAGCGTCATCGGCCGCTCCGGCGTTCCCTTGAAGCTCGTCACCTGGCGGGATACTTCGCGGCCGTCCTTGAGCTTGATCGTGACGGTCGCCACCAGGTTGCGCCGGTCCTGCCCGGGCGTCACCGCCATCTTGGTCCGCGACGCGAGGTCGAGAATGGCGCGGTCGTGCACCACCTGCTCATCGAACGAGCGCGGATCGATCGGATCGCGATAAAGCGACAGCGCGACGCTGAACGGTATAGAGTATTGCGCCAGCATCATGTCGGCGGGCGCCGGGATGTTGTTGGTCTTGGCCATCCGCTCATTGCCCGCGATGGTGATCGCGTTGACGTCGGCGGCGGTGAACTTGTGCTCCTTGCGCAACTCCAGCGTCGCCTCGACCGGGTTGTGCGCCGTGATGTGGCAGGCATAGCGCTTGAGCATGATATCGAGGGTGAAATACTCGGTGCCGAGCCCGCGGGTCAGCTCCGCCACGTCCCAATCGTTGCAGAACACCCGCAGGAATCCGTACTCGCCTTCGAGCACGCTGGTCGGTCCAGTAAATCCGTCGGCCGCGAGGCTTGCGGCCAGCACGCCGCCCTCGGCCGCGCGCCCCATGTGGAGGCGCTTCACCATGGCGCCGTTGCCCGCATGGGCGAACTCCAACAGGCCGCCGGCGCAGGAACCGGCGACGCCGAGCGCATTCGTCATCTTGTCGGCATCTAGCCCCATCAGGCGGCCGGCCGCGACCGCGGCGCCGAACGGCCCCGTGGTGCCGGGTGCGTGAAAGCCGCGCGCCTCGTTGGTGTGCTTGGTGGCGTGTCCGATCCGGAACATGGACTCGGCGCCGGCCACGAAGGCGGTGAGAAGATCGCGCCCGGTGAGACCGCGGTCCTGGGCGACCGCGAGGGCCGCCGTGAACACGGTCGCGCCCGGATGGGAGCCGCTGTCAGGCTTGGTCAGGCTGTCAAGCTCGAAGGCGTGGGTCATGGCCCCGTTGGCGAGCGCCGCCGCTCCCGCCTGCACGCCATCGCCCTCGGAGCCCAGAATGCTGCTCCTGCCGGCCGCGCTGGTGCGCCGGGCATGGGCGATGATCATCTTGCTCCACGGCAGCTCGGCGCCATAGACGATCGCCCCGACCGTATCGCAGATGCAATCCTTGGCGCGCTGCACCACGGCTGCCGGCAGCTCTTCGTAGCGCAGCTTCGCCGCATAGGCCGCAAGCCGCTCCGTCTCGTGATTGGTTTCCTCGTGGTGGGCGGGCGCCGTCTGGGCCGAGGCCGCACCGGCCCCGAGCAATGCCGGCGCGAGCGGAGCGGCGCCGGCCGCGGTCGCCATCTCGAGAAAGGTCCGCCGGCCGAAGCCTGTGTCCTTGGCGTTTGTCATGGTGTCCTCCCGAAGCGCTGATTGGGGGTACGGCGCGTTTGATGCATAGCTCTTTCAACATTCGCAAAATTCAAGTGATCCGAAAAGGCCTTCACCCTCGAATGGGCCTCTTCGGCCTCACTAGACTGCAAAGTGCGAAAAGCGACAAGACGATTGCAGTGCGCTTCGATTGCATCCTAACATTGTCCGACCACGACGGAGGTAGGTCTTCTAATGTCTATCCGCTTCACCATCATCTACGTGAGCCTGATATCTATTGCGACCATCCTCGTTTTGTTCTTGTCGGGGCCGATTTGGGGGCTTCGGCTCGATTACGAAAAAGGACAGCAGATCCAGCTGATCCAGATCGGTATTCCAACATTCTTGTCATATCTGTCAGCGGCAGTAACATATGCGACCGCCGGTCGTGACTTCCCAGAGCCAACAGGCGAAAGGGGCCGCATCCTCAAAGTCATAGCTGTAGGCGGCCTTGCCATCTTCGGCATCGGATTCGCTCTTGCGACAGCTATCTTCTATAAGAGCGCAGAAGGTAGTTTGCCGGTCGGCCAGCTTTCTTTCGAGCAATACAGCAGTGTCATCACACTTATCATTGGCCTATTGGGTGCCACGACATCGGCCGTGGCAACATTCATTTTCGCAAACCCCGAAAGAGGTCGTCGAAAACCACCCGCATCGACTTAGAAGCATGCTTGGCGGAAAGCGTTGGATCAGAAGAGGCGAACCTATGGCTGTCCGGACGGCTACCTTCGTATGTGTACTCAGCGTGGCTGCTGTTGGAGCGGGTGCCGCACCACCGACTGATGCCTTAGAATTTTGCAAATATGAAACCGTTTTTATCCCCTGCTCTAAACTTGCTCGTCCAATAATCGTCGGCAGTGTACGTATCTCATATCGCCCTTTGAAAGCTATTCCAATTTGGCCAAACAACAGTATATTTGGTGGTTACGATGATATAGCTGAAAAACAGTACAATCGCGTCGTTCAACTAACTGCCGTTCCCAAAGATCGCGATATTCGTTTAATTGAATTTGCAGATTATGCTTCGTCCGAGTTCGTGGAGCGGTTCTTTACAGCCGGCAAGTACCGAGTTATGATTAAAACGTCCGATGTGTTCCGCGGACCTGAGGTCTTTGCGCTTTGGGTGACATCGCTCACTAACTAAAGGCGTGATATGCAGTGAGGCCAAGAAGCCAGATGACGATCCCGAGTTCGTGGTATGCGGATTTTCGCGACGAGCAGCCGTGAAGTCAGCACAGACCGCCATAGAATATTGCTTGTTCAACCGATATGTGGATGGTGTAAGCGGTCAACCTTGGTGCATCAAAGTTGCTAGAAAGGACAACTCTGGAACTTGGATACTTGCCTCCCATTACACGTACTACGGGCGGCTGGATGGAGAAGGCGGTGGCGAAGCTGGCGTGAAATGCCATTTTCCGGATAAGTCGACGGAGGAACTGAAGGAGAAGTATGGAGACTTTCTGATCAAATATCTGGGCGAAAGCAGCAAATATAGTGCGCAGCTGCAGCCGGAGAGCGGACCACTACCACATTATGAGTTTCGCGGAACAGGGCTAAAGATCAGAGACGACCAAGAGAATGTTTTTAAACGGATTCACGTGTACGGGCTTTTTTACCGTGAGCTCTTGTCGTCATTTGATACTGTATTTGTTCACTTCAGCGTCACGATTAGCGCACAGGCCTCAGATAACATCATCGACTACCGAGAACCGAATGAGGCGATGAGCAACCGTTTGCGTAATCGATTCGTACAGCGAATTAGGGAATTTAGTAAGGATATCTCGACGCGATCGGCGTGCGGATGGATTGATGAAGGTCCGTAATTTGTCCAACAGATCGGGCTGCGTCGAGAGATACTCCGGACGCCGGTCCCTTGGGGTTGTGGCTATGTCCACGGCCGATTCGTATCAATCCGTCCCCCTCACCCCTTGCGGCTGAAAAACGCCTCGAACGCCGCCTTCGCCTCCTCCGACTTGAGCCGCCGCTTGAAAAGCTCCGCCTCCTCGTCGATCCGCCTCACGATCTCGGCGGTGGAGCCGCGGATCAGCCGTCGCGAGGCCGCCACGGCTTCGGCGGGCAGCGCCGCGATCTGGCGAGCCGCTTTCAGCGCCTCGGGCTCGACTTCGCCGGCCGGGACCACTTCGTTGACGAGGCCGAGGGCCTTGGCGTCGTCGGCGTTCAGCGGGCGGCCCATGACCAGAAGCTCGAACGCGCGCCGCGTTCCCATCAGGCGCGGCACCAGCAGGCTCGAAGCCGCCTCCGGCACCAGCCCGAGATTGACGAACGGCGTGGCGAAACGCGCATCGATCGCGGCCACCACGTAGTCGCAATGCAGCAGCATGGTGGTGCCGATGCCGATCGCCACGCCCTCGACGGCGGCAACCAGCGGCTTGCCCGCATGGGCGATGCGGTGGAGGAAGCGCGTGGCCTGGGGCCGCAGCCCTTCCATGTGCTGGGCGGCGCGCAGGAAATCCTGCAGGTCGGCGCCCGCCGTGAAGGCCTCCGGGCCGCCCGCAATCACGACGCAGCGGATGCTCTTGCTGACGGCGGCGTTCTCCAGCGCTTCGGACAGCGTTTCGTACATAGCATCGGTGAGCGCGTTCTTCTTATCGGGCCGGTTGAGCCGCAGAATGCGGATCGGCCCATCATCGGTAACGATCACATGGTCGGTCATTTGGCCCGTCATGGCGCACCTATGCCGGCGTCGGCCATCAGCGCCGCGTCGGCGCTTTCGGTGACGATGCGCGCCAGGGCCGGCGCCTGGATGGCAAGATTTTCCGCGAAGAACCGGGCGATCGCAATGCGGCCCGGCCGGTCGGCGCCGTCGCCCGCAGCGCCTTGGCGCGCCGCCGCAAGCGCCTCGTCGGCGAGCATGCAGCCGCCGGCCGCGGACGCGAACAGGCGCAGATAGGTGGTCGCCCCCGCGAGCGCCGCATCGGGCCTGGTGTCCAGCGCCGTGAGGATCCACTCGGTCGCCTCTGCGAGACTGTCGGTCGCCTCGGCAAGACGCGCCCCTGTCGCTCCGAATGCCGGATCGTTCGCGGCCCGCACCGCGTCGACGGTCCGCCGCAATTCCTCGATATAGCCGCGCACCGCGGCACCGGCGTTGAGCGTCACCTTGCGGGTGACGAGATCGATCGCCTGGATGCCGTTGGTGCCCTCATAAATCTGGGCGATGCGGGCGTCGCGATAGTGCTGCGCGGCGCCGGTCTCCTCGATGAAGCCGGTGCCGCCGTGGACCTGGATGCCCAGCGTGGCGACCTCGGCGCCGATATCGGTGGAGAAGGCCTTCGCGACCGGAGTGAGCAACGCGGCGCGATCGTCGGCCGCCTTGCGGGCGGCGGCATCGCGGGCGAGGTGGGAGCGATCGAGCGCCACCGCGGTCGCAAAGCAGATGGCGCGCGCCGCCCGGGTGAGCGAGCGCATGGTGAGCAGCATGCGCCGCACGTCCACGTGAGTGATGATGGGGACCGACTCCGCCGGCGCCATGCCGGCGCTGCGGCCCTGACGGCGCTCGCGCGCATAGGCGATAGCCTGCTGGGTCGCGGTTTCCGCGATGGCGACGCCCTGCAGGCCGACCGAGAGCCGGGCCTCGTTCATCATGGCGAACATGGCCGCCATGCCGCGGTTTTCCTCGCCGATCAGATAGCCGACGCAGCCGCCATGATCGCCATAGATCATGTGGCAGGTCGGCGAAGCATGCAGTCCGAGCTTGTGCTCGATGCGGGCGGCGCGCAGGTCGTTGCGGGCGCCGAGCCTGCCGTCGGGACCGACCAGGAATTTCGGGATCAGGAACAGCGACAGGCCTCTGGTGCCCTCCGGCGCGCCGGCGATACGGGCGAGCACGAAATGGATGATGTTGTCGGTGAGGTCGTGCTCCCCGTAGGTGATGAATATCTTGCTGCCGGTGATGCGATAGCTGCCATCGTTCGCGCGTTCGGCGCGGGTGCGCAGTGCGCCGACATCGGAGCCCGCCTGCGGCTCGGTGAGCTCCATGGTGCCCATCCATTCGCCCGAGACGAGCTTGGGCAGATAGGCCTTTTTCAGATCCTCGGTCCCGAAGGCCGCAAGCGAATCGACCCCCGCCATGGTGAGCACCGGGCCGAGGCCGAACGCCATGGCGGCCGAGTTCCACATTTCGATGCAGGCGGCGTTGACGGCGCGCGGAAGGCCCTGGCCGCCCCATGCGGTCGGCGCGGCGACGCCATTCCAGCCGGCCGCCGCCCAGTCCCGGTAGGCTTCCTTCCAGCCCGGAGGCATCGTGACTTCGCCATCGCGGAACGGCGTGCCGTAGCGGTCGCCCGCAGCGTTGAGCGGCGCCAGCACTTGCGAGGCGAACCGACCGGCCTCGCCCAGCACGACGTCGAGGTCATCGTCCCCGAGGTCCTGGTAAAGCCCATCGGCGCGGGCTTTCGCGAGCCCGGCGGCGTGCTTGAGGCTGAAGATGATGTCCTCGACCGGCGCCCGGTAGGCCATGATTTTCCTCATTCTCCGGCTTTTGCCGCGTTGCTGCCGCCTTCGCGCTCCGCCGAGCGGCCGCGATCCCCTCCCGGCGCGACCGGCCGCGCTGCCTGGCCACGCACTCTTGTGCGCAATGTAGTCTCGGGACCGAAGAGGTCAAATCGCCGTTTGCGGGCCGGAGGAGGACGACGTCACTGGCCGGCCGCCGCTTCGCGACGGTCACGATCGTTGCGGGATTAGAGCTGATTTCGATCATATTGAATCGCCCACTGGCGTCGTCGCCGGGCTTGTCCCGGCGACCCCGGGTTTTAGGCACAGAGCAAGAATAATCGAGGTGGCCGGGACAAGCCCGGCCACGACCCCGGTGGGGATTGACATCGCATGGACGTCTCTCGTTAATGGGTCCATGGGGGTGCGATCTCCCCACGAGGCGACAGCCGAAGCATCGCGTCCAAAAGTCTACGCTTGTAGCACCTGCAAGGACGCGCGATGTTGTCGACAGCATTGCTGCAGATCGCTTCGCTCACCAAGTTTTACGGCGAACAGCTGGCGCTCGAGGACGTTGCCTTCTCGGTGCAGGCCGGCGAGATCCTTGGCCTGATCGGGCCGAACGGCGCCGGCAAGACCACGTTGCTTGAAGCGATTGCGGGGCTGCTGCCGGTCTCGTCAGGCGAGATTCGCTTCCGCGATCAACCGCTGCCGGCGCACCGGCGGCGCGAGGCGATCTTCTATCTGCCCGACGGTATCCGCCCCTACGCTGACCAAACCGCGGAACAGGCGTTGGCTCTCTTTGCCGGCGTCTACCGGCGGCCGGCCGACGAGGTGTCCGGGATCATTTCAACCGTTGGTCTCCGCCCTGTCCTGGTGAAGCGCATTCACGCCCTCTCCAAGGGCTATAATCGCCGCCTCATCATCGCGCTCGGATTTCTGACGCGGCACCCGATTCTGCTGATGGACGAGCCGTTCGACGGCTTCGACCTCAGACAAAGCCGCGACATGATGGATACGTTGCGGCGCGCGGCGTCGGGCGGCCGCACGCTCGTCTTGTCGATTCATCAGCTGCGGGATGCCGAGCAGGTCTGCGACCGTTTCGCCCTGCTGGCGGACGGCCGAATCCGAGGCGTCGGTACGCTCGCCGCGTTGCGTGGCCGAGCCAACCGTCCGGGCGGGACTCTGGAGGACATCTTCCTTGCCCTCACCTGAGAAATCGTGGGCACGCAGCGCTCCGATACGGCCGCTGTTCGCGAAGGAGCTGCGGGAAATCACCGGCGGTCGCGCCTTATGGACGCTGTTGCTCCTCGCATGCCCGCTCGTCGGCTACAGCTTTTTTCAAGCGATGTCGCTCTACGGCGAGGCGAGTGCCGCGGCGGCCAAC
>Ga0257161_1000426_pt1 | contig 10621 bp, 9 predicted proteins | sample NR01A_FD_185954 | JGI IMG/M metagenome (GOLD analysis project Ga0257161, IMG submission 185954) | Soil microbial communities from H.J. Andrews Experimental Forest, Oregon, United States - NR-01-A | ecosystem: Environmental > Terrestrial > Soil > Temperate forest > Bulk soil | place: USA: Oregon... | reverse complement strand
ACGCAAAATGAAGGCGCGCACTGTTGAGCAGCTTTGGAGAGCAATCGCCTCTTTTCTCAAAGGGGTTTCCAAGAAGAATGCAAAGCTTATCTCGCAAACTCGGGCTACACCTAACCTAATCGAGAAATGCTCTAGCGAGCCCGCCAAGTGGCCTCGCCCCGGAGGGCCGCTACTAGCGGCCAGCTCGGAATGACGCATGGGCGTGAGCCGCACGTGGGGGATCGTGCAGACGTTTTGTGGATCAGGGAGCGGAGAAAATGGTCATGATGTTGGCGAGCACGATAAGCTCTTCGCGATTGGCAACCCTGACGACTTCGTCCATGACGCGCGCCAGCGATAGCGAGCCGTGCTCTTTCTTGTCCTCGATGCCGGCCTGGCGAATCATCCGCTCGACGCGCTGGGGTGTTGTTGGTGGCGGGGCCGCCTTCACAGAGACGGTTCTTGGGGCCGGCTGCTTGCGACCTTTGGTGTCGGTCCGCGTGTCCACTTTGGAGAGGGCAATGACACTGGCAAGGTCAACCTAATTGAGAAATGGGTAGTGGGTCGACCCACAACCGAGAAATGCTCTCACGCCCTACGGCTTCCCCGGCGGCATCGTTTTTTGCTATGAGTTCGCGGCCTACGGCATTTTCGATTAGGCTGACCTTGCCATTGTCTTTGCCTTCCCGGGATTTGATCCAGGGCAATGACACCAAATGGATGTCACTCTGACCGGAAATTGCTCTGACATTCTGGCGCGATCACACCCTCGGCCGGCAATCGGCCACAGCTTTGCCGCATCCAGAATGCAACCAGCCCACCCGCGGCCTGTACCGGTTCGCCCGAACCAGAGCCGCTCCGGAAAACCGGAGGTTTGCCATGAAATTTCTCAGCTTTATCGGCGCCCTTGCAATCATTGCTGCGGCGGCCGCGGCCGTGTTCTTCTTCGGCGGCTTCTACAATGTGGCCGCAACCCAGCCTGACCCCGGCGTCGTCGCCTGGGCGCTGGAGTATGTTCGCGACGCCTCGATCAACCGGCATGCGGTCGACCAGCCGCCCCTGTCGATGGAAGACCCGGCCACGATCCAGGCTGGCGCCCGCGCCTTCGCGTCGCGTGGCTGCACGAGTTGCCACGGCGGCCCGGGGGTCATGTGGGCGAAATTCTCCGAAGGTCTGCGCCCCGACCCTCCGGATCTGAAGGACGCAGCCAAGGACCTCACGCCCGCGCAGATCTTCTGGGTGGTTCGCAATGGCATCAACATGACCGGCATGCCGGGATTCGGTCTGGTCGAGGCGCCCGATCAGGAAATCTGGACGATTGCCGCCTTCGTCAAGAAACTCCCCGACGTTTCGGAGGCCGACTACAAGGCTTGGACCGCAGACGCGGCTTCGCCCACGGGCGAAGGCGGTGCACCGAGATAGGCGGGTCAAACCCGGCTGTTCTTGACCCTCGCGGCAGCGTAGACGCGGTCGCGGGCCTCGTCGCCGAGGCGGTGGAGCCGGGCGAAATCGAGGCCTACCATCTGGCCGCCGCGCTTCATGACCTTGCCGGCGATCAGCACCGTGTCGACATTTTGCGGGCCCATATTGGTCACGACCGCACCGACGGCGTTATTAAACGGCATGACGTTGAGACGGTCGGTGCGCAACAGGATGATGTCGGCCTCCTTGCCGGGCGTCAGCGTGCCGATCTTGCGGTCGAGGCCGTTCGCCCGCGCGCCCTCGATAGTGGCAAACTCCAGCACTTCGCGGACGGTCAGGAAGGCCGGCGGGTTCTTGTCGCCGGCATGACGACGTTCCCAAGCCTCGCGCTTCTGCAGCGAGAACACCGTGCGCATCTGGCTGAAGAAATCATTAGGCACCGAGGTCTCGACGTCGACCGAAAGGCTCGGACGGATATGTGTGAGAGGCGCCATGCTATTCGCATTGCGCCGAGCGTTCCAGGGTCTTCCGGATTGTCCGGCGAGCCCCCACCTTACCCTCCCCTGGGAGCGCAGGCGTCCCGCCCGCTCTTTCATTCTTGATGCGGGCGAGACGCCCGCGCTCCCAGCGAGGGTAGAGCATGGAATCGCTGGCCTCTTTGCCGGAACCTGTTCTAATGAAAGAGCCGAACGGAGGACTTGGTTAGCAATGTTTTCGAGCGCCTGGGATGAGAGGTTCATGCTGCTGGCGCATGAGATCGCCCGCTGGAGCAAGGAAAAAGGCCGCCGGGTCGGCGCCGTCATTGTCGGGCCGGACAAGGAGATCAGATCGACCGGCTTCAACGGTTTTCCGCGCGGCGTACGCGACGACGTCGAGGCGAGGCATTGCCGCGAGACCGGGGCCAAGTACCTGTGGAGTTCCCACGCCGAGCGCAATGCAATCTACAACGCCGCCCGGATCGGCGTGTCGCTTAAGGGCTGTGTCATGTATGTGCCGTGGTTCCCATGTGTGGAGTGCGCCAAAGCCATCATCCAATCCGGCATCAGCGAACTCGTTGCCTACGAGCCGGACTTTTCTGAACCGAAATGGGGGATGGAGTTCCGCGTAGTGCAGGAAATGTTTGGCGAAGCGGACCTTATGGTGCGCTACATGGCGAGGCTTGAGGATCTGTCCGTCGGTTCCTGAGCTGCGCCCTGGCTTCGGATTCGGGGCCGCGGGCGTCTCGCCCGCTTCATCCTTGCCTACGTGGAAGAGCGGGCGGGACGCCCGCGGTCCCGGCCAAGGTCAAATAACGCCGTTTTCTCGCAACGCGGCCAATTTCGCATCATCGAAACCAAGCCGCTCGGACAGCACCTCATCGGTATGCTGGCCGAGCAGCGGCGGCGGTAACCGGTAGTCGGGCGGAGTCTCGGACAGCCGAACCGGATTGGCGAGGACATCGACGCCCTTTGCGGTTGCGGCGTGGGGCATGTGAACGATCACGCCGCGGGCGCGGGCCTGCGGATCCGCGAACACGTCGCGCAGCGTATTGATCGGCCCACAGCCGATCTTCAACGCTTCGAGGCGGTCGACCCATTCGGCGGTCGTCCTCGTTTTCATCACCGGCGTCAGCGCGTCGGTTACGAGCTCGCGGTTTTCGACTCGCGCGGCGTTGGAGGCGAAGCGGGCGTCCGCTAGCAGATGGCCGAGCCCAAAGCTCTCGCAAAACCGCTTGAAGGTCGGGTCATTTCCGATCGACAGCACGACGTATCCATCGCTGGTCGGAAACACCTGATAGGGCACGATGTTCGGATGCGCATTGCCGAGCCGCGGCGGGTTTTCGCCGGTTGCAAGATAATTCATGCCCTGGTTCGCCAGGAACGCGACGTGGGCGTCAAGCATCCCGATGTCGATTTGCTGCCCGCGGCCGCTGGCGTCGCGATGACGCAACGCTGCCAATATGCCGATGCAGCCATAGAGTCCTGCGAACAGGTCCGCGAGCGGAACTCCGACCTTCTGGGGCTCGCCGTCCGGTTCGCCGGTTAGACTCATGACTCCGCCCATCGCCTGGATCAGGCTGTCGTAGCCGGGGCGCTGCGCATAAGGTCCGGTCTGCCCGAAGCCGGTGATCGAACAGTAGATCAGCCCGGGAAACCTCTCGCATAGCTCTTCATAGCCGAGACCGTATTTCGCCAGCGCCCCGACTTTGAAGTTCTCGACGAGGATATCGCTCTGGGCGATCAGCCGCAGCGCGATCTCCTGGCCTTCCGGCTTGGCGATGTCGAGCGTGACCGACCGCTTGTTGCGGTTGACGCCCACGAAGTAGGCGCTCTCCTTGGTTCCCGGCATGAAGGGCGGCGCGAATCCGCGCGTGTCGTCGCCGGACCCCGGCTTCTCTATCTTGATGACGTCAGCGCCGAGATCGGCAAGCATCTGCACGCAGGTCGGCCCCGCAAGTACGCGGGTGAGATCGAATACCTTGACGTTCTTGAGTGGTCCGGTCGGCGCAGTCATCCGACACCTTTTGCAGATCGAATGTTGAATCGCAAGAGAACGGCCGAGTTTGAGTCGCTCGAGCGCGTTGCGGTCATGTCGAACCACCTCTCCGCAGCGGTGGCCGGGCTCGTGCCGGCCATCCACGCCTGTTCAACGCAAGCGGCGCAAGAAAGACGCGGATGCCCGCCACAACGGGGTCCCCGCCGCGTGACGCGGCGGGTGTGTCTGCGCGGGCATGACTCCGAAAAGGTGATTCGATCCTATCGCAACGCGCTCTAAGTGCAGCACAAGATGTCCCATTGCCGCGCGATAGATTCCGTGTCAGTCTCAGTTTTGCCAAATGTAGCGCTCATCCTGTCTCATCCAAATCCAGTGCTTGCGATGAGGCAGGTGCTAAGATTGGAAGTGCTAGGGCTTGTAGAATCAAGGCTTGTCGTCAGGACTTGAGCCAGAGCAAGACCTGAGCGAACCCTGAACCAGCGAGCTTGGTCAAAACTTGAGCAATCTGGGATGAGGCAACAAGGCTTGAGGACACAAGAAGGGGGGCGAGCACAACTGGGGCTATAGGGGCTTAAAAAGAGGAGTTCCTTGCCATGTGTGACTACAGCCTACAAGGCGTCGCGTCACGCCCTGCGGCGGTCGGAGACAAGCTGACGACCAGAAACTTCGGTACCGGAACGCGGGGCTTCAGTGCTCCGGAAGATCGTAACACGGCCGTGTGCCTGCTTCCCGGAACCGAAATTGCTTTTACCGGAGAGATCGCGATTGAATCGCCCAGATTCTTCGGTCAAAGCGTGAAAAGCCTCAAGCACGTGACGGCGATCTTCCGCCAAATCGATAAGGAAACGCCGCACGTGCATCACGATTCGTTGGAGTTCCCCGACGGGCAAATCGTGCTCCTGACTGCGCTCCGCGAAGGTCAGGAGGCGACCGTCCTGCAACTTCCGGCGCGTCCGACGACCGTGCGCGAGCAAGAAGAGCAACGCCGCGCGGCCTACACGGGCTGATGGCAACGGCCATCTGAATTAAACTTTGGGCCGCCCATCATGGGCGGCCCGCCTGGAAGTGCGGGCCGTCTCGCCCGCTTTTTTTATTTAGAGTTATTTGAAGGCGGGATTTAAGGGCGGGCGGGGACGCCCGCGGTCCGACCGGGATCATGCCGCCGGCAGCCCGCGCATGATGAGGCGGTTGAGTCGCGCGGTGAAAGCGGCCGGATCCTCCGGCACTTCGCCATCGAGAATTTGTGCTTCCTCGAGCAGCAACGCGGAAAGATCCGCAATGTCTGTTTCCCGCTCCTCCTTTTTGGCTCGCGCCAGCGCCTTCACCAAGATGTGACGCATGTTGAGCTCCAGGATCGGCTTCGTTCCCGGGCTCCGATTGTGGCGGGCGAGGAGCCGCTCAAGCTCGCGATCGGGTCCCTTTCCGCCTGCCACCAGACACGCGGCGCTGTCGGTCAATCGCTGAGAGGCGCGTACGTCGGAGACGCGCTCGCCGAGCGCGAGCTTTACGGTTGCCACGATAGTGGCGTCGTCGGCTTGCTCGGCTTCGTCCGGCTTCGTTTCCTGGTCGGTCAGCGGCACCTGGCTGAAATCGACCTCGCCCTGGCTCAGCGACTTAAGCGGCTTGCCCTCGAAATCGAGCGGTGCTGCGGACCAGAACGCATCAACCGGGTCGGTCAGCAGCAGAACCTCGATCCCCCGCGCACGCGCCGCCTCAAGCTTGGGATTGGATTTCAGGCGTTCGAGGCTATCGCCGACAAGATAATAGATTTCGGTCTGGTTGGTTTTGAGGTCGGCGACACACTGCTTCAACGAACGTCCGCTTCCGGCCGTCGTGGTGAAACGCGCCAGCGCCATGAGCTGGGGGCGCCGCTCAAAGTCCTCATAGATGCCTTCCTTGATGACGGGGCCGAACGCCTCCCAGATTTTCCCGTAAGGCTTGGCGTCATCACCGCCCACGCTCTCCTTGGCGGCGAGCTGCTCCAATTCCGCGATCACGCGACCGCTGAGCGCCTTCCTGATCTGCGCCACCTGCGGGTTGTTCTGCAGCATCTCGCGAGAAATATTGAGCGGCAGGTCCTCGCTGTCCACAACGCCGCGCACGAAGCGCAGATAGGTGGGCAGCAGCTCCGCCTCGTCGGTGATGAAGACGCGCCGCACATAAAGCTTGACATGGCCTTTGCGGCCGCGATCGGACAAGTCGAAGGGTGCCGTGGACGGCGCAAACAGCAGCACCGCATAGGATTGGCGGCCCTCGGCCCGATAATGGAGCGTCATGGCGGGCTCGTCGAACATGCCGGCGATCGACCGATAGGCCTGCGTGTAATCTTCTGCTTTGAGTTCCGATTTGGAGCGCTGCCACAACGCGCTGGCGGCATTGATCTGCCGCGGCTCGCCGTTTTCGCCGACGAGTTCGATCGGGAACAGGATGTGATCGGAGTAGGTGTGAACCACCCGCTCGATCTCATAGGACTCAAGGTAGCGCTTGGCGTCGGGCTTGAGGTGGATCACGATCTCGGTGCCGCGCGCAACCCGCGCGCCTTGGGCCTCGGTCGCAGGCGCGATCTCGAAACCCGCGCCGCCCGACGAGGTCCAGACCCAGGCCTCTGCGGCGGAGGCCCGGCGGCTCGTCACTTCGATGCGGTCGGCCACCATGAAGGCCGAATAGAAGCCGACCCCGAACTGGCCGATCAGCCCTGCGCCGTCGTTGGCCTGCGCGAGACGTTCGATGAAAGCGCGGGTGCCCGAGCGGGCGACCGTTCCGAGATTGTCGATCAACTCCGCCCGGTCCATCCCGATGCCGGTGTCCTCAACCGTAAGAATGCCGGCGGCGGCGTCGGGTTTGATGCGGATCGCAAGCGCGCGGCCATCCGCAAGCAGTTCGGGCTTAGCAATGGCCTCATAACGCAACTTGTCGCAGGCGTCGGATGCGTTGGAGATGAGTTCCCGCAGGAATATGTCGGCCTCGGAGTAGACCGAGTGAACCATGAGCCGCAGCAGTTCGGCGACCTCGGCTTGAAACGGGTGGGTCTGGGCAACGGTTTCGGCTTCGGTGCTCATGCCGCTCACTCCCGCGATGGTGTTGATTCACAACCCGATATAGCGGCCGTCGGGGCTTGCGCAAGAGGCCTGGGAGCGCGGGCGTCTCGCCCGCTTCTTCGACGAAGGAAGGGCGGGCGGGACGCCCGCGCTCCCAGGAGGAAGGACACATCGAGATCCGCCATTGACTGCGCCGCCCAGCGCCGTAAATGTGCGGCATGGGTATCGCTCAGGAAGTTGCCAAGGACGCGGCAAAGCCGCTGTTCTCGTATCGCCCCTATTGGGCCCACCGTTTCGGCACGGCGCCGTTTCTGCCGATGTCGCGCGCCGAAATGGACGAGCTCGGCTGGGACGCCTGCGACATCGTGCTGGTAACGGGCGATGCTTATGTGGACCACCCGAGCTTCGGCATGGCCATCATTGGCCGCCTGCTGGAGGCGCACGGTTTCCGCGTCGGCATCATCGCGCAGCCGGATTGGCGCAGCGCCGAGCCTTTCGCAGCTCTGGGCCGGCCGACCCTGTTCTTCGGCATCACCGGCGGCAACATGGATTCCATGGTGAACCGCTACACGGCTGACCGGCGCCTGCGCCACAACGACAGCTACACGCCCGATGGCGAGGGCGGCAAGCGGCCCGACCGCGCCGTGATCGTCTACGCGCAGCGCTGCCGCGAGGCGTTTCGTGAGGTGCCCATCGTCCTCGGCGGCATCGAAAGCTCGCTGCGCCGCATCGCCCACTACGACTACTGGTCCGACAAGGTGCGCCGCTCGATTCTGGCCGACGCCAAGGCCGATATCCTGCTCTACGGCAATGCCGAGCGCGCGGTCGTCGAGGTCGCGCACCGGCTCGCGAAAAACGGGGCCAAGGCGGCGGCCCACCCTGGGACCGCGGGCGTCCCGCCCGCGGACCTCGACGACATCCGCGGCGTCGCCGTCTTCAAGAGCAAGGTGCCGCCGGGCTGGACCGAGCTTCGCGCCGACGATCTTGACGCCGCCGATGAAGGGGCACGCATCGGAGCCGACAAAGCGGCGATCCGCCTGCCCGGCTTCGAGCAGGTGGAACAGGATCGCGAGGCCTACGCGCGGGCGTCGCGGGTGCTGCATCGGGAGAGCAATCCCGGCAACGCCCGCGCCCTGGTGCAGCGCCATGGCGATCGCGAGCTGTGGGTGACGCCGCCGCCGATCCCGCTGACGACGGCGGAGATGGATGCGGTCTACGACCTGCCCTATGCCCGCGCCCCGCATCCGTCCTACGGCGATGCTAAGATTCCTGCTTGGGACATGATCAAGTTTTCGGTGACGATCATGCGCGGCTGCTTCGGCGGCTGCACCTTCTGCTCTATCACCGAGCATGAGGGCCGCATCATCCAGAACCGCTCCGAAGCCTCGGTGGTGCGGGAAATCGAGACCATCCGCGACAAGACGCCGGGCTTCACCGGCATCATCTCGGACATCGGCGGGCCGACCGCCAACATGTACCGCATGGCGTGCAAAGACCCGAAGATCGAAGCAGCGTGCCGCCGGCCGTCCTGCGTCTATCCGGGCATCTGCCCGAACCTCGACACCTCCCATGATGCGCTGATCGGCCTCTACCGCAAGGCGCGCGAGGTTAAGGGCGTCAAGAAGGTGATGGTGGCGTCGGGTGTTCGCTACGATCTCGCGGTGGAGAGTCCGGAGTACGTGAAGGAACTCGTCACCCACCATGTGGGCGGCTATCTCAAGATCGCGCCGGAGCACACCGAGGACGGGCCGCTCTCCAAGATGATGAAGCCCGGCATCGGCGCCTATGACCGCTTCAAGGAGTTATTTGATCAGGCCGCCAAGAAAGCCGGCAAGCAGTACTTCCTGATCCCCTACTTCATCGCCGCCCATCCGGGTACGACGGATGAGGACATGCTCAACCTCGCCCTCTGGCTCAAGAAGAACCGCTATCGGGCCGATCAGGTGCAAACCTTCCTGCCGTCCCCTATGGCGGTCGCGACCGCCATGTATCATTCGGGCGTCAGCCCGTTACGCGGCGTGCGTCGCGGCGGATCCGAGCCGGTCGAAACCGTCAAGAACCTGCGCCAGCGCCGTCTCCACAAGGCTTTCCTGCGCTACCACGACCCCGAGAACTGGCCGCTGCTGCGCGACAACTTAAAGCGCATGGGCCGGGCCGACCTGATCGGCCCCGGCAAGCACCAGCTGGTGCCGAATTGGCAGCCGGCCGGGACCGGAAAAGGCGGCGGCGAAGGACGGCGGCTTGGGCGGAAGCATAAGGCGCAGAAGTTTCTGACGAAAGGCGTGCATCCGGTCCCCGCGAAGGCACGGTAGCGCCTTCGCCTTCCTGGAGGGCGGGGTGTGACCCCTATCCCGACGCGGCTGCCAACTCGCCTTCACATGTTTCGCGCCCTCAGAAATCCGGCTTGTCCGCAGCCGGGACCGCTGCTTCCTGTCCCGGGAACCAGTAGGTGTTTTCGGCGCAAACAGCTTCCGCCCAGTCGGCGAGGCCGCGCCCGTAAGTCATGGTCGCGGTCCACGGCGTCGTGAAGACGCCTTCGTCCTCGACCGTGAATTGGAGCTGCAGATACTTGCCCATATGGTTCGGGTCCCTGACCCCCTGGGCGAGTTGATTTTCCTTTGCGTCTCGTTCCAACCCCTCTTTCGCGGCTTCGTAATCAAGCAGCCGATATCGTTCGACCACGTGCAGAGCCTCTGTGTGTGGCGTGCCATACCAGTCGACCATGGCAAACGGCCCGACCTTGATCCCGATGGTGTCTACTATCAACGTGTCGCCTTCATAGCGGCCCACGGAATCGCCGTACCAGGACGGTGTGACGTGAGCGGGGTGAGACTGGTTCAAGCGCACCTGACGGACTTGATGATCGTAGTTATAAAGGATGGTAATTTTGTCCGGCTGTTGCAGGAGCTGCGTTGCGCCGCTTGGAAAGACGAAAGGCACCCCTCCGGGCCAACACTGGTTGCGCGGGGTCGGATAGCCTATGCCCCTTAACGAGATTTCTCCGTGCCGTTTTACGACCTGCACCGCCTCAGGCTTCAAGATCGGATTGGTATAATCGCCGACCAGCTCGAGGAGGTTGCCAATGCCGTTTCGCCGCGACCGGTTGACCAGCGAAGTGGGTCCCGATGCCAGCGGCTCGAAACCGGGAATCGAATGCACCCAGATGCCCGAGAAATCCGGGATGGGTGCGGCGCTTTCCTTGCCGCTATTGGCTAGGCTAACCGTAGGCGCCACCGCTTGCCCGAAAGCAGGCGTCGCAGCCACTGCCGCCAGTGTCACTGCCAACAGGAGATACCGCCGCTGCTTCATGCTCTCCTCCCCTTTTCATCGGAAGCTCTCGCATAAAGCTACACCCTTTGCGTGTGCGCTTGTAAGGGGGGCGTGAAGATGCCGTCCTCCGCTGGCTACGTCGCCCTAGAGTTTGCATTCCTGCCCGGCCAACAAATCGGACATGAACCAGTGTCTATGTACTTGTGACCGCGGCTACACGTCTTGAGATCTTTGCGATTGAGTGCGGAAACTATCGACGCCGGCATTTGTCTGCAACCGCAGTGATCGGCGTGCGCAATATGCCAGTTCATGCGCTGGATTAGCGTGGCATTTTTCGGCATGCGGTGCTTTTCGTGCCAAGCTCTGTTGATCTTCATACGGTAACCGTACGCTCGCACAAACGAAAAATCACCCTGCCGGGTTAGTGCCGTAGGGCG
>Ga0257161_1000425_pt1 | contig 10643 bp, 7 predicted proteins | sample NR01A_FD_185954 | JGI IMG/M metagenome (GOLD analysis project Ga0257161, IMG submission 185954) | Soil microbial communities from H.J. Andrews Experimental Forest, Oregon, United States - NR-01-A | ecosystem: Environmental > Terrestrial > Soil > Temperate forest > Bulk soil | place: USA: Oregon... | reverse complement strand
AAGTGATCTCGCGGCTGTCCGTTTTCCAGGATGAGTAGCGATCGCGCGCAATGCCGTGGGTGGCGCAATTAGCAAGAAAGCGACCCTGAACGCCGGAATCGGGCCAATCGAAGCGGTCGATGCCGAGTGCTTTTTCACCCGGCGCCAAGCCAAGCGCCATCGCGATGAAAAAGCGACCTTCGAACGTGCCGATTTCGACGACTTCGCCGCCAATGCCGAGCGCCGACTGCCGTCGGATAAGGTGCCCGCAAATTGCGGCCGCGAAGCGGGAGGACATGCCGCGCACCCGCTCGTAGCTCTGCGCAAGATAGAGATCGATGGCGGGATGGCCGCTCGCGATGTCAAGCATCAAATGATACTCTCGTCATGACGCACGAATTCACCGCACACTGATCCATCCGCCCAGATTACGGCGGTAGTCCGACGCCTGCCCATCGGCCGGGAGAGAGAGGATTTTGGCAAAGAAGATTTTGGCAACTGGTTTTACCGGAAGTCCTAGGGTAAACTCTGGCCAGGGATTCCTCGGATGTGGGACCGTGATTCCCTGCTTGCGCAACTCGGCCGGCGGACGGGTTCGTGTGGCCATAGGAGCGGCCGGGGGAGCGGCGAGCGGGATTTACCGAAAACAAGCCTAAAAAACAGACCCGCGAGAGTTAATGCGGGGCAGGGAGGACTTATATGCACTTGATTCCTCAGTCTTGGTCGCATCTGCACATGCTCGTTAGCGTGTTCCCGTCCTTTGGGCTCGTGTTCGTGCTCTGCTTTTACATCCCCGGAATGCTCACGGACAATAACGGCATCAAGCGAACCTGCCTCGTCCTGTTCGCCATGTTGGCCTTGCTGTCCGTTCCGACCTATTTCAGCGGCAACGGTTCGATGGCGGTGCTGTCCGGGAATCCCAAGATTCCCAAGGACATGATGAACGCTCACTACAGTTGGGGGATGGCGGCGCTGGTCGCACTCATCGTGACCGGAGTTGCCGCCTTGGTCGCGCTGTTGCGATCCGGCCGCGCCGACCGCGCCTCCAACATTGCACTCCGCTCGGTGCTGGGTCTCGCCATTGTCGCTCTGGGCCTGATGATCGTAGCGGACGGCTGGGAACTCGTTCACCGCGAGTTGCAATCGACCACCGTCATTCCCGACGTCACGACTTCGCCGGTCTGGCCGCATGTCCATCTGATCTTGAACCATGTCCCGACGGTCGGGTTCGTGTTCGCGATCGTTTTCTTTATTATCGCGCTCGTCGCGAACAACGACGGCATGAAGCGCGGCAGCCTCATCCTTTTTGTCATATGCAGCATCATCGGCGTCCCGACCTATGTTACCGGCACCGCCGCGATGTGGGCTTTGACGCAGCCTCCGATACCCGAAATTTCCAAGGCCGTGATCAACGCCCATCGCGACATGGCGCTGTGGACGCTGTTTGGCCTCGGATTTACCGGCGCCGCCTCCTGGTTTGAGCTGTGGCGGTATCGGTATTTCGGCCGCTTTTCCAAGCTGTCGCTCACTTTGGTCATGCTGTTTGCGGTGGTCACCCTCGGCATAATGGCCGAAACCGGGCACCGCGGGGGGCAGATCAATCACCCCGAGATCCGCGTGGCGACGGAAATTCTGCCAACCGATCCGGCCGGCATAACGACCGCCATTGAATCGCTGATCAGCAACATGATCTGGTTCGTGCCCTGGCAAATCGTGCATTTCTTTGGCTACTGCCTGATATTCGGGACGGTGACCGCCGTTGTAATGCGGGTGTTGGGCTTCTGGAAATCCCTGTCGTTTGCTGCAGTGCACCGGTTGCTGGTGCTGGGATTTCTGGGAGTGCTGATGAACGTCTTTTCCGGCATGCTGATGATGCTTGCCGACAGCTACCGCTACGTGGTGGGTGACGTCGGGTTCGCACCGAAGATGGCTCTGATCCCGATCGGCGCAACGGCGGTCCTCTACTTCTCGGTGTCCGACCGGCTTTGGAACCTCAAGCCAGGAGAGGATGCGCCGATGGCTGCGAAGTGGGTTGCCGCCGTGGTGCTGCTGGCATGGGCCGGGGTGATCGTTTGCGGCCGACTGCTGAACTATCTTTGATCGGGAGGGATGGCCCTATGAACGGGTTTCAAATGTTTCAAATGCTTCTGGCGATCATTGCGGTCAATGCATGTGTGCTCGGCGTTGCCTTCTTCGCATTGTACCAGCTCAACAAGGCCGTTAGCCCAAGCGGCCGGTAACCCGGTTCGCACTTGGTTCGCACTTGGCGGACATAACAGACGAGGGAGGATCGAGCAGTGCTTGCATGGCTGGAGAGTTCGCAGTTTTCCGTTTGGGTCCGAGGCGAGTCGATATGGGGTTGGCCGTTCGCGCTGACGGTCCACGCACTCGGGACGGCGCTCGTGATCGGATTGATCTTCATCGTCAACCTGCGACTGCTCGGGTTGTTCGAGACGATCCCCTATACCTCGCTCAAACGGCTGTTTCCCGTCATTTGGGCTGCGTTCGCCCTGCAATTCCTCAGCGGTTTCGCGCTGTGGATGACGAAGCCGACACGATACGTCGCCGACGCCGCGTTCCTGCTGAAGTTCTCATTGGTTATTGTTGGCTTCGTTCTGACGTTGTACCTTTATGGCATAATGAAGCGAGAAGCGGCCTCATGGGAAACAGCGGGCGCCGTTTCTCCGCGTGGGTTCAAGTTTGTCGCCCCATCCCTTCTGGTGTGGTGTGTGGTTCTTATTGCGGGACGGCTGACCGCATATTTGGGATCGCTCTATACCGGCTGAACCAACGATTTGTCGCGCGCCGTCAATCGTCAACAACGTTGTGGCGGCGCGTCTGGGGAGGGCCACCGGCCAAGCAAGTAGCCCGGATTGAGCACGCCCGGGATCGTAACCGGCACCGCTCTCGGAAGCTTGTCCGATCCTGGCTGAAACCGTGCTTCGATGCTCCCGGATTTCGCTTGCGCTCAATCCGGGCTATGGGTCTGGATGCCGTATTGGCTCAGCGGCAGTGCAAGAAAATTTGCAAGAAGGCATCCCCTCGGGGAATGGCATGCGCCGCGATGATCTGCAGGCGCTCGATCTACGACGTGTTATTGCCCGGCTTGGCCGGGCAATAAGTATTCCAGAGCCTGAGGTTACTGCATCGCCCGGGTGTCAAGCCGGGCGATGACAGCCCAGTGGGTGTCAATCTCGCAGGAGCTATTGCCCAACCCCAGTGGCCAAGTCCCCATTGCGCTGGAGGACGACATGGACCCCGGATTTATTGAGGGGCGTGGCACCCAACGCGAGGAGAAGCTCGGCGGTGTCCTTGTGGTATCTGCGCGGGATCTGAAGGCGGCGAGCCCCAGCCTCTTTGGTGAGGACGGAAAGGGAGATGCTCAAGGGCGTCTGCCCAAGCTCGTCCAGGGTATCGAGCTTTGCACCCTTGCTGGCCAGGAATTCAATGATGTCATTCAATCCCTGATAGGAGGCCGCGTGCACCGGGGTCCAGCCGAACTGTCCGGCGGCATTCACGTCGACGCCATGTTCCACCAGGAACTTTGCCGTCTCTACCGCCAGCGCCCGTTCTTCGGGCGATCTTGGCCTTTGCTCGTCCGTACCGGCCCCGGCCGCCAGCGCCAGCGGCGTCGTGCCCTGCGCGGTCGGAATGTTCGGATCCGCCCCGCCTGCCACCAACGCCTTGATGGCGTCAAGACTGTTGACTTCCGCAGCAAGTGCGAGCGGCGTCGCGCCTTCAAACGAAACTTCGTTAGGGGCGCGGACAGTCGGCTTTTCCTGATGGATACGGGCATTCGGATCCGCGCGGTGCGCAAGAAGCACCTTGACGGTTGCAACAGCGGCGGCTCTGTGTGCTCTGTCCGCTCCGTAATCCGAATCCCGCACGGCGGCATGTAAAGCGGTGAAACCGTTGGCATCCTTGAGGTTGGGATCAGCGCCCTTGTCGAGCAGCGCCTCGACGACACCCGTTTTGCCCATGGTGGCGGCGATGATCAGGGCCGTTCCACCCCAGTCCGGAATTTTGAGATTCGTGTCCGCGCCGGCGGCGAGCAGAATGCGGGTAGATTCCACATCGCCCCGGGCGGCAAACATCAACGCGGTCGCTCCGTTTTTCGAAGCGGCGTTAACGTCGGCCTTGTGCCGCACGAGTTCCTCGGTAACCTTCGAGTGGCGTTCCGCCGTCGCCCACATCAAGGCGGTTTGTCCGCCATTTTTTTCCTGCGCATTGGGGTCGGCGCCGCTCGCCAGCAGTGCCCGCACCGTCTCGACGTTGCCCACGCGGGCCGCTTGCATGAGCGGCGTTTCGCCCGAAAACAGCGCGGCATTGGGATCGGCCCCTGCCGCCAAGAGCTTCTTGGTTATGGCCGGGTCGGCGTCCTCAGCGGCCGCCGCATAAAGCGCCGTTGCGCCGTACTCGTTGGCGGCCTTCGGGTCCGCGCCTGCGCGCAAGAGAAGATCGGCCATCTCCACGTCGTTACGGGAGGCCGCCAAGATCAGCGCGGCCCCGCCTTCGGCGCCGGCGACATCTTTCTTCGCGGGGTCGTTCAATATGGACCGCACGGCGTCACGGTCCCCTTGCTTCGCGGCATTCACCAGCGACGGATTGCCCGTATCGGCGGCAAGCGCGGCGGCCGCAACGAGCGGCAGACTCAGCACACTCGTCAAAATCGCTGCCCTAATGTTCATGGTCGTTCTCCAGCTTGGAGTGGTTTCCTTTGGTGTCAACCGATCATGGCCGGGCCTTGCCCCGGCCATCTGGCCTTTTGAAGCCTCGCCCCCGAATCGAGGTCGCCGGATCAACTCCGGCGACAACGATGGCGGATGGGCGAACCTGAACGGAGCATGCCCTAGAGCGTCTTGCGCTGTGATGGACTCGCGTCCACCGCCCTGGCCGCAGACGCCGTCAATTCGAGCTTTCCGGTGCTGTCGCCGAGCTTTTGCACGTTCGGAACGCCTGCCTTGTCCAGCATGGTGAGCAGCAGATTGCTCATCGGCGTGCGGTTGGGATAGCGGATATGCTGTCCGCCCTTGATCCCATTGACGCCGCCGGCGACCAGCAAGAGCGGCAGATCCGTATAGAGGTGCAGATTGGCGTCGCTGAGAGCGGCCCCGTAGAGAATCATGGAATGATCGAGCAGCGAGCCGTCGCCATCCGGCGTGGAACGCAGCTTTTCGAGATAGTAGGCCAGCATCTTCGTGTGGAACATGTTGATCTTGGTGGTCTTCGCGATCTTCTCGGGTTCGCCGTGGTGATGCGTCACGGAATGATGGGAGTCGCCAAATCCGAGTTCGGGATAAGCACGCAGGCTCATCTCGTGGCCGATCTGGAATGTGGTAACGCGCGTCATGTCGGTCTGCCACGCGAGAGCCATGAGATCCGTCATCAACCTGTAGTATTCCGACCAGACTGGCGGGGTGCCGGCGGGGCCGGCCAGCGCCGGCAGATCGTGGTCTTTGCTCTGGGCTTCGGCCCGCTGGATGCGCCGCTCGACATCGCGCACGGCCTCCAGATACTGGTCGATTTTGCCACGGTCCGGTCCACCGAGCTTTCCGCGCAGCCGTGCGACGTCCTGGTTGACGGCATCGAGGATGCTGCGGTCCTCCTGCCTGACGATCTGACGTGCCTTCGGATCGGTGCCGGCGGCGCCGAAAAGGCGCTCGAACAGCACGCGGGGGCGGTTCTCCATCGGCAGCGGCGTGGTGTCGTCGCGCCACGCGATCGTATTGTAATAAGCACAGCTATAGGCGGCCTCGCAGGAGCCAATCACATCCGCCGATTCCAAGCTCACCTCGAGCGACGCGAGCTGGGTCTCTTTTCCGAATTCCTTCGCCGCGATCTGGTCAACGGAGACGCCGGCATGCAAGTCGGCACCCGCGGTCATCTTCGCGTGAGATCCCGTCAGCCAGGCGGTGCAGGCACGCGGATGATCGCCCGCCACTTCAAACCCGAGCCCCGCGGCTTGTTGGTTATCGAGTCCCGAAAACACCAGCATACGGTCCTTGAAATCCGCGAGCGGCTCGAGAATCGGGGGCAGGTCGCCTAATGCGCCCACGGCCTTCGGCGCAAACTCGTTGTTCAAGTTCATGATCCCATTCGGGACTTGGACGAACGCCATGCGGATCGGCCGCGCCTTGTCAACCGCAAAGGCGGGCGTCATCGAATCGAGCAGAGGCAGCGCGAAGGCTGCACCTGTCCCGCGCAAAAATGTGCGGCGATCTAAGTATTTACCGGTGATTACCATTGCTTACGCTCCTCTCGCTTGAGTCATCTGGAACGGCTTGCTCTTGATGATGCCGAGTATGATGGATGACCACCGATGATCATCCGGGGAAGCTTCACGCACGATCTTGCGAATCACGGGGCGGTCGTACTCCTCGACACCACGGCCCAGAGCATAGGTCAGAAGCCGCTCGGTAAAGTTTTCCACGAACACATCACGCTTCGTGCTCAACAAAATATCGCGCAAACCCACCGGCCCGTCGAACGCGGTACCATCGGGCAAAACACCGGAGGAATCGATGGGCCCTTCGCCCCCTTCCCCATAGGTGTCGCGCCACTTGCCGAGACCGTCGAAGTTCTCCAGCGCAAAGCCGATCGGGTCCATAATCCGGTGGCAAACGGCGCACTGGGGACTGGCCCTGTGCTCTTCCATGCGCTCACGCATGGTCAACACCTTTACGCTCGTCGCCTCCTCCTTCAGCGCCGGAACATTGGGCGGCGGCGGGGGCGGGGGACTGCCAAAGAGCTGCTCCAGCACCCACTTTCCACGGATCGTCGGCGCCGTCCGATTAGGGTAGGACGTCACAGCCATCAAGCTGGCGTGTCCCAGCAGGCCCTGCCGCTTCGGGTCGGTCACCGCTATTCGGCGAAACTCGTTGCCGTAAATGCCCTTGATGCCGTAATGCTCGGCCAGGCGCTGATTGACGAAGGTGTAATCCGTTTTCAACAGATCGACCACGCTGCGATCCTCGTGCAGCGAGCTTTCGACCACCATCTCCGTTTCCTGCGCAAGCGCCTTGCGCAAATTGTCGTCGAAATACGTAAAGGCCGCCACATCCGGCTGTATTCCCGGGATGTTACGCAAGAACAGCCATTGGCCGACGAAGTTCTTCACCAGAGCCTGCGCGCGCGGATCGGCGAGCATGCGCCGGACTTGGCGCTCCAGCATTGACGGATCGCTGAGCCCTCCGCGCTCGGCAACGGCGAGCAACTCGTCGTCCGGAATGCTGCTCCACAGGAAGAAGGACAGGCGCGACGCCAGTTCGATGTCGCTGATCCGGTGAACGATCCCGGCAGGCGCATCCGCCGGATCGAGCTCCACGCGGAAAATGAACTCGGGCGACACCAGGATCTTCTGCAACGCCAATCTTACGCCCGACTCGAACCCACCGATCTCGGCGCCTTGCCGGTAGAGGGCGATGAGTTGCGGCAGATCGTCGGCAGCAATCGGCCGCCGATAGGCGCGGTGTGCGACAGCGGCGATGATCTTTTCGGCGCAGGCCTGTTCCTCGGCGGCTGCCGTCGGATGGCAGATGAAAATCTTGTCGCGGCTCTGGGTTGCGCCCGGTCCCTGCACATTGAAGGGGCCGCCAACCGAAATGCTGCCCACGCCCTCGAAGTGAGCCTGTACCGCGTCAGCACGTTGTTTAAACAGGATGCCTTCCGGCATCACGCTATCCTTCAGGAACGCCGCAGCAAGCGTGTGCGTACCTGCCTTCACGGGCAAACGGACCTTGAGATTGGCCTCGGGGTCAGTCCCCGTCGCCGTGTTTATGTTCGCCCTCCGACCAGTCGGCGCGATCGTGAACAACTCAAGCCTTTGATCGTCGAACCTCAGATCAAGCTTGCGCTCCCGCCCGGTACCCAAAATCTCATCGGCTCTGCCCCTTTGCAGGCCCAGCGAAATTTCGTATTCGCCGTCCACCGGGAAGAGGTGGTTGACGGCGGTGCCGCCGCGCGAGCCGACCGGCAGGTCCTTGCTCATGCGATCGTCCTGCCTCAGTCCGTGGGGAATGTCATAGGTCTGATATGCCGGTGGCATGGCCACATCACCCACCGCCTGCCGGCTGATCTTGCCGGCCGTCAAAAGGTAGCGTTCCAGCAACGACGGCGACACGGTCAGCACGTCGCCGATGTTGTCGAAGCCGTAGCCGGCGTCGTCGGTCGGCAGCATTTCCGAAACGTCAACCTCAAGCGCCAGCAAATCACGAATCGCGTTCGCGTATTCCGCCCGGTTGAGGCGATGAAGCGTGGGGCGTCCGGGATTGGGCCTGACGTCCGACAAGCGATCGCGTTCGCTCTCGATAGCCTTGACGAGGGACATATAGGTGTCCGCATCGGGCCGCGGCGCGCCGGGAGGCGGCATTTCGCGGCCGCGCAGCTTGCGCAACACCTTCTCCCAAAGAGCGCCATTGCTGTCGAGATTGGCAAGATCCAAGCTCTCCAGGTTCACTCCAGCCCGTGCCTTGGGACCGAAATGGCAAGTGTCGCAATATATTTTCCAGGTTTGCCAAACCGAATGTTGATCAAATGTCGGGCTCTGGGCGATTGCGGCCGCCGTGGAGGAATTTTCCCCCGGCACTGCTGCGCGCAAGAAAACCGCGCCCGCGAGTACCATGCCGCCTGCAAGTACTATGCCTAATGCCAGTGCTCGGGTCCGCATCATCGTCGCTCCCTCCGCGCCACGCGCCAACACGTCGCATCGCGCAAATATTTTTTTTTAGTTTACACGATATAATAGCCTTTGCAAGTGGTGGTTGCAAGTTTTGTTGCGGCAGACTGCATCATAAGCAAATTTTGTTGCGGACCGGTAAGGTGCCTCCCGCCAACCCCGCACGGCTATGAGCGTCACCGCAGCGCCCTATTTACCGGATCTGGCAACGAACACGGCAAACTTCACGAGCGCGAGGCGCCCGCAGCCGGTGCCAACGCGCGCCGAACAGAACCGCGCGGGCAGCCGGTCGCGATATTTTGGCAACTCCGAGCTCGGCTATATCCGTCTTTCCTTGAAATAGGCGAGAGTGCCTCTGGTAAGCACCTCATCGCTATCGAGCAATTCATGAGCCTCGATATCGGTCGCCATCCTGATCCGTTCATAGATCGGACCGAAATCCTGATAACAATCGTCCAGCAATTCCTCGAAGCTGTCGATTACGAAATAGGTTTGCTGAAAATCGTCGATCACATATTTCGTGCGCATGACGCGATCAAGATCGAAGGCGACACGGTTGGGCGAGTCGCTTTCGAGCGCAAAGGCACTTTCGGTGGTCGACGACACGATCCCGGCGCCGAAGATGCGCAACCCAGCCTTCGTCCGGATCAACCCGAATTCGACCGTGTACCAATAGAGACGCGCCAAATTTGGTAAGCGGCCGAGTTGCGTCGCTCGCTGTCCGCCCTTGCCGTAAGCTTGCATGAAATCGGAATAGACGGGGTTTGCCAGCAGCGGCACATGGCCGAATATATCGTGAAAGATGTCCGGCTCCTTCAGATAATCCATCTCCTCTTCCGGTCGAATGAAGGCTCCGGCTGGGAAACGCCTGTTGGCCAGGTGATTGAAGAAGACATCGTCGGGGACAAGCTCTGCAACCGGGACGACACGCCAGCCGGTGATCTTTTCAAGCCGATCGCTCAACTTTTCCATATCGGGGATACCGGATTCGGAGAGCTTAAGCGCATTCATCATTACGATGAATTCATCGCACGCGCGGTCCCGCAAGATCGCCTGCGACCGCTTGAACAGGCGATCCCAACGATCGTGCTCCTCGGCCGAATAGGAAATCCAGTCCTGGTCGATGGTGAAATCCAGATTACGCCGCGCATTCCGGAACCGATTCTTCGGACCCGAACTGATGGATTGTTTCTTGATGGCGACGGACATGTCCATATCCTCTCGCAAGGCGAAATCGCCTAGGCCGTGAGCACGCCGCGTCGAATCTGGTCTTCCTCGATCGACTCGAACAGCGCCTTGAAATTGCCCTCGCCGAAGCCGTCGTCGCCCTTCCTCTGGATGAACTCGAAGAAGATCGGGCCGATCACGGTCTTGGAGAAAACCTGCAGCAGGATTTTAGTTCCACCACCGTCGGCCACGCCTTCGCCGTCAATGAGGATCCCATGCTTCTTCATACGCTCGACCGGCTCGGTGTGACCGCGCACCCGCTGGAAGCTTTTCTCGTAATAGGCGTCCGGCGGTCCGGGCATGAATTGTAAGCCGTTGGTCGCGAGTACGTCGGTCGCCTGGTAGATCGCATCGGTGCCGACCGCGATATGCTGGATTCCTTCACCTTTGTATTCCCGCAAGAATTCTTCGATCTGGGATTTTTCATCGGCCGACTCGTTGATCGGAATGCGAATGCGCCCGCACGGACTCGTCAGTGCCCGCGAGAACAGGCCGGTGAACTTGCCCTCGATGTCGAAGAAACGGATTTGCCGGAAGTTGAACAGTTTCGTGTAGAAGCCGAACCACTTGTCCATGTTGCCGCGCTTTACGTTGTGCGTCAGATGGTCGAGATAGTAGAAGCCCGCCCCCTTCGGCCTTGGATCGCGCGCGCCGGTCCATTCGAATTCCTCGGCATAGGGCGACCCCGCGGCGCCATAGCGATCGACGAAATACAGAAGCGAACCGCCGATGCCCCTTATCGCAGGCGCCTCCAAGGCCTTGT
>Ga0257161_1000424_pt1 | contig 10645 bp, 14 predicted proteins | sample NR01A_FD_185954 | JGI IMG/M metagenome (GOLD analysis project Ga0257161, IMG submission 185954) | Soil microbial communities from H.J. Andrews Experimental Forest, Oregon, United States - NR-01-A | ecosystem: Environmental > Terrestrial > Soil > Temperate forest > Bulk soil | place: USA: Oregon... | reverse complement strand
GCGACGGCGGCCTCTACAGTCTCCACATGACCGATCCGTTCGGTTACGACGTGCAGATCAGCGGGTTTGCCAATAATGCGCTGACGGACGGGTGACGGGCGCGGTTGGGGGATTCAGTGTGGGCCCCGTCGGCGCTGCCGGCGGGGCGTTTTTGTGTGAGCGCCGATCTCGCGACGCATCAGGCGGCGCTTTTCCGGCTCGGCCGGATCAGCACGTCCGCCGAAATGCCGAGGCGCTCATGAAGACGGCGGATCATGCCGATGGACAGCCCTCGCTTGCGGTTAAGAATCTCGGCTATGCGGGTTCGTGTTCCGATGAGTTCCTCCAGGTCTCGGCGCGTGAGCCCTTGCTGGTCCATACGGAATTTGATCGCCTCAATCGGGTCGGGCGGGTCCATCGGATAGTGTTCCGCCTCATAGGCGTCGATGAGGGTCGCAAGCACATCGAGTCGGTCGCCATCGCGCGTTCCCGCCTTGGCGCCCCACAGGCGGTCGACCTCCTTGAGCGCAGCTTCATAGTCCCGTCGCGATCGAATCGGCTTCACCTCAGCGCTCATGCTCCACCTCGTTCACGTCGATCTTGTCGTAGTCCTTGTGTGTGCCAATCCATTTGATCCACACAATGCCTTTCTCGAAGTCGACCGGCACAACTATGCCGCACACCTCGTATCAGGCAGCGGCTCGCTTGGTCGAGCGGGAGGCTGGCGCTTTCTTCGGTGGCGGAAGGAGCAGGTCGGCCGGAACATAAAAACGGGCGCGTAGCCTCTGCACCATCGCCATGCTCAATCCCTTCTTGCCCCGAAGGACCTCGTTGACGCGGCTCGGTGTGCCCAGGATCGGCACCATATCGGCACGGGTGAGGCCGTGCTGATCCATGAGGTGGCGGATCAAATCCGCCGTGTTCGGCGGCCGGCGAGGCCACTTGCTCTCCTCATAGGCGGCGATCAGACGTGCTTGCGCCTGGAGCCGCGCAACGTCGGCTGGCTCATCCGACTCCCAGAGCCGTTCAACGAGTACGCGGGCGCGAGCGAGCTCCGCATCGCTATCAATCAAGATCAGGGTTGCATCCATCACACCGTCTCCGCATCGATTCTGTCATACTCGCCATGGGTGCCGAAGATCCGGATCGCCACGGCTCCTGCCCGATATTGGAGGGCCGCAACCAGTTGATAGTCGTTGCCCTTGATGTTGAAAACGACCCGACCGGCCTTGAGAATACTCGCCTTCGGATACGACGCCTTCACATCCTCGGGGTTGCGCCACCGGGCGCGGCCCACAATGTCGAGCCAAGCTTATGCAATCAGTACTGATCGCGGCCATCGAAGGCCGTCGTTTGGTGTCATTCTGGTACGATCCTGGGGTGAGAGTGGTAGAACCGCATGCCCTGGGGTATGGTTCTGACGGTCAATTGCTCTTGCGGGCGTTCCAGATCGAGGGCGCGAGCGCATCTAATCAGCACTTCAACTGGAAGCTTTTTCGGTTGGACCGGATGCGAGACGCCAGTTTCAACGGCAGATCGTTTCCGGCACCGCGCCCGGAATACAAACGTGACGACCGCGCAATGAAGCGCGGCATCATCGCTCAGCTTTAATCGCCCCCGCAGGTGGGCGCTCTGGGTGACCTCGTGACGATCGCGCCAGCCGCCAAAGCGGCGGGCGCCAGCCGCAATACCGTCAAGGACCATGTCCGGGCGCTTACCGCTCGCAAGCACCTGACGCGACACGGCGCCGGCCGGGGCGCCCTGCGCCGGGCTGAACCGGGAGTGGGAGCGACTATTTCTCTTCCTTCCCGGCGTGACCATTCTCATCGGGTTCCTCGTCGTGTTCTTCTTCGTCGTCCTCCTCCTCGTCATATCCGCTTCCCTCCGTCCAGCGTCGGTAGGCGGCTATCCACTCGGCGCCGGATGGTGGTGGCAAGGGAAGCGGCAAATCGAGCAAATCGATGCTTTGCTGTTCGCCGCCGTGCTCGCACACCGCCTTGAGACGTCCGTAGTCATCCATCACAATTGCAATCACGGACGCATCCACGCCAAGAATCCGCGTCGCAAACGGCAACGCGAGGTTCTCGTCGATCATGGTCAAGAGACCGGTCGCTTGTTCCTCTTCATCGTAGCAGTCGGTGGTGGCTTCCTCGATCAACTCATCCAGTTGTGCCGAAGTGATGACCGTGCTTTCGCCCATGTTTTGCTCGCTCATGAGAATCCCTCTCCAATCTTCCATAGAGGACGAAAATAGACTGTCCAAAAAAGTGATTCGCGCAACTGCAATCACATTGGTGCTGTTGAGCACGTGAAGATCCGGTGGTCACGCCGTCGCCGGAGCAGTCGGATCAAGAGGGGCTCACTAAATCCAAAAGCGGCAAGTTCGCAACGAATTGAAATGGGTATCTATCAGCTCACCCCCAATCGTCTTGTTCTTGAAGTTGATGTATCATATATCGTACGCCTCATGGCTGAGGATCGACTCACAGAATCACCGGTCGAGATGACGACATGAGCAAGTCGAAGAAGAATCCACATTGGGGCTCGACACTGGACGGGTTCATCGACGAAGAGGGCATCCGGGAAGCGGCGAAAGCCGAAGCCGTCACGGGCGTCGTCGCGTTGCAGCTTGGCGAGGAAATGAAGCGGCAGGGCATAAGCAAGGCGCGACTGGCGGAACTGATGAACACAAGCCGAGCCCAGGTTGATCGCATCCTCAAAGCGAAGGGGAATGTGACGATCGAAACGCTGCAACGCGCCGCGGCGCTCGTCGGCCGCCAAGTGCGGCTTGAGTTGGTCTAGGACGGCATGTCCTGCGAAATTCGGCGGACAGCGTGACTTTTCGTCGGCGTCTCGTCGCGATACGGAAGAAACGACCCCAGTTGGGGATTCCAACCCCGAAGCCTGCTGTGCTAAGAAGCCCTCAACGCAACGGTGACGCCGTTATGATGGCGGTGCAAACACTTGATGACAGAAAGAAAGCCCGCGTGGAAGAAATCCGCGCAGGTTTCTCGCGTTTGCGTCAAGAACTCGCAGTATATGGCCGTGACAACGGCGGCGAGTTTTGGGTCTTTGGATCGGCGGCGACAGGGCGGTTTCATTTCGACAGCGACATCGACATTCTGGTCGATTTTGATGATGCCCGCCTTGGCCGCGCACTCGATTTCGTCGAAAACACCTGTCTTCGTCTTCGTTTGAAATCAGACGTGCAGCCAAAGGACTGGTGTACTACCGCTTTCATCAACCGGATTGCCCCGACGGCGTTGGTGCTGCCGTGAGCGATGCGAGATGGTTCGAGGTTGACTCGGACAATTACGACAGCTTCCAGGTCCAAGAGGCCACACGGACGATTGGCGCGGCTGAGATGCTTGCAAACGAGCTGCATGCCGAGATTCTCATTTTTAGAAAAATCATCGATCCGCCAAAAGACGTCCGTGAATAGATTTTCGTCGCCGGCGACTACTCCCCCATCCCCGCCGCCCCCTCCCGGGTCGGCGTCTCCGGCATCACGCCGGTGCGCTGGCGCGCCAAAGTCTCGCGGCCGGTAACTTCCCAGTCGCCGGTGGTGGCGCGGCGCGCGAAGGTTTCCCAGGTGTCGGTCCAGTCGCCGAGCGTGTAGCCATGCCAAGGCGATTGCGGGGCGAGCGCCGGCAGGCCCAGCTCTTCCCAGATCGTGCGCGCATGCTCCATGAACTCACGCGCCGGCAGCGCCAGCGGCGGCATCGGGCGCTTGCGGGTGGCGTCGATCAGCATGGTGGAGTCGGCGCTGCGCGGGCCATATTGGGCACCCTGCAAGTTGCTCCGGTAGGGCTGGATGTGAACGTCCTCGATCGGGTTCGACCGGTAGGCGAGCGACCACAGCACCGCGTCGGTCGATTCCGGATCGATGTCCTCACTCACCGCGACGACGATCTTGCCGCAGCCGGACATCAAGGTCGAAGCGCCCGAAAGACCGCGCCACACTTCGCTGCGCGGCGTTTCGGCGGCGTATTGCAGGAAGATCACCGGCCGCAGGTTGGTCAACCGCTCATGCATGACGACGCGGCGGATGCCCTTGATGGACAGGCCATTGCGCAGGTGATCGAGAAACAATGGCTCGTAGGCCACCTTCTTGATCACGCTCGATTCGCTGGGCGTCACCTGGCTGATGATCGAGCAGAACACCGGGGCGCGGCGGTGGGTGATCGCCGTCACCCGCATCGGCATGTTGTAGGCCTCCAGCGCCACATAGCCGTTGCTCTCGCCGAACGGCGCTTCGGGCTCCAGCCGCTCCGGATCGATGAAGCCCTCGATGACGATCTCGACATCGGCCGGCACCATGAGATCGACCGTCCTGGCCTTGACGACGCGCACCGGCGTGCCCGCAAGTCCGCCCGCCACCGCAAGCTCATCAAGGTCGATGGCGAGTTTCTGCGGGCTGGTGAAAACCACCACCGGTGCGGCGCCGATCGCGATCGCGATCGGCATCGGGGCGCGGCGCTGGTTGTATTTGAGCCAGTGATAATAGCCGCCGGCGCCCCCCGAGGGGCGCGCCACCATGCGCACCGCCAGGCGGTCGGTCGCCTTCAGGGCGGCCCGGTACATGCCCATGTTCTGGATGCCGTTGTCGGGATCGCGGGTGATGCACAGCGTCGCCGTAAGATACGGCGCGGCGTCGAAGCCCGGCGTCGATACCGGCACCGGCAGCTTGGCGAGTCCGCCGCCCGGCCGGCGCAGGTCGTCTCCGTTGACGACCACCTCCTGACAAGGCGCCGACGTGACCTCCACCGGAGAGATCGGATTGGCGATGGCCTTCATCCAGGCTTGACCGATGTTCGCCACCGGCTGACCCATGCCGACCGCGTAAATGTCCGGCGATGCCGCGAGCGCGCCCACCGCCACCGGGAAGTCGTAGCGCCGGCCCTTGCGGTCGATCACGTTGGTGAACAGGAAGGCGCGCCGCTTGTTCTCCGGAATGCCGCCGAGAAACTGCCAGCGCACCAGCGGATGCAGCTCGGTGTCCTTGTCGATCGGGCGATCTATGCGCACCAGAAGTCCGCGCGCTTCGAGATCGGCGAGATGCGCTTGGAAATCGAGCGCCGGCTGCGGGCCGGTCGCGTGGGCGATGGCATCAGCGGGCTTATCGAGCATGGCGCACCGGCGGTGGGAGTGGCGCCAGGACAATTCCGGGCGCCGCGTGATAATGGAATGGGGCACGCCCTATTGCAATGCGGAGACGCCTTCGGCTCCGTTCACGACAGCCCGCCCGCGCGAAGCGCGGGGACGCCCCAAGCGCTCAACATGAGAATCAAAGACAGGCTTTCACGTCGGTTTCCGTGAAGTCGTTGCCCTTGAACAGAAGGGGACAATTCATCGTTCTGGCGAGCGCATCGGCCGCGCAATCGGCGAGATTGAGCCGCGCATTTGGATCGACGCCCTTGCCGCAGCGGTCGAATGCGACAGCGGCGGCGCGCACCTGCACTTCGTCGAACGAGACGATTTCAATCTCGTTCACAGGGCATTAAGATCGTCCATGATGTCGCGCGGAGAACGCGGATCGAGAACCGGCATGGCCGCAAGCTCCGCCACGAACCGATTCGTGCGCGCGCGTCGCGCAGCGACGGCTTCGGGAGATTGATCGCGCGGTCGCCGCGCTTCCAAAGCAATTCCGGCGGCGCGCGCTTTCTCTTCGAGAGCCAGCTTGATGGCGTCCTCGACAGAGAGGCTTTGCGTTGCCGCCAGCCGTCTGGCAAGAGCTTCGGTTTCTTGAGATAGATTGATCATAAAATTCAGTTTAACACAGAACAGCGTAAAATCACAGCCTCGAAATCGTCGCCGCGCTGACATGATAGCTGCGGCCGATCGAACGCAGCGTTTCCTCGTCAACCGTGGGGATGAGTTTCAAAGAACCGGAATACGCGGAGCAACGTATGGGTGCGAAATGGTTCGGGGCCGCCGTCAAGCGCAAGGAGGATCCGGCGCTCCTCGCCGGCAAGGGGCGGTTCATCGATGACGTACGGCTACCCGGCGCCCTCCATGCGGCCTTCGTCCGCAGCAGCCATCCGCACGCCAAAATCCGCGGCATCGATGTGTCGGCCGCAAAAGCCCTCAAGGGCGTGCATCTGGTGCTCGGCTTCTCGGATCTGCCTGAGCCAATGCAGAAGAATCCCCTGCCGCTGTTCGTGCCGACCCCGGCCATTACCCAGCTCCATATGCCGTATGCGCTCGCCCGCGAGGAAACAGTCTATGTGGGCGAGCCGATCGCGGTCGTGGTGGCCGATAGCCGCTATATCGCGGAGGATGCCGCCGCGCTGGTGGAAGTGGATTACGAGCCGCTGGCCGGGGTGTCGGATTGCGCCGCCGCGATCGTGCCCGGCGGTCCGCTCGCCCATGCGAACGGGAAATCGAATATCGCGGCGCGGGTTCCGATCACGGTCGGTGACGCCGATGCGGCGTTCGCCGGGGCGGCCCATGTGGTGCGTGAGCGGTTGTTCATTCACCGCGGAGGGCCATTTTTCATGGAATGCCGCGGGCTGGTGGCGATCCACGACGCTGTCGCGGACTCCTACACGGTCTACATTTCGTCTCAGGGCTCACACCGTATCAAGCGCGGGCTCCTCGACGTGCTCGACCTCAACGACAACCAGATGCACGTCATCACGCCCGATGTGGGCGGCGGTTTTGGCCCCAAGGGCGCCGTCTATCCGGAATATCCGTGCGTCGCGGCGTGCGCAAAAATGCTCGGCCGGCCGGTGAAATGGATCGAGGATCGGCGCGAGAATTTTCTCTGCACCCATCAGGAACGCGATCAATTCTGGGACCTGGAGCTTGCCGCGGACCGCGACGGCAAAATCCTCGCTCTGCGGGGGCGGCTGGTCCACGACACCGGCGCCTACGTGCCGTGGGGCCTGGTGCTGCCCTGGATCGCCGCCACCACGGTGCCGGGTCCTTATGTGATTCCGAATTTCAAGATCGAGCTCAACGCGGTCTACACCAACATGATCTCGACGACGCCGGTGCGCGGCGCCGGCCGTCCGCAGGGCGTGTTCGTGATGGAACGGATGATGGATCGCCTCGCCGAAACCGTGGGGCTTGACCGGGCCGAAGTGCGGCGGCGCAACTTCATCACGCCCGCGCAAATGCCGTACAAGGTCGGGATCATTTTTCGCGACGGCAGGCCCGTCACCTACGACAGCGGCGACTATCCTGGCTCCCAGGCGGGCGCGCTCGCGGCCGCCGATTATGCGGGCTTTCCGGCGCGGCAGGCCGAGGCGCTGCGGGCCGGCCGCTATATCGGCATCGGCGTGAGCAACGCCGTCGAAAGCACCGGGCTCGGCCCCTATGAGGGCGCAACGGTGCGCGTCGCCACCACCGGCAAGATCGTGCTCTATACCGGCGCGACGCCACAGGGACAGTCGCACAAGACGACGCTGGCCCAGATCGCCGCCGACCAGCTCGGTGTCTCTTACGAGGACGTGACGGTGGCGACCGCCGACACCAAGGACATCGCCTTCGGGGTCGGCACTTTCGCGGCGCGCACTGCCGTCAATGCCGGCTCCTCGGCCCACATCGCGGCCGTCGAAGTCGCCAAAAAAATCAAGCTGATCGCGGCCGACATGATGGAAGTATCGCCCGACGACCTCGAACTGCGGGACGGGTTCGCGGAGGTGCGAGGCGTGCCTGGGCTAAAGAAGAGCTTTCGCGAGATCGCGGTGAAGTCGATCGGCATGCCGGGATTCTCCATGGCGGGTGGCCTGTCGCCGGGACTTGAGAACACCGCCTATTTCCAACCCGACCAATCGACCTATTCGAACGGCACCCATGTGGCAGAGGTCGAGGTCGATATCGAGACCGGCGGCGTGAAAATCCTGCGCTACACGGTGCTTCATGATTGCGGCGCCGTCATCAACCCGATGGTGGTGGAGGGCCAGGTGGTTGGCGGCATCGCCCACGGCATCGGCAACGCGTTGTTCGAGCGCTTGTACCACGACAGCGGCGCCCAGCCGCAGACCGCCAATTTCGCCGAATACCTGTTGCCGATGGCGACCGACATGCCGCCGATCGCAATCCTCCACACGGAAACTGCCTCGCCTCTCAACCCGCTCGGCGTGAAGGGCGCCGGCGAGGGCGGCACCATCGCCTCGATCGGCGCCATCATCGGGGCGGTGGAGAACGCGCTGGCGCCGTTCGGTATCAAGATCAACGAGGCGCCGATCAGCCCGGCGCGGATCGTTGAACTTCTTAACGCCGCGCGGACCAGAGCCGCTGCTTCTATCGGGTGACCTCGTAGGGTGGGCAACGCGCCCACGCAATGTCGATCAACACGGCACGGCTGGCGCGTTGCCCACGCGGTCGGATTTTGCAGTGCGACCGCGTGGGCAAAATTGCGCACGGGCCCTTCGCAATCGTGATCGCCGTGCCAGGCAATTTTGCCCACCCTGCGCTGTTGCACGGAATGGATCCGCCGGACTTGCGCCTGTGGGGCTACCCCCGCCTCCCGACGAGCGCGAACATGGCGCCCTGCGGGTCCTTGGCCTGGACGATCCAACTGCCGCCCGGCACTTCCATCGGGCCATTTGCGATTTCGCCGCCGCCCGCCTTTATGCGCTCGACCGCCGCGTCGAAGTCGCCGACATTGAAGTAGAAGAGCCAGAAGGTGGCCGGCACCATCGGCGGCTTGTTGAACATGCCGCCTGCCGGCACCCCGCCGGTGGAGAAAATCTGGTAGACGCCCATCGCGCCCATGTCGTGTGCTTCGGCTTTCTGCCAGCCGAACAGCTCGCCGTAAAACGCCAGACCCTTTTCCCAGTCGGTGGTCAGCAACTCGTGCCAGCCGATGCGGCCCGGCGTCCCGGGCTCGGCGGGCGCGTCCGGCATGGGGATCGACCACTTGAACAGCCCGATCACCGCCTTCTGCGGGTCCGCGATGACCGAGAAGCGACCCACATTCGGGACGTCACGCGGCGCTACGTAGACGGCGCCGCCGAGGCGCTTCGCTTGTTCGGTCGTCGCGTCCACGTCGTCGACCCCGACATAGCCGAGCCAGCTCGGAGGCGCACCCATCTTCTTGGCATCCTCGGGCTGGTCCATCATTCCGCACACCGGCGTCTCGCCAACGGTAAACAAGGTGTAGGGCATGCTCGGATTCGGAGCGGGCTGCGCGCCCCAGCCGACCACCTTGCTGTAGTAGGCCTTGGCGGCTGCGGTATCGGTCGTCATCAGCTCGTACCAGACAAAACGGCCATGAGATGTGGACATTGCTATGCCTCCAGTCGCGCCGTTGCCGGCGCAGTTCGTGACATCATCTAGCGCTGGTTCGCTCCGGAAGCCGGAGCGCTTGACGGCAAAACGCTTGCCGAGAAAGGAAACGCGGATGTGACCGGCGCGGTTCCGATTTGCCGGCAGCAGCGTTACGACAGATGCTCGCGAAGCGCAACGTCGGAGATCGATAAGATATCCGGTCAGGCCGGTGGTACAGGCTTATCGGGCCGTGCGCCGCGGGACGGCGTCGGCCCGGCAAAAAACCGGGCAATGGCACGACCGAACTTTGCGAGCGCGGCGTCAAGCGCTCGTTCCTCCGCGCGGGTGGCGGGCCATCGGAACAGGAATCCATGCACGGTCCATATCACCAGGCCGGTGAATATGGCGGCGAAGATGACGTCGGACAGGAAATGCCCGCCGGCGAGCATGCGTATGGTCGCGACGGCGGTGCCATATAGTCCCACGGCACCGAGCGCGACGTAGCGCCAGGGAGGAGGCGCCAACATCGCCGGCGCCGTCATCCAGACAGCCGACGAGGTTTCGCCGGAAACGAACGAACAGTTCGAGTCGCAAGTGCCGCGCGGATCCCACCACGGCATAAAGGTATACTCTCCGCCGAACTGGGTCACCATTCCGGGACGCGGTCGAGCCCAGCTTTCCTTGAGCACCGCATTGACGAGCAATCCGGGCCCGAGCGCCAGCGACATGATCAGAAACAGCGCAGCGCGAGTCGAAATCGGGGTCGGGCGCAGCGGCGAGAATATTTTCATCGCCAATGTGACGACCGCCGGCACGATCGCCGCAACGATGACGAGCGGACCGATTTGACGCACGGTCTCGACGGCCCGATCGAATCGGCGAACTTCCGGTTGGGCCACCAGGTCGTGGAAGAATGACGCCACCTGAAGATCGAGCGACGGATCGATAGCAAAAATGACCCCGGTCAAAACGCCGAGAGACGCCAGGATGATGAACGAGGTACGCGCCACGGAACGTCCGCCCTGTCGCCGGAAATTAGCCCAGAACGATCACGTTCGGTATGTAGCAAATTTCGGCTTTCCACAACCCTTGCGGAGCCGTCCGCGGATTGTGGATCGGCCTTGCCGGCTCTTTTCCGTCCGGAAGTCCGCGGCCACTCGTGCATTTTCCGCGTGCGGCGGCGTGAATTAAATTTTGTCCATCCCGGCTGTGGGGATGTGAACTAGGCGGCCATCACTCCCGGCCCAGCGCAAGATCGTCCCGATGAATCATTTCGGCCCGGCCTCCAATGCCAAGCAAAAGCAAAATATCTCCGGATGGCCGACCCTTGAGTTTTTCGGCATCGGCGGCGTCGTAGGCCACGAGACCACGGCCGATCTCGGCGCCGTCCGGGCCGCGCACGATGACGGCGTCGCCGCGGGTGAATTGTCCGTCGACCCGAATAACC
>Ga0257161_1000423_pt1 | contig 10661 bp, 8 predicted proteins | sample NR01A_FD_185954 | JGI IMG/M metagenome (GOLD analysis project Ga0257161, IMG submission 185954) | Soil microbial communities from H.J. Andrews Experimental Forest, Oregon, United States - NR-01-A | ecosystem: Environmental > Terrestrial > Soil > Temperate forest > Bulk soil | place: USA: Oregon... | reverse complement strand
CGCGTAAAGCGTCTTGATGCCGTGGGCGATCAGCGAGGCGACGATCGCCTCCGCGGTGGTGGTTTTGTCCATTCGCAGCGCCTTGGTTTTCGGTTTGCGGCAGATGTGCAGATCGGATTGGCGCTGTCGAGGGGAGGGGTGTTTCCATTTCGCCGCGGGTCAGCTAATACCCCCGCACAATTTCTGGCTTGTCATGCCCCGCGAAAGCGGGGCATCCAGTACCCCCAGCCGTTGCCATTTCGCCGCAGAATTTCGGCTGCGAGTCCGGTGGTTACTGGATCGTCCGCTCGTCAAGGACGATGACAATGCACTCATGGCGTCCGCGAACAGGGCGCCGATCGAAACCGGCGGACTCCGCCCCGAGGATCTTGATGCACCGTTATCGTACCCACACCTGCGGCGCGCTGCGCGCCGAGCACATCGGTTCCACGGTCCGGCTGTCGGGGTGGTGCCACCGCATCCGTGACCACGGCGGGTTGCTGTTCATCGACCTGCGCGACCACTATGGCTTGACCCAGATTGTGGCCGACCCTGACTCGCCCGCCTTCAAGACCGCTGAGAAGCTGCGCGCCGAATGGGTCGTCCGGGTCGACGGCCGGGTGCGCGCGCGCCCTGCCGGCACCGACAATCCGGACCTGCCGACCGGCGCCGTAGAGGTGTTTGCGACCGATATCGAGGTGCTGGGGCCGGCCGGCGAACTGCCGATGCCGGTGTTCGGCGACCAGGAATATCCGGAAGAGATTCGCCTCAAGTACCGCTTCCTCGACCTGCGGCGCGAGCGCCTGCATCGCAACATCATCAAGCGCGGCGCGATCATTGATTCGCTGCGGCGGCGCATGAAGGAGCAGGGCTTCTTCGAGTTCCAGACCCCGATCCTGACCGCGTCGAGCCCGGAAGGCGCCCGCGACTTCCTGGTGCCGTCGCGGCTGCATCCGGGCAAATTCTACGCGCTGCCGCAGGCGCCGCAGCAGTTCAAGCAGCTCGTCATGATTTCGGGCTTCGACCGCTATTTCCAGATCGCACCGTGCTTTCGCGACGAGGACGCGCGGGCGGACCGCTCGCCCGGCGAGTTCTACCAGCTCGATATCGAAATGAGCTTCGTCACCCAGGATGACGTGTTCGCGGCGGTCGAGCCGGTGCTGCGCGGGGTGTTCGAGGAGTTCGCGGACGGCAAGCCGGTGACGCAGAAGTTTCCGCGGATTGCCTATGCGGAGGCGCTGCGCAGCTACGGGTCCGACAAGCCGGACCTGCGCAACCCGATCCGCATGCAGGACGTCACCGCCCACTTCCGCGGCTCCGGCTTCAAGGTGTTCGCCGGCATGATCGCGTCCGATCCGGCCGTCGAGGTGTGGGCGATCCCGGCGCCCAAGGGGGGCAATCGCGCGTTTTGCGACCGCATGAATTCGTGGGCGCAGGGCGAAGGTCAGCCGGGACTTGGCTACATCTTCTGGCGCGAGGGCGAGGAGAGCGGCGCTGGGCCGCTCGCAAAGAATATCGGCGTTGAGCGCACAGAAGGGATCCGCAATCAGCTCGGCGTCAACGTCGGCGATGCCGTGTTCTTCGTTGCCGGCCGGCCCAAGGACTTCATCACATTCGCCGGCCTGGCGCGTGCCAAGATCGGCGCCGATCTCGATCTCATCGACCGCAATCAATTCGCGTTCTGCTGGATCGTCGATTTCCCGATGTACGAATGGAATGAGGAGGAGAAGAAGATCGACTTCTCCCACAATCCGTTCTCGATGCCGAACATGGCGCCGGAGGAATTCCTCGCGCTTGACCCGGGCGACAAGGAGAAAATCCTCGGCCTCAAGGCCTTTCAATACGACATCGTGTGCAACGGCGTCGAACTGTCGTCGGGCGCGATCCGCAATCATCGCCCGGACGTCATGAAGAAGGCGTTTGCGATCGCCGGCTACGACGAAAGCGTGCTGGAGCAGAAGTTCGGCGGCATGCTGCGCGCCCTCTCGCTCGGCGCCCCGCCCCACGGCGGCATTGCCCCCGGCGTCGACCGCATCGTCATGCTCTTGTGCGGCGAGGAGAATTTGCGCGAGGTGGTGCTGTTCCCGATGAACCAGCGTGCCGAGGACCTCTTGATGGGCGCACCGTCCGACGTGACCGCGAAACAGCTGCGGGAGCTGCACATCAGGTTGAATCTGCCGCAATAAGCCTGTCAGGAATCAGTGCTTAAAAGAACTGTCATAGCCCGCGAAAGCGGGCGATCCAGTAACCACCGGCTTTCGATTAGGGCGCAGCCCCCCGACGCGGTGGTTGCTGGATGCCCCGCTTTCGGGTCGCTTGACACCGAACGATTCACTTTGTTTCTGGACGCGCCGTGAGTTGCGACCTCGTGTGTCCGGCTGCATTGCTTAGCAATCAAAAACTTATGCTGAATAAATTCTTTCGAAAATACTATTTTTACGAGTATATGATTATTAAAATAGTCAATAGTCCGAAACGGCGACGGGCTTCCGCATATTATCGACGGGCCTCGAGCAACGTATCGCGGACCTCAACCTCACCGCGGCGAGGCATAAAAAAAGCCCCGCACGTCGGTGCGAGGCAAAGAGGCTAGGCTTGTGCTCCGGCTGGTTCGGCGTCCGTTGGCATGTGCCGCCTAGCTTCAAGAGGCGAAGGCCAGACGACGCACGTACCTCACAACCGGGAGTCTGTTCCGGGGGCAACGCGCTCCCTTGGGTTCAATCACATCTTCACTTCGCCCGTACTTTCCACACTACTTCGAGTGATGGCTCTTGTGGCGCGTCGCCGCAACAGCGACGCTCGCGGGCTGCGGGCATGCTCCCCAAGTGCCAAAGGCGAGATCGCGCCCTTGCGTGTGGGCAGGCGTGAAGCACTGATTTCCCGCCTTGTTCGGCCCGTAATTCTCTATGGCATTGGCCGGAGCCGACGCCAGCAGCGCCGCAAACGCCGTCATTGCCGCAGCCGAAATGATGACTTTTCGCATGATTTGTCTCCCTCGAGTCTTTTCAGGTGTGCCTGCTCCAGGTTGCTTATCCGGTCACCTGGTTGCAGGGCATTGTATATTTTTGCACTTACAAAAGTATCGAAAATTTATGTATTGGCAACAGGAGATTTATGAACGTTAATTTATGTTTATGAACGCTAGAGTGGTGTGCATCCGCCGTGACTTTGCCGGCTGGAGGGGCGACCCGAGGGGCGACCCTGGTGGCCGCCCTGGGTTGCGCGCCGCGTGGCCTTGACCGGGCTTGGTAAGACGCGTCATGCCGGGATCTAATAGTGAAAAACGATGGAACGCAGCGTTTCGCCATGCCCACGCCTCTGTTCACCCTCGCCGAGATTGAAGCCGCGCTGCCGATCGTGCGATCCGCCGTGCCGCCGACGCCACAGTACGAATGGCCGCGGCTCACGGCCCGCATCGGCGCGGATGTCTTCGTCAAGCATGAGAACCACACGCCGATCGGCGCGTTCAAGGTGCGCGGCGGCATGGTCTATATGGATCGGCTGAGAAGCGAGCGGCCGCAGGTCATGGGGATCGTGTCGGCCACGCGCGGCAATCATGGTCAGTCGCTTGCGTTTGCGGCGCGGCGCGCCGGAATTGCCGCGACGATTGTGGTGCCGCGCGGCAACTCGGCCGAGAAGAATGCCGCCATGCAAGCCTTCGGCGCCGAGCTCATCGAACACGGCCGCGACTTCGACGAAGCGAAGGAATACGCTGCCACGATCGCGCGCCAGCGCGGCTTCGCGCTCACGCCCGCATTCCACCGCGATCTCGTCATCGGGGTTGCGAGCTATGCGTACGAGTTTTTTGCGGCGGTCAGCGACCTTGACACCGTCTATGTTCCGATCGGCCTCGGCTCCGGCATTTGCGGCGTGATCGGTATGCGCGACGCGCTCGGGCTTGCGACCCGAATTGTGGGCGTCGTCGCCCAAAATGCCAACGCGTATGCGCGCTCTTTCGCGGCCGGCGAGGTCATCGCAACCGACACGGCCGACACGTTCGCGGACGGCTTGGCGGTGCGGGTGCCGGATGCGACGGCGCTCGCCGTCATTCGCGCCGGGGCCGATCGTATCGTCGAGGTCTCGGAAGGCGAACTGGTCGAGGCGATCGGCATTTATTTTACCGATACCCACACGCTCGCGGAGGGCGCCGGCGCCGCGCCGCTCGCGGCGCTCATCAAGGAACGCGCCCGCATGCAGGGATGCCGCGTCGGCCTTATCATGTCCGGACAGAACATCGATCGCGCCGTCATGCGCGAGGTGCTGGCGGGACATGTGCCGGGTCGGGGGGCAGGGGTCCGGAGTGAGGCGTCAGGAAGGTGGGAGAGCAGGGAGCCTCCTGCCCTTGGCTCCTGACCCCCGACTCCTGATAGCGTGACACCGCACCTTTCGGTCTGATATGTGCGAGGCGTTTCCGCGTATTTCCGCCTGCTTTCGTTCACTTCCGATGCTCCTTCTCACCAAACGCATATCGTTTCGCCTTCGTCAGACCGCTCGCTCCGCAATTCGGGACCGATTGCGTTTTCGCCCTGTTGCGCGTAAAACTTTTCTTATTTCGATCATCAAGATTGTTTTAGCTACAGGGCGCGCATTCCGATGAAAGCCGTCTTTGCAGTTTGCGTCCGCAATGTGGAACGGCAACTGTCCTTTGTTCTGGCAAACATTGAACGGATAGCGACGATCTATGACGACGCCGCTTTCGTATTCGTGGAGAACGATAGCAACGACAATACGAGACGCCTCCTACAGGGCTGGTGCGCTGCCCGCTCGAACGCGCGCCTGATTTCCGAGGATGGTGTCGTCCATCGTCTTCCGCCGCGAACGGTCCGTATCGCATGGGCGAGAAACGAGTGTCTTTCGCGTATCAAATCAGCGTTTGCGGAATTCAACCACCTGATCGTTGCCGACGGAGACGAGGTGAACGCCGCGCCGATCGATCTCGAAGGCTTCAAGCGCGCGGCGGCATTCCTCGAAGCCTCCCCGAACCGCGCCGCTGTATTTGCCAACCAGATCGGCGTTTATTACGACCTCTGGGCGCTTCGACATAAAAGGCTGTGCCCGAAAGATATCTGGGAAGAAACTTTCGACGCGGCGCGCCGCAACGGATTGTCGGATCAGGAGGCTTACCAACGCGTGTTCGCGCCGAACGTCTTTTCCTTGAATCCGACTGATCCGCCCGTTCGGGTGGAATCGGCATTCGGCGGACTTGGTATTTACAAGATCAAGAGCGTCCTGGAAAACACCCACGCCTATGAGGGCTACAAAATCAAATCGATCAAGACTGCAGGCAAGATCGCACATATGGGCTGGCAGAAATGCGAGCACGTCTCGTTCCATGAAGGATTTGCGAAGCGTGGCCAGACGCTATTCATCGTACCGAGCTTTATCAACGCGAAGACCGGATCGATCCTGAATTTTAATCCATCGGGCCATCGCTTTCTGATGTTCGATCCGAGCACGTTTGCTCCCCTGACTTTCACATCGGTCTGATATGGGACCGCGATGAAATCGCCCGGCCTCACCAATCCAATCCAGGAACTGATGGCGCTTCACGCTGCGGGCCGTTTTGCCGAGATGGAGGTGCGGGCGCGCGCCGCCATCAAGACCGCAAGCAGCTCGGCCATCCTGCATGAGATGCTGGGTATCGCGCTGTGCGCCCAACGGCGCTTCGATGAGGCGCTCGGCCCGCTGCGCAAGGCCGTTGTCCGCCAGCCGCAGGATGCCCAGTTCCACGAGAACCTCGCACTGTGCCAGCGCCAATTGAAGCAGTATGAGGCGGCGGCGGAGAGCTTGAAGAAATCGCTGCAGCTTCGCCCCGCCTCGGTCGAGACGCTGGCGGCGCTCGGCAGCGTGCTGCGGTCGTTGCAGCATCCCGAGGAGGCCGAGCTGGTGTTGCGCCAGGCGCTCGCACTTAAGCCGCGCCATGTCCAGACGCTGTGTATCCTCGGCAATGTGCTGTGCAATCTTGGAAACCACGTCGAGGCAGAAACCTGTTTTCGCACCGCGATTGCGGTCGACCCGGCAAACCCCGTCGCGCTTGCGAATTTCGGCAATGTGCTGGCAGGCACAGGGCGTCATACGGAGGCGTGCGGCGCCGCAGAGGGCGCCCTGAGGGCGATCGGAGCGATCAATCCTGGCGCCGCGACCGAGGTTTGCGAGCTTGCCATGATCGCCGCGAACGTGCTGGCGAGCGCTGAAAAATATACTGCGGCCGCGCAGATCTACCTGCAAGTCTCAAGGGCGCGAAAATCGCTGGCAGACGCCCTGTCCTCATATTCGACGATGCGTCAGGTCTGCGCCTGGGCAATCACGGCGGAGACTGACGCGCAATGCCGCAATCGGCGTTTTTCGGAACGCGAGCTTGATGCCATCTCGCCGTTCACCAGCACCGTGATGGCGACGATGACGGCGCCGCAGCAATTGCTGGTGGCGCGCAATTACTCGCGACGGTTCGGCGCTCTGTCCGTCCCGTCGACGGCATGGCCAGGTCCGGCGCGGGATCGCATTCGTGTCGGGTATGTCTCCGGGGATCTGCGCGAGCACGCGTTCTCTCGGCTCGCGTTGCCGGTGTTCGAGAATCACGATCGGGCTCGCTTCGAAGTATTTGCTTACGACTACTCGCCGCCGACGCCGGACGATTTTCGGCGGCGCGTCGAGGGCGCCTTCGATCACATGGTGTCGTTGCACCAGCTGTCGGATATGGCGGCCGCGCAACGCATTGCTGCCGATTCTTGCGATGTCGTCGTCGATGGCACCGGATGGACGCAGCGCACGCGAAGCCAGATTTTGCGGTTCCGGCCGGCGCCGGTCCAAGTCCAATGGCTGGGTTATCCGGGAACACTGGGCGCCCCCTGGTGCGACTACATCGTGGCGGACAAACTCCTGATCAGGCCCGGCGAGGAGCAATTTTACGCCGAGAAAATCATCAGGATGCCGCTCACCTACCAGCCCAACGGCGCGAGGGACTTAGGCAGCGATCGAGGCGCCCGCGCAGAGCACGGGCTTCCCGCCGAGGCCCTGGTGTTCTGCTCGTTGAACCAAGCCTACAAGATCACCTCGGAAATCTTCGACACTTGGATGCAATTACTCACGCAGGTCGGGCCGTCGGTGCTTTGGCTGCCCGGCTTTTCCGAGGAGGTGCGGGAGGCGCTGCGGCGCGAGGCGGAATCTCGCGGGGTATCAGGAGAGCGCCTGGTTTTTGCTCCGTTTGTAGCGGGACACGATCAGCATCTGGCGCGGCTCACCCACGCCGATCTGGCGCTCGATTGCTTTCCCTATGGGTCGCACACGACGGCAAGCGACGCATTATGGGCCGGCGTGCCCTTGATCGGCTTGGCGGGCGATACCTTCGCGGCGCGGGTGTCGGCCAGCGTCCTGGCGGCGGCCGGGCTTGCCGACCTCGTCGCCACGTCGCTCGCCGACTATCGCGCTCTTGCACTTCGCTACGCGTCCGATCGCCAATTGCTGGCGCAGATCAAGGCGCGGGTTGCGGCGTGCCGGACCTCGCCGCTGTTCGATTCGAAGCGATTTACGCGCGATCTTGAAAAAGCTTACGCCGTCGTCGTCGAGCGCAGCAGAACAGGATTGGCGCCCGATCACATTGCGGTGTCGTAGGGTGGGCGAAATCGCCCGCTTCGGCAGATGCCCTCGCGATCGGCATCGCCTGCGATTTTGCCCACGCGGTCCGATCTCGCGGTTTTACCGCGTGGGCAAGATCGCCGGATGAGCTTGCGCAAGACCAGCCGCCGAGACCGCGATCTTGCCCACCCTACATCTCAATACCCGACCACAGTGCCATGCAAGTCGTAAGCATCGGCGCGCTCGATCTTCACGGTGGCGAGTTCGCCGATCCGCAGCGGCCGGCGCGACGTCACATGGACTGTGCCATCGATCTCCGGGGCGTCGCCCTTGGTTCGGCCTTTGGCCGAGCGGTTGCCGATCGCATCAATGATGACGTGCTGGCGGGTGCCGACGTGGCGCTTGAGGCGGCGCGCCGAGATCGCCTGCTGGCGCTGCATGAAGCGGTGCCAGCGCTCTTCTTTGACATCATCCGGCACGGCCTCGGCAAGATCGTTGGCAGCCGCGCCTTCCACCGGCTCGTAGCGGAAACAGCCGACCCGGTCGAGCGCCGCCTCATCAAGCCAATCAAGCAGAAAGGCGAATTCCTCCTCGGTCTCGCCTGGGAAACCGACGATGAAGGTCGATCGCAAGGTGATGTCCGGGCAGATGGCGCGCCAGGCGCGGATGCGATCGAGCGTCTTTTCCTGCGCGGCCGGCCGGCGCATGCGCTTGAGCACGGCAGGGGCCGCGTGCTGGAACGGCACGTCGAGGTAGGGCAGGACCTTGCCTTCGGCCATCAATGGGATGACAGCGTCCACATGCGGATAGGGGTAGACATAGTGCAGGCGCACCCAGATGCCCAATTCGCCCAGCGCCGCCGCGAGATCGAGGAACCGCGCGCTGACTTCGCGCTCCTTCCACCGGCTCGCGGCGTATTTGATGTCGAGCCCGTACGCGGACGTATCCTGGGAAATGACCAGCAGTTCCTTGACGCCGGCTGCCACCAGACGCTCGGCCTCGCGCAGCACGTCGGCGGCCGACCGTGACACAAGATCGCCGCGTAGCCTCGGAATGATGCAAAAGCTGCAGCGATTGTTGCAACCTTCGGAAATCTTCAAGTAGGCATAGTGCCGGGGCGTCAGCTTGACGCCTTCCGGCGGCACCAGGTCGACAAACGGATCGTGGCGCGGCGGCGCGGCGCGATGGACGGCATCAAGCACGCTTTCATATTGTTGCGGGCCAGTGACGGCGAGCACATTGGGAAACCGCGCCGTGATCTTTTCCGGCTCCGCGCCCATGCAGCCGGTCACGATCACTTTGCCGTTGTCTCTGAGAGCCGATCCGATCGCCTGAAGGGATTCGGCCTGGGCGCTGTCGAGAAAGCCGCAAGTATTGACGATCACCAGGTCGGCGCCGTCGTGCTTGCGGGCGAGTTCGTAACCCTCGGCGCGAAGCCGCGTGATGATGCGCTCTGAATCGACGAGAGCCTTGGGGCAACCGAGCGACACGAAGCTGATTTTGCGGGCCGGCTCCAGGCCGGGCGCGGCGTTTTGCGGGACGAGATCAATGTTTGCCATGGGGCGGATATAAGCGGTTCCCGGGTTGGGTGCGAGCATTTATGATTGCTGGATTGTCCGACGGCTGTAGCCCGGGTTGAGCGCCGGCGAAACCCGGGGGCGGCGTTGCCGTCGGACAGGTCCCGGATTTCGCTCTCGCTCAATCCGGCTACGCTCGGGTAATTCCGCGCCATAAGTGAGGAGGCGACTCATGTTGCGACGCAGTTTTTTTCCTGCAGGAGTGTTGTTGGCTGCGCTGACCGCGCTCCGCCCGGCGGCTGCTGCCGAGACGGGCGCTGCGCAGAAGTTGACGGCCGACGACTATATCGAGATTCAACAGCTTTATGCCGCCTATGCTCACGCGCTCGACAAGGGTGAATGCGAGCGTTTCGCTTCCACGTTCGTTCTCGATGGCGAGTTCACCGGCGGCAGAGGGCCGGGCCGAGGCAGCGAGGTGCGAAACCCACTCACGGGCAAAGATGCGCTCCTGGCCATGGGAAGTCGCGGCGGCCTGCGTCACTTTAACGCCAATCTCGTCATCACGCCGACCCCGGAGGGCGCGAAAGGTTCCGTCTACCTGCTTCTCTTCAACGCGCGAAATATCCCGGCGACAATTGTGGAAACCGCGATTTACGAGGACACGCTGGTCAGGACTCCGCACGGTTGGAGGTTCAAGAAACGCGTGGTCTGGCGCGATGATGACGATATCACGCCGTTCAAACCAAAGCCGCTTCCGCAGCAGCCGGAAAGCAAATAAGCGGGCGAAGCCCGTAGCCCGTAGGGCGCAATAAGCCACCGGGTCCGGCCTTTGGCCGGCCCGATGATAAACTCCGCGCATTACGCCGTTGCGGTGCGAAGCGGGCGACGCTCGACGGGCCGACTTCGGCGAGCGTGTTTGAGATTAAGTCGGCGCAATGCGCTCCCGCTTATTGCGTCCTACCAGACGAGCCCTTTGGGCCAATTGGGCTTATATCATCGTCGGAAACTGAGACTTCCCGATGGCCGACGACATTGTGATGCAAATCCTGCAAGCGATCCAAGCTAACCTTGCCGCTCTTGATGAGAAGGTGAGCGCTCTTGATCGCAAGGTGAGCGGACAAGGCCGTACGCTCGATGTGGTGAGGCAGGACGTGCGGATGATCCGGGCAACCATTCGGGATATGGGTGAGACGAGGGTGACCAAGGGTGAGGTCGAGGTCCTGCACGAGGATGTCAATCGCGTGCAGCAAGGCCTTACCGATCTAGAGGCCAGGGTTGAGGCGCTGGAGGGCCAGAGGCCTTAAAGGGCCCTGGCCGGGGTGCGCTTGGGCAGCATCCACGTTCGATCCCTGCCGGTTGTCGGTTCGTTCCACTGAGAGCCGGACGAGCAAATGGCGGGGCGGGGCCGGTGCCCAATGATGGAAAAATTTCGCCGCTACGTTAACCTTTCCTCGCCAATGGCCACACGGTGGCGCTGCCCCGATAGGAAGTCTGCCCTGTCGACCTGGACAGCAGGCGTCCCTACCCGCTGTCTTAGGAAGGGCGGGCGGGACGCCCGCGGTCCCAGGTGAGCGGCTAAATCGTTTTCGC
>Ga0257161_1000422_pt1 | contig 10689 bp, 7 predicted proteins | sample NR01A_FD_185954 | JGI IMG/M metagenome (GOLD analysis project Ga0257161, IMG submission 185954) | Soil microbial communities from H.J. Andrews Experimental Forest, Oregon, United States - NR-01-A | ecosystem: Environmental > Terrestrial > Soil > Temperate forest > Bulk soil | place: USA: Oregon... | reverse complement strand
GAGACCGCATTCATGCTCACCACTGCGCATATTCTACCGCTGGCAGCGCTGCTTGGCGGTATTTTGATTCTTCTGGTACCGCGGCTGCTCAATTTCATCGTGGCGATCTATTTGATCCTGGTCGGCCTCATGGGCCTCGGCCTGCGTTTTCATTGATTGTCCCCTGCCGAAATGCAGAGTTGCAGGGCCATGCCTAGCGTGCTTTGTCCGGGATGGAAAACGCATGAGACATCGTCATGGCGAAATCAACCAAGCCTTTCCGTAGCCGGCGTCCGCTCAGAAAGGCATCGCGCCTTGCCCAAAAAACGAGCCGTCCAAAAGCTGCGGCCGGCTTGAAAAAGGCACCCGCACGCAAGAGCCTTGCGGCCTCCCGCCCATCTGCGCTGGGAGCGCCGCGCGTCAATGTGAAACGCGTCGCCCCCAAACCCTCCCTGTCCAAACCCTCCGCCATCAAACCCGCTCCCGCCAGCGCTCCAGCCGCCAAGTGGGTGTACGCCTTCGGCGGCGGCAAGGCCGAGGGCAGGGCCGTGATGCGCGATCTGCTCGGCGGCAAGGGCGCCAATCTCGCCGAGATGGCAAATCTCGGGCTGCCGGTGCCGCCCGGCTTCACCATCACGACCGAGGTGTGCAGCTACTTCTATGGTCACGACAAGACCTACCCCAAGGCGCTCCAGAGCGAGGTCGAAGCCGCGCTCGCCGCGGTCGGAAAAATCGCCGGCGGCAAGACCTTCGGGAATGCGGACAATCCGCTGCTTGTCTCGGTGCGCTCGGGTGCGCGCGCGTCGATGCCCGGCATGATGGACACCGTGCTCAATCTCGGCCTCAACGATGTCACCGTCGAAGCGTTGGCGAAGAACTCCGGCGATCGCCGCTTCGCGTATGATTCCTACCGGCGCTTCATCACCATGTATGGCAACGTGGTGTTGGGACTCGACCATCATGTGTTCGAGGAAATCCTCGACGAGCACAAGGACGTCAACGGCTACATGCTCGACACCGATCTCGACGCCGACGATTGGGCCGAGCTCGTCGCCCGCTACAAGGCTCGCATTGAGGAACAGCGCGGAGCGCCGTTTCCGCAGGACCCGCACGCGCAGCTATGGGGCGCAGTTGGTGCTGTGTTCGGCTCGTGGATGAACCACCGCGCCATCACGTATCGGCGTCTGCATGCGATTCCGGAAAGCTGGGGTACCGCCGTCAATGTCCAGGCGATGGTGTTCGGCAACATGGGCGATACCTCCGCGACCGGCGTCGCCTTCACGCGCAATCCTTCGACCGGCGAAAAGCGACTCTATGGCGAATTCCTCATCAACGCCCAGGGCGAGGACGTGGTCGCCGGCATCCGCACCCCGCAGGAAATCACCGAGATCGCGCGCCAGGAATCCGGGTCCGAAAAGCCGTCCCTGGAGCAGACGATGCCGGCGACGTTCGCGGAGCTGTCGCAAATCTGCGGCCGTCTCGAAGAGCATTATCGCGACATGCAGGATCTCGAATTCACCGTCGAGCAGGGCAAATTGTGGATGCTGCAGACGCGCGCCGGCAAGCGCACCGGCAAGGCGGCGCTGCGCATCGCGGTCGAGCTTGCCAATGAAGGCCTGATCGACCGGAACGAGGCGGTAACGCGGGTCGATCCCAGCGCGCTCGACCAACTCCTCCACCCCACCATCGATCCGAACGCACACCGCCAGGTCATTGCCTCCGGCCTCCCGGCCTCGCCGGGCGCCGCCTCGGGCGAGATCGTGTTCTTCTCCGACGAAGCCGAGTTGATGAAAACCCAGGGCCGCAAGGTGATTCTGGTGCGGATAGAGACCAGCCCAGAAGATATCCACGGCATGCACGCTGCCGAAGGCATTCTCACCACCCGCGGCGGCATGACGTCCCACGCGGCCGTGGTGGCGCGCGGCATGGGCAAGCCCTGCGTCTCCGGCGCCGGCGTGATTCGGGTTGATTACGCGGCGAACACGCTCACGGCAGGCGGCAAGACGCTGCGCAAGGGTGAGGTCATCACCATCGACGGCTCGTCCGGCCAAGTGCTGGCCGGCAAGGTGGCGATGCAGGAATCGGCCCTGTCCGGCGAGTTCTCGACCCTGATGGGGTGGGCAGACAAGGCGCGCAAGCTGAAAGTGCGCGCCAATGCCGACACGCCGAACGATGCCCGCGTCGCCATCCGGTTCGGCGCCGAGGGCATCGGGCTGTGTCGCACCGAGCACATGTTCTTCGACGCGAATCGCATCCGTGCGGTGCGCGAGATGATCCTCGCCGACGACGAAAAAAGCCGCCGCGCAGCGCTCGCCAAGCTGCTGCCGATGCAGCGCGACGACTTCATCGAGCTGTTCGAGATCATGGGCGGCCTGCCGGTGACGATCCGGCTACTCGATCCGCCGCTGCATGAGTTCCTGCCGCATACCGAAGCGGAGATCGCCGAGGTCGCGACGGCTATGAACGCCGATCCCAGAAAACTCGCCGATCGCTCTCGCGGGTTGCAGGAGTTCAATCCGATGCTGGGTTTCCGCGGCTGCCGGCTGGCGATCGTGTATCCGGAGATCGCCGAAATGCAGGCGCGCGCCATCTTCCAGGCGGCGGTCGAGGCCGGCAAACGGACCGGCAAGCCGGTAGTGCCGGAGGTGATGGTGCCGCTGATCGCCACCAAGATGGAATTCGATCTGGTCAAAGCGCGCATCGACGCCATGGCGAAGGCGGTTTCGGAGGAGACCGAGATGAAGCTCGACTACCAGGTCGGCACCATGATCGAGTTGCCGCGTGCGGCGCTCAAGGCCGGCGAGATCGCCGAGACCGCGGAGTTCTTCTCCTACGGCACCAACGACCTCACCCAGACCACCTTCGGCATCAGTCGCGATGATGCCGCGAGCTTCCTCGGCGCCTATACGGGCTTGGGCATTTTTCCGACCGATCCGTTCGTGTCGATCGACCGCGAAGGCGTCGGCGAGCTGGTGAAAATCGCGACCGAGCGCGGCCGCAAGACGCGCCCAAACCTCAAGCTCGGTATTTGCGGCGAGCACGGCGGCGATCCGGCGTCGGTGGCGTTCTGCCACGAAATTGGGCTCGATTACGTCTCATGTTCGCCATTTCGGGTTCCGATCGCGCGGCTCGCAGCGGCACAGGCGGCGCTCGGCAAGGGCACGGCCAGCACGGCGTGAGCGTGCAATGGAGGGCAGGATGGGTTGAGCTCTTGCGAAACCCATCAGGGGCGATGATGGGTTTCGCAAGAGCTCAACCCATCCTACAGCCTCCGTATATGCGCTCAGCGGTGACTGCTCGCTCTCGACACGTGGTTGCGCGCGGTCAAAATGGAACAAATCAGAGATTCCACTGTTGGTCCGTTGGACCGGCATTCCTGCGCGGGAGGATGCAAGTCAGATTCAGGCCACCGGTGTTTCGGTCCCGCTCTTCTGCGCCGATCGGAAATCAAAATTGCGGCAGAGGCACATGAAATCCGTTCAAATGCCCCTTCAAACGCCCCTTCAAATCTCCCTTGGCCTGCTCGCGATGGCGACCATTGCTCTCATGAGTACGCCGTCGGCAGGCGCTAATGTGGATGGCCTCTGGCTGCACAAGGGCGGCGGCACGCTGCGCATCCGCAATTGCGGAGACGGTGTGTGCGGCACCATCGCGAGCGTCAGCCCGCAGGTCGATCCCGAGACCGGGCGCCCACCAACCGACAAGAAAAATGCCGATCCGAACCAGCGCAATCGCCCGCTCGTGGGCGTTCCGGTTCTCATGGGGATGCACCCTAACGGGCCCGGAAAGTGGACCGGACGCCTCTATAATGTCGAGGACGGTAATACCTATACGGGCCATCTCATCGAACTCGGTCCGGATACCATCAGGCTCGAAGGATGCGCGCTCTTTTTCTGCGGCGGTGAGAACCTGACTCGGGTGAAGTCCACGGCTGCGACGCGGTGAATTTCAGGCGATTGTGGTTTTCTTTTCGGTCGGCGTCAGCGGCGTGAAAAAAATGAACATGTTTGCGACCACGATGGTGGCAGCCAAGTAATAGAACGTCGCGATGATTCCGTAGTGGTCGGCGATCAGGCCGCCGATCAGAGGGCCGATCGCGGCGCCCGCGGCCTGCGCTCCGAACATGATGCCGATGCTGGTGCCGCCCATATGCTTGGGGGTTGCATCGAGGAGCCACGCCTGCAGTACGGCGCGGATCGCGAACAGGAAGAAGCCCAGAAAGGCGACGAACAGTACGAAAGCCGGCGAGCGCCCGGCGAACGCCATGAACAGCAGCACCACGCCGGACATCACCATGCTGGTCATGATGACGCTGCGGCGGCCCATCCGGTCGGAAAGGTGGCCGGTGACCGGCGCCGCCGCGAATCCAGCGGCCTGCAGGGCGAACAGGCTGGCACCCACCCAGGCCGGTGAATACCCCAGATCGCTCGACAGAAATACCGGCAGGAAGGTGAGGAGCGTCATCGCCGTCATCGCCCGCACCGCCGAGCCGAGCGACAGCATCAGCACGGTGCGGTTGGCAAAGAGGATGCGCACCCCGGCGAAAATGTCGACGACCCCACGCCGCCCCGCGCTCGGCCGGTCCGCGTCCATGCTACCGCCGCCGTCGATCCGACCGAGCGACAACAGGAGCAGGATGGATGCGACGACACCCGGAACAACGTTCATCACCACGACATCGCGCCAGCTGAACACCGTGAGCATTGCGCCGACCGCGAGCGGCGCGATCGCATCGCCCAGGTTGCCGCCCATGGCGTGGATCGACACCACCAGCCCGCGTCGCTCGGGATGGTTCTGCGCCAACAGCGGTATCGCGGTCGGGTGCCACAGATTGTTGCCGATACCGACCATCGCGGCACAGACGAGCAGCATCCAATAGCTGTGGGAAAAGCCCATCACCAGGTAAGGCACGCCGATCCAGGACAGCGCGACCGCCATCAGCAATCCCTTCCGGCCAATGGCATCGACCACCATGCCGCCCGGCAGGTTGGACAGAGCGCCGGCGGTGAATTGGCAGGTCAGAATCGATCCGATCTGGCTGAAGGAGAGGCCGAGTTCGTTGCCGATCAGCGGCAGCAGCAGGTAAAACGTCGCCGGATACCAATGGGTCATCATGTGGCCGGCTGAGATCAGCCACACCTCGCGAAACGCGCTGCGGGGTGCTGTCTCGGCCGCGACGGTTGTCATGAATCCTCCCCCGGGACCGCGGGATCGAAATCGGCTGTTGCCGATTTCGACATCTAAGAGTGCCAAAGTCGGGCAGGCCCGACTTTGGTCCCGCCCGCTCTTCTCAAGAACGCCCCCACCCTACCCTCCCCCGCAAGCGGGGGAGGGTAGGGTGGGGGCAGCGGGCGGGACGCCCGCGGTCCCAGCACTCGCTCCGCCTCATATCGCCGATGCTGCCTCCCGACAAGTAACACCGACGCGCGCGGGTTTGAACACCGCAGCCGGAGCGTGGTAGATATGCCCTTATGACATCGCTCCTCCGCGTCTTCGTCATCGGTACCGCGCTGCTCGGGGCCGGAGCGGTGTTCGCGCAAGGGTATCCGGAGCAGGGCATCAAGATCGTGGTTGGTTTCCCGCCGGGCGTCGCGCCGGATGTCACGGCGCGGCTGCTGGGGGACAAATTCGGTGAAACGTGGGGCAAGCCGGTGGTGGTCGAGAACGTCACCGGCGCCGGCAGCAATATCGCGACCGATCGCGTCGCCAAGGCGGCACCCGACGGCTATACGCTGCTCATGGGCGGCAATTCGGCGCTTGTCATCAGCCCGAGCCTCTATGAGAGGCTGCCCTACGATCCCGTCAGGGATTTCGCCCCGATCTCGCAGGTTTTCGTCGCCGCCAATCTGCTCGTTGTTCCTCCGGACGTGCCGGCGAAGACCTTGCCGGACCTTGTGGCACTTGCCCGAACGCAGCCCGGCAAGCTCACCTACGGGCATGCCGGCGTCGGCACCTCGCAGCATCTCGCGGCGGAGCTGTTCAAATATATGGCGCACGTCGATATCCAGCCGGTCGCCTATCGCGGCACCACCGCGGTGTTGCCGGACCTCCTCGCCGCGCGCCTCACCATGAGCTTCGCCAACATCCTCAATGCGCTGCCGCTGGCGCGCGACGGCCAACTCACGGCCTTCGCGGTGACGTCGCACAAGCGCTCGGGTGCCGCACCCGACATTCCGACCATGGTGGAATTGGGCTATCCGGGGTTCGAAGCCGTGCCTTGGTTTGGCCTGGTCGCGCCGGCCGGCACGCCGCAGTTCGTCATCGACAAGGTCCACCGCGAGACTGCGCGCGTCCTGGCGCTGCCGGATGTGCGCAGGCGGCTGGCGGAACTCGGCCTCGACCTGATCGGCAACACGCCGGCCGAGTTCGCAGCCGTCATCAAGGCCGAAATCCCCCAGTGGGCCGCCGTGATCAAGGGCGCCGGTATCAAGGCGATCGAGTAACGCGTGGCGCGTAGGACGGCGCACAAACTATTCCGCGGCGGGCAGGAAGATCGAATTCTCGTAGGTCCCGCTTCCCATCTCCTCGCGGCGGAAGATGCCGTGCCGAGCGATCCATTCGAAGGAATCTTCGAATGTTTCCTTGGTATAGGGCTCGAACACGAGACGCTCACCCGGGCCCCATCGGCGCGTATCCATTTGCTCGTGAAAGCGCACCGGGAACTCTTTTTTGTAATAGTGGGTGAAAAGTTCCGGGCGCAGATCGATATCGCGCTGGGCCCGGCGCAAAGCGCGGAAGAATTTGCGGACGTCCTCGGGGTCCGGTGTGCCGGTGATCATCGAAGCCATCATGAAGGTGGTGTCGAGGATCTTGCGAAATCCCAACTGCTCGACAAAATAATATGGTCCGCTGAACAACGATGCGGCAGGCACCTTGCTATCGATCAGCAATTCCATCCGGCTGAACAGGAGGCCGTCGTTGAACGACAGGTTGATCTGCTCGGGCTTGAGGTACTGCTCGAGTCCTTGGATCGTCGCATAGTGACTGCCGGATTGAAAGCCGACCGAGATCGGGACGCCGGCCAGATCGGAAGGAGACCTCACGGGCGAGTCAGGCGGCACGAAAACCCCGCAGGGCGAAATCGAATAGCAGTCGGCATAGAGCTTGCCGTGGCCGTTGGAGGCGGCGACATTCATGGTCCAGTGGCAGGCGCCGCTGACGTTGCAGGTGCGGCCTGATTCGAGCGTCTGGTAGGCGCCGACCTTGTTGCCGATATGGTGGTTGCGAGCGTCCCGAGAATCCATGGTTTCGCGGAATTCGTATTCGAGACCTTCGGCGGCGAAATATCCCTTTTCCTCAGCGACCCATTCCTGCAATCTGAAATGCGGGGCGACCACGAATTTGCTCATGGCGGTTTTCCTCTCGTCGTTTTGCTAATCTTACCTGATTATGGTGGCATTCAAAACGTATGCCGATGATCATTCCGCCGCAGCTCTGGCCTCATCGCGCGGCGTGAAATGATCTCCCTGCGGGGTCATTTCGAGACGGCGGCGGTGGAATGCCCCGAGCGTCGAGCGGTGGCCGATCGAGATGATGGTCGTTTTGGGCAGGCGCTCGGCGAGCGCGGCATATACTTCGGCCTCGAGCTTTTCGTCGAGCGCCGACGTCGATTCGTCCAGCAACAGCCAGTCGGGCCGCATCAGCAGCGCGCGGGCGAGCGCGATGCGTTGCTGCTCACCGCCCGAAAGGCGTTGCGACCAGACGTCCTCGTGATCGAGCTGGTCGACCAGGTTGCCGAGGCGGACGTCCGCGAGCGCCTTGCGGATGGCGTCATCCGGATAGGCGCCGGGTTCTCCCGGATAGGTGACGGCGGCACGTAGCGTGGCGATCGGAATGTAGGGCTTTTGCGGCACCACCATCACACGCGCGCCCTCGGGGATGCGGATGCGCCCCTCGCCATAAGGCCAGATACCGGAAATCGCGCGAAACAGCGTCGATTTCCCGGACCCGGACGGACCGGCCAGCAGCACGTTCTCGCCGCCCCTCATGGTGAGATCCTTGACCTCGACGATACGCCGGCCATCCGGCAGGGCGATGCCGACATCCTGAAGGCCGACCTCCGCGGCACCGGCCGGAGCCGGCGTGAGCCTCGGTCCGCCCGCCTCGAGCGCTTGCGCGTTTTCAATCGCCTGATCGAAGGAGGACAGGCGGTCGACGACCGATTTGAACCCCGCAAGCGAGGTGTAATAGTTGATGAAGAACGTGAGCGCGTCCGCCACGCGCCCGAAGGCGCCTGCCGTCTGCGTCATCACGCCGAGCTGGATGGCGCCGGCAAAGTAGAATGGAGCTGTGAAGACGTACGGGATGATCGGTGAGACCTGGTTGAACGTCGCCGTGAACCCCAGGAGTTTCATGCGCCGGCGAATGAGGGCGATGTAGTTGGCGATGACGGCGCCGAAACGCCGTCCGAGCGAGGATTGCTCGGCATTTTCGCCGCTGAGGAGCGCGACCTGCTCGGTGTATTCGCGCAATCGCGCCAGCGAGAAGCGGAAATCGGCTTCCATGTGCTGGCGCTCGAAATAGAGAACAATGAGCGCGCGCCCGATCACATGGGTTACAATCGTTCCAATAGCTGCATAGAGCAGGGCCACCCAGAACAGGAATCCTGGTATTTTGATGTCGGTGCCCGGTACAGTGAATGACTCCGACAGGCCCCACAGCACGATCGCGAAAGATACCAGCGAAGACAAGGTCGAGATCAGCAGGATGGAATAGGAGTAGAGTCCATAAGATGTGATGGCGCCATCGGAACCGCCGTCGATGAATCGGTATACGTCCTCCTGGATGCGCTGATCGGGGTTGTCGGCCTGGGTGCCGACCAGGCTGATATGATAGTGGGTGTGGCCCGCGAGCCAGCGCGCGATCAGATGGTCGGTGAGCCAGCGCCGCCAGCGAATCACCAGCATGGACTGGGTGAAGAATTCCACCACCGCGCTCGCCACATAGATAAAGGCCCAAGGTGTGAAGACGAACAGGAGCTGCTGCCAGAACGTGGCGGCATCCCGGTTCTGAATGGCGTTGAACCAGTCGCGATTGAAGAAGGATAACCGTACCGTGATCCCGACCTGCGCCTGATTGATGAGGACGAGGAACACCACCATGGCAACCGCAATGCGCCGCTCCATCGCGGTGAACGGCCGGAACGGCCAGATGCGCGCCTGCGCTTGCTCGCTCGCATCGAAGTAGCGGTCCGCGATCCGGGTAATCTGGTGCACCACTTGGATGTGGGCGATCACATAAACCAAGATCGAGAAGATCGCGACCGTCAACGGCAGCGATTCCGGCGGCAGATACTCCCCATAATCGGCCGGCCACAGCTCCACCTTGCCGGCGAGCACTGCAAGGCCGAACACGATGGTCTCGGTCGAGAAGATGCCGATGAATATCTTGAGAAAGCTCGATATCGTGGTCGAACGAAACGTCGTGAATGCGCACAACAGTGCTGCAACGGCGAGAACGGCGGTTGTTGCGTCCGCGCCGGTCGCGGCCACCACGAGCGCAAGAAGGCCGAACAGTGCGACGCCAAGGCTCAACGGTCTCATGGGAATTTCCAAAGAAGTTTCCGCGCCTTCGGCGCGTGACATGGTGGAAGCTATGCGACCAACCTATCATAGGATCAAGGCTCACCAGAATGTGTAATGTCGCGGTTCCGGAAATTACGTCGGTCGGCAATCATGTCTGACAAACCGCGCCTGCGTTCCATCAAACCCGAGCGGCCCGGTGATCCGCCGCCGCTGCCGGTGTCGCCACATCTGTTGACCTGGTGGTTCGGCCTGATGGCGCTTGGCGGCGTGGGGTTTGGGCTTTATGCCGAAGAGCGGCCGTTTGGTAATGGCGTGCTCGCCTATCCGCTGGTCGTGTTGTTCGCGTTCGTGGCCGCTGGACTGCTGACGCTGCGTTTCCTCCATGCGCGGCCGGTTACGGAATTGATTTCGCTGCGATGCCTCGGAGTCGGAATCGTCATCGGGATTGTGTGTTTTTTCATCGGTAACTGGTTTGGCGTCAGTCTTCTCCATATGCCGTGAGCGATTCGCGACGTGGCTCGCCCAAAAAACGACGTTCGAGAAGAATCTAACGACTCGCGCCAGCCGTTAGAGCACGTTCCGATGTGGTCGAATCACCCCTCCACCGTCATGCCCGCGCTTGTCGCGGGCATCCACGTCTGAGCTTCAGCGAGCGAGGCGTGGATGGCCGGGACGAGCCCGGCCATGACTCGGGAGAAGTGGTTCAATGTGACCGGAATGCGCTCCAAGGCGGGCGGGGTGTGTTCGGCATCGCGCGACCATCCGGCGCGTCGGAACCGTCTTTGTTAGTATCGATGCGTCAATGCGCGATTCTTGCCGCGCCGACGGGGGGAAACGATTTTGGGTGGCTTATTCACACTTGGCTTGCTGACTGCGTTCGCGTTCCCGATCGCCAGCATCGTCGCGCTCGTATTCAGTTCCGGCGCGCGCAGCCGCCTTCGCGCGATCGAAGCGCGCGTGGCGGTGATTGACGCGACTGGAAGCGGCAACGCGGCCGTCCTCCGTCGCCTTGAGGCCCGGTTGACCGCGCTTGAAGGTGCCGCGCGCGGTGCCGCGGGCGGCGCGGAGGCCCGGCCGGAGGTATCACCCCCACCCGGAGAGGGGAGGTCAGCCGCGGAGCAGCCGGAAGGCAGTGACACAGCGTCTATGTCTCCGCATCAGCCTATCCCGCCCGCCTCCGCCGGCG
>Ga0257161_1000421_pt1 | contig 10692 bp, 7 predicted proteins | sample NR01A_FD_185954 | JGI IMG/M metagenome (GOLD analysis project Ga0257161, IMG submission 185954) | Soil microbial communities from H.J. Andrews Experimental Forest, Oregon, United States - NR-01-A | ecosystem: Environmental > Terrestrial > Soil > Temperate forest > Bulk soil | place: USA: Oregon... | reverse complement strand
GAGCGAAAGACGCCAGATGACGATGCCGAGAAACGCGCCCAGAACCCCGATCGGTACGGACAGCAGCACCGGTATCGGGATGACCCAGCTCTCGTAGAGCCCAACCAAGAATAGGAACGCGAACAGTACGGCGAGACCCAGGATCGCGCCGGTCTGGCCCGAAGCCGAGACTTCCTGGTAGGCGGTACCGGTCCACTCGAACCCGTATCCTGCGGGCAAGGTCTGTTGCGAGATCTGCGCCATGCCGGCGAGCGCCGTGCCCGACGACGTGCCCGGCGACGGCGTGCCTTGGATCGGGATGGCGCGATAATTGTTGTAACGGGTGATGACCTGGGGTCCGACAATGACGCGCGCGTCGGCGACCGAGCGTAACGGCACGTCGGCGCCGAACTTGTTGCGAACATAGATCTGCCACAGCGAGGAAATGTCGCTGCGGTCCGCCGCCTCGCCCTGGATATTGACCTGCCAGATCCGACCGAACAGGTTGAAGTTGTTGATAAAGATGCCGCCCAGCGTCGCCTGCAGCGCGCCGAATATATCGTTCATGCCGAGCCCTAGCGCCTGCGCCTTGTCGCGGTCGATATCGAGATAGATCGACGGGTTGTTTGCGGTGTAAGTCGAGAAGACGCGGCTGAGCCGCGGGTCGTGATTGGCATTGGCGATGAGCCCTTGCATGACGCCGTTCATCACCGCAGGCTCCTGCCCCTCGAGCCCTTCAAGTTCGTATTCGAACCCCCCGGTGGTCGACAAGCCGATAATCGGCGGCAGATTGAACGGGATGATGCTTGCGGTCCGGATCTGCTGGCCCTCACCGAATACCCGCCCGATCAGCGCCTGCGCCGAGTTCGCCGCGCCGACGCGGTCGGCGAAGGGCTTCAAGGTGGGGACGACGAGGGCTGAGTTGGGCTCGTTGACACTGTCGAGGATCGAAAAGCCGATCACCGCAAACACGTTCTGCACCTGCGGCATCGATTTCAGCAGCGCCTCGATGCGCTGGACCGCCTCGCCGGTGCGCGAAACCGATGCGCCGTCGGGCAGTTGCACCGAGACAAAGAAGGCGCCCTGATCCTCTTCCGGCAAAAATCCGGTCGGCGTGCGCAGTGAGACGAGATAGATTCCGGCGGCACTCGCCAAGATCAGCAGAACGCCGAACACCGAGACGCGCACCAGACGGCGCACGATCGCGGCATAGCCGTCGCGGATATTTTCGATTTGCCGGAGTACCCAACCCATCGGACCGCGCCTGCGACCCTGGTGGCGCAAAAACACGGCGCACAGCGCCGGCGACAAGGTCAGCGCATTGACGGCCGAGATCAGCATCGCGACGCTGATCGTCACCGCGAATTGCCGGAACAGCGTTCCCGAAACCCCCGGCAGGAAAGCGACCGGCACGAACACCGAGAGAAGCACCAACGTAATGGCAATGATCGGCGCGGTGATCTCGGTCATCGCCTTTTTCGTCGCCTCGGCGGGCGACAAGTGCGGCTCCTCCTCCAGGACGCGTTCGACGTTCTCGACGACGACGATCGCGTCGTCGACCAGAATGCCGATCGCCAGCACCATGGCGAGCAGCGAAACGGTGTTGGCGGTATATCCCATCACCAGCAGCACCGCGAAGCTGCCGATAACGCTGACCGGCACGGCGATCGCAGGGATGAGGGTCGCGCGTAGGCTGCCGAGGAACAGGAAAACCACGATCACGACGAGCACGAAGGCAATGACCAGCGTCACCAGGACGTCATGGATGGTGTCCTGAACGAAAGTGGTCGTGTCGTAATTGACCAGATATTTGAGGCCCTTCGGAAAGTGCTGGCTCAAGCTTTCCAGGTTCGCCTTGACTAGAGCAGCGGTCTGTATCGCGTTGGCCCCGGGCGCGAGATTGATGCGGATTCCGACTGCAGGCTGACCGTTGATGCGCGCTTCGATGTCCTGGTTCTGCGCGCCGAGTTCGACTCGGGCGACGTCGCGAATGCGCAGGAACGAGCCGTCGGGGTTGGCGCGCAACACGATGTTGCCGAATTGCTGGGGCGTCGTCAGCCGACCTTGCGTCTGCACATTCATCTGGAATTGCTGGTCGTTGCTGATCGGGCGCGCGCCGATGCGGCCGACGGGGGCCTGGACGTTCTGCGCCTGTATCGCACCGATCACGTCGGCCGGCGTCAGCTTCAAATTGTCGAGGCGCTTGGTATCGAACCAGATGCGCATCGAATAGTTGAGCGTGCCGAACAGGGAAGCCTGGCCGACGCCGGAGGTGCGGGACAATACATCCAGCACGTTGATGACCGCGTAGTTGGTGATGAACAGCGGATCCTGGCTGCCGTCCTCGCTGTACAGCACGATGAATTGCAGGATCGCCGACGATCGTTTCTGAACCGTCAATCCCTCCAGCTGGACTTCCGGGGGAAGCTTGGCGAGCGTAGTCTGCACGCGATTATTGACGTTGACCGTGTCGATGTCGGGATCGCTGCCAAGCAGAAAACTGAGCGTAAGGTTGTAGCTGCCGTCATCGCCGCTCGTCGATTTCATGTAGATCATCTTGTCGACACCGACGACCTGCGCCTCGATCGGCTGAGCGACACTTGCCTCGACGGCCGCAGCGGAGGCGCCGGGATAAACGGCCGAGACCTGCACCTGCGGTGGCACGATGTCCGGAAACTGGGCGACCGGGATGCGAGTCAGCGCCAACAGGCCGGCGATCGTGATGATAATCGCGATGACAACGGCGAGCCGCGGGCGGTCGACAAAAATGGCGGAGATCATCGGCTTACTTTCCAGGCGGCGCAGGGTTTGCCGCCGCAGGCTGTACCGGCGGGGTAGCCGGGCCGGCCGATACCGCCTGCCCGGGACGCACGCGTTGTAGCCCCTCGCTGATGACAAGCTCGCCCTCGGCGAGCCCGTTGGTCACCACGGCCGTGGATGGGGTCGACTGGCCGAGCTGAATGCGGCGAATCTGCGCCTTGTTCTCTGCGTCGACGATATAGACGTAATCGCCCTGCTGATCGGACAGCACCGCGGCACGCGGGATCGCTAGAACCGGAATCGGCTGCACACCTTGGAGCAGCACGGTCACGAATTCGCCGTCCGTCAGCTCGCGCGAGCCGGGCTGCCCGGCCGTCATGCCCGGGAATACCGGATTGGCGATCACTCCGCGCACGGTAAGCGTGTCGGTATTTTCGGCGACGGTCGGCGATACGTAGTCAGCCATGCCGTTCTGTCCGTAAATCTGTCCGTCCGGCAGACGCAGCTTGATCACCACCGCGCTGAAACCGCCGGCGTTGGCATAGCGGTTCCGCAGATCGAGGCCGGCGCGTAGCGAGATCGGGAAGATCACGTACATCGGATCCTGGCTGACGAGCGCCGCGAGGGTGCCAGTGGTCGGTGAGACGACATTGCCTTCGGTGACTGCGGTGCTGCTGATCGTGCCGTCGATGGGAGCGCGAATCTCGGTGTACCCGAGATTGATCTCGGCTGTTTGCAGTTGGGCCTGGGCTCCGGCGACTTGCGCCGCCAGCGCGCGCTCAGCGGCGAGCGCGGCATCGACGTTCGATTGCGGCCCGGCCTGCGTCCTTAACAGTTGCTGGGCGCGGTCCAGGGTCTGCTCGGCATTGCGATGCTGGGCTTCCAGCTGGTCTACGGTTGCTCTGCTGGCGTCGACCTGCGCCCGAAACGGGGGCTGTTCCAGTTGATAGAGCAGATCGCCCTTATGGACCTCGGCACCCTCGACAAACAACCGCTTTTCGAGAAATCCGGTGACCCGGGCAACGAGCGCCACCCGGCTCACCGCCTGAATGCGGCCGATGAACTCATCGCTTTGGGTGATTTGCTGCCGCTCAGCACGCACCACGCCCACCGCCGGCGGCCCACCCGGCGCCAACTGCGCCTCGGCTCGCAGCGAAACGAGGCCGAAGGCGAATATCAGCGCAACAGACAAGGAGCTGAGTTTGCGGGACATTTGATCATCCAAAGGCTCGAATTTGTACGGCCTCACCATAGCTCAGAAGCCCTCGATTTTCACGGTTCCCTCGGGAGCCTGCCGCAAATCCGCGGCTGTATTCAACCCTCTTCATCGTAGCGTTTCTGAACGCGAATTTCAGATCCTCGCCAGTGGCTCGGCGGAAGCGCCAGTAGGTGTGGTGTCGGTTGACCGGATTTTCATAGCCCAACGCGTGAGTTCCCGCCGACGGCCGCCAAGATGCAGAGGTTGCCGCCGATCAATCGACCAGTGTGGCGTCCAGCGTGATCTTGATTGGGTCGGACCAGCCATGGCGCCTATCCGCGAGTATTGCCAGCGGCTCACGGGCGAGGCATTAGCTTCGGGAACTCCGGAAAGAAATTATCGCGGTTTGGCATTTTCACCTGGGGCAGCGACGTCGCATCCATGACCTCTGTCTCACCGATCACCTTGTTGATGTTCAGCAGGTACGCCGTTAGCGCGTAGACTTGATCATTGGTCAGGATGAGCGGTTGGGTATAGGGCATAGCTCGCCGTATGAAATCGAAGATCGTCGTCGATACCGGCCAAAAATTGCCGATCGACTTGACCGATCCTGGCCCGCTGAGCGGTGGCGGATTCTCGGCCACGAGTCCCTCAACAATCCCGCCCTTCGCATTCTCGCCATGGCAAACGGCACAGTAGGTGGCGAACAACTGCTTGCCTTGCGCTGGCGTGCCGCTGCCTGGTGGCAATCCGGTGCCGTCCGGCATGATCGTGAGGTCCCATGGCGCAAGATCGGCCTCTGAGATCGGTTGACCGAGATTCGGCCCTTCCGCGCCGGCGCTGACTGTGAAAAGCAGAAGCGCCGCGAGTGCGGAGATACCCGTTTCAACTCTACGCATAGACATTGGTCACCTCGCCTTTGGGATCGACAGCCCAGCTTGCGACAGCATTGAAATGATGGCTCGGAAACGACTGCCAACTGGCGGGAGACTTGGTCTCGCCGCGAAGGGCGATGAATTCGGCGCGCGTGGGCTGTACGTTGCCGGCTTCGTCCCATGCGCGACTTTGCAGAACGGCCGGTCCGCCATTCCATTGCCACGGCATGCGAAACCGCGTGAAAGCCTTCGGAAGCGGCGTTCCCTGCAGCGCAGCCTCACCCCAACTATTCCCGCCGTCGGCCGAAACCATGACTTTGGTGATGCGCCCGTTGCCGGAATAGGCAACACCTGTGAGTTCCACGTATCCCGGCGCCTTGGGGCCCACTCCAGGGGACGGACTGGTGATGAACGACTTCACCTCCTGGACGAAATAAAACTGGAACGACTGGCCGTTTGGCAGCGGATCGGTGTAGGTGTGGGCCTCGTGATAGCTCAGCGTCGGTCCATCAGTGAGCTTGATTCGTCTGAGGTATTTCGTGTTCATGTTGCCTTCCCAGCCCGGCAGGAACAGCCGCATTGGATAACCATTGCCGGGCATGAGCCTTTCGCCGTTCTGGTAGAGCGCGACGATCGCGTCATCGAAGGCCTTGCCTAATGGCAAGCTGCGGGTCAGGTGCGGGGCATCCGCGCCTTCTGCGATGAACCATCGCGCTTTAGGGTCGACGCCGGCTTCATCGAGCAACACCGAAAGCGGAACGCCCGTCCAATCGGAGCAGGATGCGAAGCCGTGGATCTGCTGAACGGTCGCTTGCGCGGGGTCGTTGGAGAACAGCGACGCGCTGTTACCACCGCATTCGAGAAAGTTGATGCGAGACACCATCGGATAACGCAGCAGCGCATCCACCGCGAACACGAGCGGTCGCTTCACCAAGCCATGGATCAGAAGCTTGTGCTTGGCCGGATCGATATCAGGAACGCTCCCGTGGTTGACGTTGAAGTGTAGACCGTTCGGGGTGATAACGCCGCTGAGCAGTTGATGCGGCGTGCGCGCGTGCGAAATCTGCGGTAGGTTGTTTGGATTATCGATGAGGCGCACGACGTTATTTTCGAACCGGGAGGGTACCTGATAGGGCGGCATGGAACCGCCCGGGACAAGACTCCAATCAGGCTCGGTCAAAGGCTCGGCCGCTGCGCCGGTCGAGACCCCGACACCTGCTCCCATGGCTCCGGCGAGGGCCAAGCCGCGGCCAAGCAGGGCGCGACGATGAAGCAATCCGTTACTGGCTACGGCATGCGCAGCAAGACCATCCCTATTCGGCTTCATTGAGGTTCGCTCCGGTTAATCACTCGTGCCAGCGCTGCCATCGAGGCATGCGCACGACCTCCTCGAGCTCGCTCTCCATCTCCGGTGGCATGTCCGGACGCAGCTGGCGGAAATCCTCGAAGTCGGCCGCCGAGAAGACCAGCGTTTCTCCCGCGCCATTGTGGCGGAAATAGTCGTCGCCCTGCTTGTATTTCGAGGTCTTGGTCCAGTTGAGAAAGTCCGCTTTCCCGACTTTGGGCTTCTGCGTGAAGAGATTGTAGGCAGCCGGATGAGTTCAGGCGTGTTTGTCTGCGTGCTCACGAGTTATCTGCCCATTGACCTAGAGTTAAATTCTGACGTGGATCGAGGCGGTCGTGACAGCCAAGAGAACCTAATGAACTGTCTGGTGGCGGTGCCGCAATCTTCTCGAAAGTTGCTCGCACATCGTCGTCACGTACGGCAAGCTGGTAGGTCCTGGGGTCCCACGTGGTGAGCTTGCCCTTGACAATTTGCGCATAGATTTGCCCGGTCCCATGATGGGCGAAGTTGACAGTGGGGATGCGTTGCACACATTGTCTAAGGAATTCGCAATGGTTCCCGGCATGCCCGCTCCACGGCTTGGCGTAGATGGCCTCGGGTGTTCGCGCCTCTATATTGATATTCCGGTACCGATCAACGTCGAGCAGGCAGTTCAAGTCGAGGATATTCATTCGCCCGTTCAATCCGAATGCGATTGTTCTCGGTCTTTGGCCTTCGGCAACGCTGTTGTCGAGAAATTCGAAATGCACCCGCTTATCTGCCCGAAGGGCCCAAGTGAAGAACAAGCGAGGGATGCCTGAATAGGCCTCAACGTTGTGTGCCAACAGATCGTCCACCGCCTTGTAACGGCCGAACTGCTCACCCCGCTTCCAGGCCCGCTCAACCGTGGCTTCTGGTGGCGTAATCATGAAGAACATAAAGACATCGGCACCAAACCGAGTCAGCAATCGGCTGCCGTCCTCCCCGTCCGGTTCCTGTGCAAAGCTGTCGAATCTGAAACGATCTATTAGTAAATGCGGCAATTGCCCCACCTTGCCCCTATAGCTCATGTACCGGTCAAGCTTGTGATCGATGATTGCAACTTCGCAACCAGTTAGCGTGCCCGCGTATCGCCGAGCGGGTCCAAGCGAGGTATAGTCGAGTAAATACTTTCGCCAAATATCCGGACTAATGAGGGCAAAGTCCGCCCAATCAACTCCGAGCCGCAGCGCGAGCTGTTTCTGCAGCGGCCGCATGGTGCTCTTGCCTGAAGCAGATGCACCCTTGACGTTCATGACGATCGGATGCGATTGGGCCGGGAGGAACCGATAGCCCTCTTGCAGCACCGCAAAGCGGAAAAGAGGTTCTAGAAATTCTCCGATTATCAGGCTTCCGTAATCATTGCCCACCAGTCGCAATGCGATAGAGGTTATCAGTTTGCGGTCGTTTGTCAGGCGGCCGCGTCTCGTGAAGATTGCATCGGTGGTTGTAAACAGTGCTTGAAAACAAGCTCGTTCGAACGGGTCTGTGATCGATTGTGCTTTCGTGCGCCAATGGGCGATGTCAACAATGTCCTGGTCTGCGGGAGCGCGCCTGGTTGTTTTGACTTGAGTCCTTTTGCCACTTGGTAGGAATAGCCTCGACCAGCGCCTCGCACTAGAGTCACGAGTTGCTTTGACGCCATCGTTGAGCGAAGGGACTGCGGTCTGAGCCTTGTCGATGAAGTCGGACGCCTCGCGCTTCAACTGATCAAATACGCGATTGATCTCAGACATCTTCGGCGCAATATACTTGTCTAGAATTGTAGCTGTCATCTTTCGAAAGTTGACACCGAGATCCTCATACTTTTCGCCATCCGGCACAGAGAGGTCCGCCATCACTCGGATCAACACCTCGTGCAAAGCCAAGCGCTCTGGCCTAAAAGTTGATAGTCTTTCAACCGCCAACCCACAGAAACCGTTGAGCTCCTGAACATCATCAACACTGCTTGAGACATTCGCGGAGCTAAACACCGTTGACAGGGGGAGGAATTCGCTTGGCAACGTGGATTCAACTCCTGGATTCCAGGGGCCATACATTTGGAGTTCTTCTTCTGGTGGGGCCGTCGTCAAGCGCCTGTGCATTTCGGGATCAATAGGCATCTTGGACTTGCCTTTGTTCTTCGATCTCTGTGCCCGATCAGCGTTGATAGGCAAAACGCACATCGATCCGTTGTCATTAGAGTCTGGGAGTGTTCGGATTATGGGGAGGACATGACGTCATCGGCCCAGCCACCCACCGTGGGTACTAAACAACTGAGCTGCCCGCCCGAATTTACGCACGCGCACGTGGCTACCATATACGAATCAGACTCGCTAGGACATCAATCGTTCCCAAATCCGGATCGAGATTTTAGCATCGAAAATCTGAGTTCGCGCAAGCTCCATTGACTGGCCGCCGGAAACAGGAATTTTGCGCCGGAAAGTAATTAGCCGTGCAGCGGCTGTGCTCGGCCTCCTGATTGGCCCCTTCCAACCGACACAAAAAATATTCGCTGGGCGGAGAGCGCCGCCCAGCGAATAGACGCGACGGAGATTAACCCCTGCTGCCGTCCTGGAAATCGTGGCTCAAACCGTGCGCCGGAGACGGTATGCTCGGCGTATAGGGCCCGCCTTCGCTAGCCCCATAGGGGGCGACCGACCCGCGCGCGTCGCTCGGGATATATACGGTCGACGGCGCAGCTTGATGATGTCGCTCGGCGGCAAAAGCAAGCTGCGGGGCGGCCACAAGCGTCAGGACGGCCGCGACGACTGCAGTGTTGATCATGTTGGACATGGTGAATTCTCCTTCAGCGTTATGAGACGTGGTCTCAGTTGGTGTCAGCCCAATGTACGCTGGCGTTTTGCCTCTGCGGTTCGACCGACACACTGGAAATGGCCCGCGGAACTGCAAGCACCACTAAATTTACGTTTAGAAAACTATATTCGATTTTATGCGAGCAGCTTGGTGACGAGACGCCGTTTGACCTTTAGCCCAGGCATTAATATTGTGCTCGCCGTGATCGCCGCCCTGTTGTTCCATAGGCAGAATCAATGCGCATAGACTCACTCAATTCCACGCCTTTGGGACTCCTTTCGATTCAGATCGATCGGAACATGCTCTAGCGGAGCGAAAGGCTGGCTCGCGTTACAAGCGGGTCCCAGAGCCGCTTTTCGCTTTCGCTGTAAACCATTTCCAAGCAATGAATAGGTCCGCTCGCTCCTTGAGGGAAATTGCACCGGCTGTAGTAGATGCGTCCGTCCCGCACGCCCGATACCGCCACAAAGCGGTCGGTCACTCTCCTGTAATCTATCTTCGTATGTGGAGCGCTCAATCGTGATCTCAAGAAAGAGTTGGGAGTGTCGTGCTTCTCATTTGCTTGCACGTAAAACATGAAACCCGCAGTGCCGTCCGCCGAACGAAACGCTCGCCCTGGCCCCTTGTCGGAAGGACCAACGTCGATCGTGAAGACACCGGCAGGATAGTCGACTCTCATGCCGGACGACTCCGCCACGGCCCAGTTGAGTTGCGACTCGGCATAGCCGCCACGATTGAAGGCCGCGCCGGCGAAAACCGTGGTGAGCAGCAAGGCCACCGTTGCAAACGAAATGTACTTCATCTCATCTCTCGCAATTAGCCAATACCAACGCTGAGCCATCGACGATGTTCCATTGGATTGCGATCTTGGGGGTTTGATTATTGGACAAATGCTGCCACCGAATTGCAGTGGCGACGCCAGGGCCGAGCAATTGCGCGCTCATCGCCGGGACTGATGCGCCAGCCGGCGGAAAAGATCTATGCCCGCTATCCACAAGAACTCCTCACCGCCCTTTGAGTTGAATCGTTGCGGGTCGGGTCAGCGCGGCCGAATTCGGGGAACATCGGCCGCCGTCAGGAGGACATCATGACGCCGTTCACTATGGTAGAGCCTAACCGGGGCGCTATGGGAGTGAGAGGTCGAAAGAGACGCCTTGGCACGAAGGCGCGCGACGCACTCGAATTGCTTGCCGCTGCGTCGCCCAGTTGCCCTGAGCCGCTCTTGCTGGCGCATGGGATCAGGCACGAAACGTTAGACGGCCTCGTTCGCGACAGATTCGCGACAATACAGCGACCGGAAACCACAGGCCGGGGCGACCGGACCAGCAAGGTCGTCGGTATTGCGATCACGGACGCCGGACGGAAGGCTATCGCAAGGTGAACTCACTTTAAATTCGTTTGCCACCCGGACCGTCGAGCAGCTCGACTTGCAGGCGCTGCACCGGGTGCGCGGGCGGCTGGAGACGCGCTTTAACGCTCCAGGAGAACTGCTTCACCGTTGGCAGTTTGGCCGCTGAGACGGTCGCGGCCGACCGCAAGCTGGGCCAGCTTGCGACCATGGCGGTTGCTGATCACAACGCGTCCGGCATCGAGCCGCCACCGCGGCAAACCAATGAATATTTGCGGACAAAAGCCCATTGCGGCGACCTTGCCGTGCGGGATATCGGACGCACCACTGAAGCTTAGGACGCAAGGGCCGCGACCGGTCTTGCGCAACTGCC
>Ga0257161_1000420_pt1 | contig 10706 bp, 12 predicted proteins | sample NR01A_FD_185954 | JGI IMG/M metagenome (GOLD analysis project Ga0257161, IMG submission 185954) | Soil microbial communities from H.J. Andrews Experimental Forest, Oregon, United States - NR-01-A | ecosystem: Environmental > Terrestrial > Soil > Temperate forest > Bulk soil | place: USA: Oregon... | reverse complement strand
ATCTTGCGGGCACACCCCGATAATCGATCGGTAGGCCGAAAAATGAACCTCGCTGCTTGGAGACAAGACTTCTTCTTCGACCTCTTTGCTCATCTGCGATAGCCCTACGCAAGCGGGGGAGGGTAGGGTGGGGGATGATCGGGCGGCAGCATGATGGCGGGGCGTGGCCACGAATTCGGCCGCCGCCGCATATCGCCGGGGTGGTAATCAATGGGCGCAGGCGCGGCGTCGGTAGGGCGCGGGGCGGACTCGATCTCTGCCATGGCACGCAGCAACCATTCTTCCGGCCCGCCTTTGCGCCACCGCTCCCTGGTGTCCGGCCCATCGAAATTAGCCGGGATCATATCGTGGGCGTCGGTACCAAGCGGCACCGGCATGCGCATCCGCGACGCCGCCTGCCCGTCGACACCGTCGAAGGGCTCCTCGTCCCTGCGCTCTAGCGGCCGGACCGCCCGCGGCATCCCCGACGACGGGGCTTTGAACCCGTGCCCAATCCGCCGCAATTCATGCACAGCCGCCGCGAGCCCCACCAGGATGAAACCGCCCGTGACGGCGACGCTGCCAGCCATCAGTAGTGCCGCGCCGAACCAGGTTTCGCGGATAGGGACTCCCAGCCCGAGCCCGAACACACCAGCCGCCACGGTGATGAAACTAAGTAACGCCAACAGAAAGACCATGGTTTAGATGCCGTGTGTCGACGTGTGAACGCCCCGCGCAAGACCAGCGACTTGAGCCCGCGCAAACACCCGCCCCCCGACTGATCGAATTGAAGAAGAACTTCGATCCGTCGGCAATATAGCCCGACATTAACTTTCACAGCAAGTATTGTTGTTCTTTTCGTAAGTATTCGCATGTCGCCCTGCGCCAAAACGGTGCTGCCCGGAGCCTCCCCAACCTGCCCTCCCACGCTTGCGGACGAGGAAGGTGGGGGTTCTCGGCTGTGCAGCGACAAGGTTGCCGCTCCGCCTGACGCGCCCTATTAGGTGGCCTGACCGTTTGATCGTTCGACGGTCGGTTGCGTTTACACGCCGAAGACCCAGCTTGAGGAGAACTTCAGATGTCTTTCTCGTTGCCCGATCTGCCGTATTCGCATGATGCGCTTGCGCCCTATATGTCGCGCGAAACGCTCGAGTATCATCACGACAAGCATCACCTTGCCTACGTCAACAATGGCAACAATCTCCTGCGGGGCACCGAGTGGGACGGCAAATCGCTCGAGGACATTGTCAAAGGCTCCTTCGGCAAGAATGCCGGGCTCTTCAACAACGCCGGCCAGCACTACAATCACCTGCATTTCTGGAAGTGGATGAAGCCGGGTGGCGGCGGCGACAAGATTCCCGGCGGACTTGAAAAGAAGATCGTCGCCGACCTTGGCTCGGTCGCCGAAATGAAGGAGGACTTCATCCAGGCGGGCGTCACCCAGTTCGGCTCGGGCTGGGCCTGGCTCGCCATCAAGGATGGCAAGATCATCGTCGCCAAGACCCCGAACGGCGAAAGCCCGCTCGTGCACGGCGCCCAGCCGATCCTCGGCTGCGACGTCTGGGAGCACTCCTACTACATCGACTACCGCAACCGGCGTCCCGACTACCTCAAGGCGTTTCTCGATCACCTGGTCAATTGGGAATATGTGGCTGAAATGGCTAAGCTATGATAATCGCTCAGCAACCCTAACAAGGTCGTGCTTCGAATAATCGCGCAGTAAGCGCCCAGGCAAAAGGGCTGGCGCCAGCTGGCCCCAATGCCGTCAGGAAGCTCTCCGGCGCCTGAGCAAGGGCCGCTGCCTTGAGGTCGAAATCAGCCACCGGCAAATCGCGTGGCCTTGCGAGCGAGGCCAACGCCGCCATATCATCGAAGACTGGAAGGCAGACCGATGACCGAGAACGTGGTGCTCGAAATTCTGCGCGGCATCCAGACGGATATTGCCGGCCTCAAGACGGACGTGGCGGAACTGCGCCGGCAGGGCAATATTCACGCCCGGACGCTCGATATCCTCTCACAAGATACCCGGATGATTCGCGCTGCCGTCAACGATATCGCCAGGGTCGATGTCACCGCCGGCGAAGTCGAGGCCATGCACGATGATATCAATCGGCTGCGAACTGAGGTGACCGAACTGACGGTTCGCGTCGATGAGCTTGAGGGGCGCGACCGGCACTGACGCGCGAACATCATCGGTCTCGACCGACCGGGCAATACGTCGGGCGCCTGCCGACGACGATCGTGAAGCCTGCGACGATCGTGAAGCCTGGCATCGGCGCGCGATTACAACACCAGAAAGGCCGTCCCCCATCCTACCCTTCCCCCGTCAGCAGGGGGAGGGTGGTGGGGGGACTGCGCTCAATCCTCAGGCGCCGTGGATAACGGGCGCGCGAGCTTCCGTCGGAGCCTTCGCCGTCGCCTGCGCCGGGAGTTGCAACACGGTGGCGTGTTGACCAACGCAGAGATGGGTCAGCAACACGATCTGGCCACCGGGAAACTCAATGGCATCGTGGTGCGTGCAAGGATTATCCAAGTTGATCTGCCGGAACCGCCCGACCCGGTGAGTGATGTGCCGAGGTTCTTTCTTGAAAAGACTCAGGAGAAATCCGGTCTCCTTGCGCTGGACATCGCTATCGAACGCGATCTCGGTGCCGGGGAGAAGGCAGACGGCCACCTTAGGTTCGTCGACCGCGGAGAATCCCTGCGTCGTCGTGTTCCAAAATTGCGTCGAAACCAACTTGTCTCCAACCTTGGCCGGTCGTGACGAGACTTCATGGAGACTATAGTCACACATGGAGAAGCTCCTATCGTTGCGTGCCCCCCCTTGCCAACCCCTTACCCCCGCCGTGCTGTTCCAATTAATCCGACAAATTCACGGCCAAATCATGGAGTGCAACTGTCTCGCGGCTTGACCTTGCCAGTGTCATTGCCTCCCCCGACTTGATCGGGGGATTGACCGGGCAATCCAGTATCCCCGGTCTGTGGTTACTAGATCGCCCGGTCAATCCCCGGATCAAGTCCGGGGAGGGCGATGACAGCATAGAGTAGGTCAACCTCTCTAGCCTGCGTCAGTCCAGCACTCGGCATTCGCGCAATATCTCCGGCCTGAACGCGAGCCCGTGGCCCGGCCGTTCCGGCGCGGTGATCATGCCGGCGGTCACCGGCACCGGATCGACGAACAGATCGTTCGACAAGCCCATGTCCTCGATCCAGATGCCGTTGGGGATCGAGGCGACGAGCTGCACGTTCAACTCCGGGAACAGGTGAGGCGCGATCGTCATGCCCCAGGTGTCGGCGACGACCGCGATCTTGCGCAGATCCGTGAAGCCACCGCGCATCGGATCGGGCTGCAGTATCGGAATGCACGGCGTCTCGAAGAACGGCCGCAGGTCAAAGCGGGTGAAATGGGTCTCGCCGCCGACAATGCGGATCGGCAGTGCGTCCGCCACGCGCCGGTATCCCTTGAAGTCGTCGGCCGGAACCGGCTCCTCCAGCCAGTAGATATCGTAGGGCTCGAACTTGCGGCCCATCGCTATGGCGACATCGGCGCTCCAGCCCTGATTGACGTCGATCATGATGTCGATGTCGGGCCCGAGCGCCTCGCGCATGCGGCGCACGTTGTCGACGTCGCCGCGCAGGTTGTCGGTGTGCGCCACCTGCATCTTGATCGCCCGGTAGCCCTGCGACTTGTAGTGCAGCGCCTTGGCGATCATGCCGTCGCCGCCGGAGCCGCGGAAGCAGCCGCTGCCGTAGACCGGGATCTGCGAGCGGACGTGTCCCCAGAGGCGGTGCAGCGGCAGCGCGGCGCGCTTGCCGATCGCATCCCACAGCGCGATGTCGAGCGCCGACATCGCCATCGTCACGATGCCGCCGCGGTTGTAGGTCGCGGTCGCGCGCCACAGATCATTCCAGATGCCCTCGACCGCGGTGGCGTCCTTGCCGATGACGCGCGGCAGGATCGTCTCTTCCAACGCCGCCGCAACCGCGCGCAATCCTGGCCGGAACGAGAACAGATAACCCATGCCGACGATGCCGCCCGCGGTCTCCACCTCGAGCACGAGGAGACTGCGGGCGTCGCCGAAGGCGTGCCCCTTGAGCCACGGCGTCTGGGGCCAGGGGACGCGGAGGAGGGTGGTGCGGATCGCGGTGATTGTGAGGTCAGGCATGGGATTGCTTGCCGGGAGGAATCCGCTGTAGTCGTTCGCAAGTGAGGTGACTCAATGGACGTGTACCATATCTGGTTCAACCTGAAACCCGGCGTCCGTGACCTCGAATTCGCCGAGAGCGCTCAGGCCTATCTCGGTCACTTGAAGGAAGGAAAGCACATCGCGGGCTATCGTGTGACCCGGCGCAAGCTCGGTCTCGGCCCGCCGCAGCTGCCGGAGTGGCACATTACCCTCGATTTCCACAACATGGCGCAGATCGACGAAGCGTTCGGCCGCGTGTCTTCGCGCGCAGAACCGGTAGAAAGCTTTCACCATTCGGTGAATTCGAAGGTGCAGGACATCTTCTTCGCGCTTTACCGCGACTTCCCGGATGCGAACCGCGTCGCGGGTCAGGAGAAATTCTAGCTAACCCATCCTCCGCGCTACGTCGGCCCGCCCGGCAAAGCGCGATCGAGCCAATCCGCCATCGCCTTGGCGATCGCGTCGCTGTTCTTCTCCAGCATCATCATGTGGCCGTTGCCGTGAATCCCGGCATCCGGCAGCCGCAGGAACGTGCTCTTTACGCCGGCCTGGGCCAAGTAGCGGACCGTGCAGTGGTCGTAGGGCGCATGGTACGACGCCTCCGACGTGACGACCAGGATCGGCGTGTTCTGCAAGTTCACGAGCTTGCGGGCGGGCTCTGGCTGCGACCAGCAGCGCACGTAGTCGGGCCGCTCAGGCTTATCCTCGCGCACGAACTTGAGCGGGGCAGCCTCGCTCACCGGCGGATCGTAGGTCAGCGGAATGTCGACGAGGCCGTAGGCCTTCCGGTGCGGGTTGTCGGCGAACCAATCCGGCGCGCCCTTGAACTCGACGTCGTGCGCGGGCGGGCCGTTCGGCTCGACCGCAACGATCGCCTTGACGAGGCTCGGCCGCTTGTCGGCGATCGGCCACGCAAACGCGCCGGACTGGGAATGGATCAGCAGCACCGCGGGGCCGATGCGGTCGAGCAGCGCCGCGGCGGCATCACGGTTGAGCGCCTGCTGGAGGGGGAAGTCCACCAGCGAGGGAAACTGGCTGGCGTAGAACTGGTCGAAGCTTGGATCGCCAGGCTTGCCGGCGCCCGGCCACTGGGTGTGCAGATGCGCCTGCGGCCACTGGTTAAACCGTTCCGGCGCGACAAACCGCTGCTCCAGGCGCGCGAGATTCGCCGCCGACACCGGCCCGTTCGCCTGCGACCATTGCGCCGCGCGCCCGCGCGCCACCTGATCGACCACATAGACCGTGTAGCCGCGGCGCAGGAAATACTGCGCCCAGTCCTCGCGTCCGTCCGGCGTGCCGGTGAAGTTGGTGCCGGTCTGGCTGCCGCCATGGATCATCACCACCGGATACGGATGGGCGACCTTTTGCGGCACCTGGAATTCCACGTACATGTGGCCGACCGTCGGCGAGCCTTCGCGGCTGGCGTCGATGGCGCCGCCGACAAAGAAGTAGCCCTGCCTGGCGATGACGAGCGGCTCGGTCTGGGCGCCGGCGCCGGCAATCGACAGCAGTGCGGCGCACGTCACGATCAGTGCGGTGGCTGCGGCTCGCAACACTGTGTCCCGCAACATGGTGGTGAGCAAACCTGGGTGACGCATCGCGGCTCTCCTGGCTTCCATCCCGGTGAATTGTTTTGTGGCGTCGAGGCTAGCCGCGGTGTTTGCGAATGTCGAATCCGATCAAGCGTCGTAGGGTGGGCAAAGCTTGTCATCGGGCCGGCCGGAGGCCGGACCCGTTAGTCGCCTGCCGCAGCTGATGACATGGCGCGCTGACCGCGCGCGACTTTGGCCACGCGGTCAAGCGGCGAAGTGGGACAGCGTGGGCAAAGGCGCATGACGGTCGCGGGACACGTCTTCTTGCGGACCATCCGTTGCGTGCAAGTCCGAGCTGAGGGCCCGCCGAACCGCTGAGGGCCTTGGGCAAAGCAGAGTTGGCGTGATCGCGTGGTCCCGCACCGGTGACGCGGAACTGGAGACTTCGACGAGGAGCCCGTCGATTTAACGCTGGGGCGGCAATCGGGCTCGCTACCGCCAAGCAGTCGACGAGCGGCGTAGGTATGCGTTATGCTTGCGGTAGTCGTTATCCAGAGTCTGAAAGGTTTTGAAGATGAGACCCGAACACGCGGCACGCCGAACAGTTATTCGTGAATGGATGTCACTACCCCGGGAGAGGCGACAGACCGGAGAGCAAGCTGCCGCCTTTGCGACGCAAGCAGCTGAGAAGCATAAATTCACCTGTAGCGGCGATCGTTACCGGAGAATCATGACGTGGTTGTCGCCCCGCACCGGCAAGTCGTAGTCCACCGGTCCTGCTGATCAATGTGGAGCAAATTGCCGTCCGCGCTGCGATGAACCTGTCCCGCTCAAAAAGCTTGTGCGCATGGTCGCAAAGGCTCTTACGATCTGCACAACGCCGACTTTTCAACAACGGGGGTCCGCCTCCGTCGAACCCCGCGGGCCAGGGTCGATCGGACCGCGGAGCGGTCAATGCAACCACTTCGGCGTTTCCGCCTTCTTGGCCTGAGAGCCGATTCCAAGGCATTCGCACGCGGTCGAAAACGGCCCGGAACCGAGCCTGCCGCACTCGTCCATTGCGTACCAGCCGCACTTGATCCCACGAATGTCGGATTGCACGTCGTTGACGTAGTAAGGAATGAAATAATTCACCGCGATCATCTTCGCCTGCCCGGGATCCGTCGGACAGCTTATATATAGAGATGACAAGACGGATCGTAATGGATCGAAGGATCTAGTGTTGGTTCACCAGGGAACCCGCTGCCGGGCACATCGCGCTGTGGTGGGCCGCAATTTCGCGTGCACAAACGCGGGCGCGTGCAGATGAACCCTAGCATCCATGAATGTCGACGCGAGACTGCGTGGTCGTGCGATAAGACTTTCCGCGTTCTCACGCCGTACGCCGTTGACGAGCTACTGGGATAACGGAGTCTACATAGCGTGCGCCTCGTCAGCATGTGGTGGAAAATCATAACTCGGCTTGAATGTCGCGGCTCCTGAATGCACGATGGCTGGAAAGCGCATCGTGGTGTGTGCACTGCAGGCTATGCGATGCAAGCAGATCGACGTGTCGATGGGTGCGTCCGCACACGTCGCTTCCGGCTGCGCCAGGAATTGTTGCGTCAGATTGCCGTACCCATGGAGGGAGTCGATTTCGCCTCTTGAAGTCGGCCGGGGCTGTCCTACTTAAAGGCACCGTAAGTTTTCCAACATCGTAGATCGGTCGGCGCCGCCTCCGCGGCGTGAGGTGCCATGGGCGTCCGGTGCCCCGTGCGTATCCATGTTGCTCAAGGGAGGATGTGGCTATGACGAACCACCACTCAGGTCCCAGCGCAGCCGAAGAAATCTACCCTATCTTGCCCGTGTTCGTCGGCTTGCCGACTGACGAGGTTACCGCAGCGCAAGATCACCCTACCGTAGCGGTGAAAAAGGCTGACACCACCGAACTCGGCCTTCCATATCCGAGCATTTCCGCGCGCCTGTTCAAGCGCGGCTTCGGCCTCGTCGATAATGTCGAGATCGAGCAGACGATCGCAAGCATCATGCCGCGGACGGAAGAAAGCGCCTGCCAGAAGATATTCCTACCGTGGCGGCCGAATGAATCGCGGTTCGTCCCACAACAGTATTACTACGCCGCCTCGAAAAGTGGCGTGGTGCCGAGCTGGGCGATTTCTGCCGCAGCGCATCCTGCATGATATGACGCCCAAGCTGCTGACTGAGAAATTGGGGCGCATAAGTGGGAGGATATGGCGATGCGAAACGAATTTTTGGACGAAATCGGAGATACCCTTTTTGCGGTCGCGGTGGCGGGAGCAATTGGACTTAGCGCCGCAAATCTTGCCATCCAGGTGAATAAGGGCCGCGCCGCTTTCGACGCTTCCACCGCAAACCAAATGCTTAGCCAAGTGGCCTATCCGCAGCAGCGGGGTAGGCCCGACGCGCGCGGCCACGAACCTGCCCGTCAGCTGAACTTTTAAGAGGGTTAAGACCGTGCCGGCGCTTTCTGCGGTCATCGGCGCTGATGCGCGGGCCAAATTTGTGGAGAGAGCAAAGAGCGTACGGCACGTGCATACCAGAAATTCTTCTGAGCGGAGCCGCCGGCGCAGAGCTTTTAAGGCCAGCCGCCGAGGATCGCCTTGGTATGTGGCTGTCGAGGAATATCTCGACACGCTGCGCGCACAAGGTTTACTCGCAACCATCAAAGCGATTGAGCCCTTTGGCCCAGTTCATCTGATTTTGCCGGTTGCCTCGTAGCGACGCCGCTTGCATTACGGGGCGTCATTTCATCCGTCACCCGCACCAGTTCCAGCAGCCCGCACCATTTTTTTCTCAGAACCTGCCGTTCGGGCGTCCATGGTTCGAATCAGCAGCAAGCCCGGCTTCCGAGCCACGCTGGCTTCCGGCTCGCCCGTCTCACATCGTGATGCCTTTTCCCGCGGTTGAGTCAGTTGGGCGCGCCGCAGCGGAACGGGCTGGGGCGGGCGAGCATTCGAAAAGCCACATTCTGCTTTATGGGTATCATCGGCACGCGAGCGGCGCTTAAGCTGTCTCTACCGCGACGGTCGAGTAGCCAGAGCGCCTCGGCTTGCCGTCGCTAAAGATGTGGTCGAGCCGAACCTTCACTTGCCGCGGCCCGGACATACAGACTGCGTAAGAACCTTCAACGCGAACGACTTCAACCCTCCGACCACGATAGCGCGGATCATTGTCGTACAAAACCTGTCCCGCCTTGAGCATGATGCCTCCCTGCCTCTATGGGGTGGTGCTAAATTGTCGTGTCCCGCGAAGGCGGGGCATTCCATTTCAATTAACGGACCCTGTGGACAGTCGCGTCAAGGAAGCAATTTTATACACATTTCCTCATTTTGACTTCGGAGAATCAGGACGGTCGAGACGCCAAAGCGCGGGGGCTTTCAATTCAACTTTCAAAAAGACGCTCATCCAGCGTGTCCTCAAACCGCACCGAACCAGCGTTGGGCGAAGGGAAAGCACATGCGTTTTCAAGATGCGCCGCTCATGCTCAAGCCAAGAAACCCGTGCCCAATATGCGGCGCCGAGACCGCTCTTGCAGAGATTGAGCCCCACCCGCTGCACGCCAATTTTGAGATTCACGGATATTTCTGTGACCGGTGCGGGCCAATCAAATCCTTGGTTGTGCTTTGCTCGCCGCCACTTCAATCAATGATGTAAGTGCAACATTGGGGCTATCCATGTCGAATGAGGATGGTTGGCAAAAGGACGCATTCAGAAGGCTGACACCGGGAAGTGATGGCCGATGGCACGCAGGGCTAAGGGGCTAGATGCATCATACGTGGGCGCGATAGAGGGAGCCGCCGGTTCTCGTGGACGCGGCGGTCAGGCCGGCGCTGTCCGTAGCCACGTAGTCGATGGTGTGGGGTCAGGATTTAACCGACGATCTTGCGATCTCACCCCCGTTCGCTTGCGCAGGAAGCGCGCGATTTGACCTCTCGGAGTATCGCTGTCCAACAGCTCGCCCATGGAGCCGGCGTTATCGAAAAGTTCCCTTTGCAGCTCTGTCGGCAACGTGTTCCACTGCATGATCAACGCCGCCCCCAGGCATCGCAGGATACGCTCCTCTTCCGCCGCCAAAGTCGCTTCGCTGGTCTCACTGGGCTCTGGCAAAGGCACTAGCTTGTCGAGATTAATGGCGAGGTTGTCGTGATTATCGGCGAGCCATTGCTCGTTGTCGGCGAGCATGGTGAAGCTCTGTTCGTGCTTCTGAAATTCACGCACTTCGTTGGGAGCATTTGCTTGTTTGGCCAATTCGCTGTATGCGGCCGCTTTCTCGCGATACTGCTCGGGGGTGACCATCGGCGAGCCTTTCTGTTAAGAGCGCCTCCCTCAGATACCGAACTTTTCGAACAGGGGAGTGGCCGGCGGTTTTTCACGGCGCGCCGGATCGAGACCGCACCAACAAAAGCCGAGCGAGGCATTTTGCGGGTCGAAGCCATCTACACGACGTCTACTTGGCTCGCTTCCAGACTTGATGGACTTGGACACCAGACATCGCAGCAGGGCTACTGTACTTCAGTTCGTTCGCCGTGAGGGAGGTGACAGTTCGTTTTTGATCGGTTCCGACCTGGTTCGGGAATGTGCTGGCCTCAAGATGAAGGATGGCAACCCTCTCCGCCTCGTTGACGGTGTACGTGCCGTAGTAAGCCATCGGTTCCACAATCAGACTGTCGATTTCCTCGGAATTCGTCTTGCTTGGGTCATAGGACACGATTTTCGCATTGTCGGCTCTCGCAATCACGAGGAAGCGAGAACTCGCGACCATGAGGAAAAAGCGACCGTTTGGGTCAAAGACGTTGATACCCTTCGGATTGACGCCAAACTGTTTCAACTTGCTGCCATCCAGGCGCACCTGATCCGAGGAGACGAGTGTCCAGGTGCCGACGAGTTGCTCTTTGAGCGTCTTTTGCTGAGCAAGGGAATCGCTTGATGATAAGCTAACTGCCAAGCACAGTGCGGTGGTCGTCATTGCGAGTGGGGTACGCCGATCATC
>Ga0257161_1000419_pt1 | contig 10717 bp, 11 predicted proteins | sample NR01A_FD_185954 | JGI IMG/M metagenome (GOLD analysis project Ga0257161, IMG submission 185954) | Soil microbial communities from H.J. Andrews Experimental Forest, Oregon, United States - NR-01-A | ecosystem: Environmental > Terrestrial > Soil > Temperate forest > Bulk soil | place: USA: Oregon... | reverse complement strand
ACCGCGCCTTGCGCCGCGGGCGCATTCGAACCATCGGGTCGGTTTTGTCCCGTTATCTCGGAACCGGGTTGCGCAGCGCGCGGCGGCAAGGCGCCGAGCCGGCCGCGCTCATTGGTGCCAAGCGGCTGGAGCGGCGGCAAGTCCCGCGCGGGGGCGATGGTGTTCGTCGTCTGCCGAATGAACGCGGATTCGCGCGCGATTTCACGGACGCGTTCGCGGTTGCGGAAATCGTCGGCCCGCACCACAATCGCGCCGGGTAGATTTGCGGTACCGGCGAACACGCGCGGCGCGACTTCGTAGCTTGGAATGGGCCGGCCATAGGCCGCAGCAATATAAGTCGGCGGGATGCCCGGATTCACCGCAAACCGGCGATCCTCCAGCACGACGGTCCGATTGACGACAACGGTTTCGCGGAAAAAGACTTCGCGCTCTTGCGGCGGCAAGATGACCTCGGTGATGCGCGGCGCCACGAGATCACGCTCGCGCACGAAAACCCAAAACTGCGGCCGTTCGCGGTACTCGACGATCACCTCGTCGGGCGGCAAGGGCGCCCAACCGGCATGTCCCCGACCGTGGCGCCACTGCACCCATCCGGGGCCCCATTCTGTGCCCGGAATCCACATCCAGCCGAACTCGTCATCCGCGACCCACCGGCCGTAATGATAGGTCACCAGACCCCATTCGGCCTCCTGATCATCGGACGCCCAGTACCATCCGTAGTCCTGTGAATACACCCAGTGTCCGACAGTGTAGGGCTGCCAGTCGCGCGCAAGTCGCGAGGGAATCCACACGTCGCCCCAGCGCCTGTGATGTTGCCAAGCCCCGTAAGGTTCGAGTGCGGTGCGAAATTCCACCGAGATCGAAGCCGCCTGCGCGGCAGCCGGGACCACGGAAATGTTCACGAGCGGGGCTGCGATTGCGCAAACCGCCACACCCGCGATTAGCAGTGAGCGAATTGTCTTCGATCCAGCGTGCATGAAGGCCTCCTGTTGTTGAGTTAGGAAGTCAACATGCAACCTTTCGACAAGTTCCGATTTTGACGGACCAAATTGCCCATCGGTTTTCATTTCTCGCGGTGCATCAATCCGAGCGTCGCCGCATTCTGCGGGCCAGCGCGGCCGACAGCTGTGTGGTATGCTCAAGACATAGTGGTCGCCCTGACGCAACGGCGTCGTCGTTCGGGTTGGATGCAATTGGGGGGCGTGCGGTGGCAGACGTATTGTTACTGGAGGACGACGAGGCGGTTCGCGTCCTGACGGAGTCCATTCTGCAAGGCTGTGGACATAATACGCTGTCCGCCAGCACCGTCGAACAAGCGGCAGCATTGCTCGAGGGCGACAGGAATATCGACCTGTTGTTCACCGAAATTGGCTTACAAGGTGACGTCCAAGCAGGATTGAAGTTGGCTCAGGAAGCAGCGAGCAGGCGGCCCAACCTCGCCGTGCTGTATACATCAGCGCAGGCGGTCACCGATGGGATGAGAGAACTTTTTGCTGATAACTCTGCTTTCCTACCGAAGCCCTACACCGTCGAGCAGCTCGTCACGACCCTGCTGGTCCGCTTCGGCATCAAAGGCTAGAGCATTTCCCTTTTAGGCGGATCCTACCGGGGTGTCATCGCCCGGCTTGACTGGGCAATCCAGTATCACGGTCGGTGTTTACTCGATCGCCCGGTCAAGCCGGGCGATGACAGCATCGTGGGTGTCAACCTAATCGTCGGTCGCATGCTCGACCACCGGCGCATTTTTTCAAAATATCTGTGACCTCCGTCACAAGGCAAATGCGTTGCATTCTGCTAATTTTCTCGCATTGGTCGCATCGGAGACGAGCCGAGGCGCGCCAGATGGTTGCTTGGGATCGCCGAGAGCGGGGGGCGGGGCTCATGCCACAGGTGACGTTCTGGACGGTCTATCGCCACCCGAACGACTATCCGGGTTGCTGGGTTCTGAGGGCGCATGAGGTTTTCCCGAACGTTCGAATCGTGCAGTCGCATGACGCCTGCTTTGTCGCCGCCACGCTCGATGGGATCCGCGCCAAGGTGCCGCCGGGGGCGTGCTGCATCGGCCGCGCGCCAGAAGACTATCCGGTGATCTATGAGTGTTGGGTCGTGGAAACGCCCGGGCCGCAGCGCCGGCATTAGCGCCAGGAACCACGGGACGACCGTGGCATGCGCGTGGATCACGGACGCGGGGCCAGCGCGCGCTCAACGATTAATTCGTCGCTTAGAGGAAAGCTCCACTCGACTGTTTCAACCCTCCATTAGCCGGCGCGATTTTTCGGTGCACGGTGGATGTGCACATACCAGGAAAGTCGCGCATCATGACGCAGGAGATCGGCGGCTTCGCCATCGAGTCGTGCAGCATTAGTCGTCACCTGTTCCGGCGAGTGACTAATCCGAGGCACGAGTATGTTTTCGAGATCACCTCGAAGCACATCGTGCTGCGTGCAACGCTGCCAAATGATGCCGGTGTCGATCGGAGAGAAGCTCTGGACGACGCGGAGCGCTCGGAAAAGGACGCTCAGAAAGCCGCCGAAGAGTTGCAGCGCCGGATTTTCGGTTGAGGCTCCGGGCTTCACATAAAGACTAAGGCACAGCCGAGGGCATTGCGCCGCCATTCCATGAATCTTATGCTGGGCACCGGATGGCCACGAATCGCCGGGGAGTCCCGCCGGCGATGTCAGGAGGTTCGATGACGCGCGTTCAAAATGCCATGCACATGGGAGCCGCCGGGTTGATCGCGGGCGTGTGCTTTGCTGCAGCGCCACCGGCCGAAGCGGCGGCCGCGCTCACGCCGCATCGAGCCGTTTACGACCTCACGCTTGCGAAATCTCGCGGCAAACGGTCTATCGAGGCGGTGCACGGGCGCATCCTCTATGATTTCTCCGGCAATGCCTGCGAGGGCTACGCGCTGCAGTTCCGCCAAGTCTCCGAAATCGACAGCGGCGAGGGCAAGAAGGCGCTGAGCGACCTGCGCGCCGCCACCTGGGAAGAGGGCGATGCCAAATCGTTCCGCTTCAACTCCGAAAACAAAGTCAATGAGCGCGTCGTCGATACCGTCGATGGCAATGCCGGCCGCGATAGTTCCGGGGTTTCGGTCAAGCTCTCGAAGCCGCAGGCAAAGAGCTTCGATCTCGACGCCAAGATCGTGTTTCCGACCGAGCATGTCAGGCGCGTTATCGAGGCCGCGGAGGCCGGCAAGACATTGCTCGAACTGTCTGTGTTCGACGGTTCGGAGTCCGGTGAAAAGGTGTTCTCGACCCTTGCGGTGATCGGCACTGCCATCGCGCCCGGCGACAAACTGCCAGACGACGCGGCAGCCGGCAACCGGACGCTGGCTGGCATGAAGCGCTGGCCCGTCACCATCAGCTATTTCGAGCAGGGCAACGCCAAGACCGGAGAGCAGACTCCAGCCTACGCCATCGGCTTCGAGCTCTATGAGAATGGAATTTCACGGGCCTTGACCCTCGACTATGGCGATTTCACCGTGTCGGGAATCATGTCGCAGCTTGAGATCAAGGACGCGCCGGCCTGCAAGTAGGGGTGGGCTATTCCGGTGACTTGTCCTCGTCGAACGCAATGCCGCGGATCACCGCGGTGTGGCCGAATTTTTCCCGCAGGTGATCGACCGCATGCTCGGCCGCGGCGCTGTGCCGGCCGCGCAGATCGACGAGATCGGACGGATCGGCATCTTGTGCGCCGGCGAGCGCAGTGACGCCAATGCCGATCAGGCGAAATCGGGTAGCCCCGGTCTCGCGGGCCAACAGCTCGCGGCCGGCTGCGAATATCCTCACCGCCAGCTGGGTCGGCGCACCGAGCGATCGGGCACGCGTGCGCAAGCGAAAATCGGCGCTCTTGAGCTTGAGAGTCACGGTCGTGCCGGCAAGCTCTTTGGCCTTGAGTCGCGCGGAAACCTTTTCGCACAGCTCCCACAGCCTGCGCTCGAGTGTGCGAAAATCGGCGACATCCACGTCGAACGTCGTTTCGGCGGAGATGCTCTTGGTCTCGCGATCCGGATTGACGACGCGCATGTCGATACCGCGGGAGAGGCGCGCGAGCCGCAGACCTTCGGTGCCGAAGCGGCGCATCAGTTCGGTCTCTTCGGCGCGCTGGAGGTCTGCAATCGTGCGAAAGCCGGCGCGGGCGAGCGCCGCCCCCATGGTCTTGCCGACGCCCCAGATGAAGGTCGCGGGCCGCGGTGCGAGGAACGCCGGCGCTTCGGTTACTCCGAGCGCCGAGAACCCGCGTGGCTTGTCGAGATCGGACGCGATCTTGGCGAGGAACTTGTTCTGCGACAACCCGATCGAGACCGTGATCCCGATCTCGTTCTCAACCCGCTTGGCAAAACGCGCAAGTATCTTAGCCGGCATCATGCCGTGCAGGCGCTCGGTGCCGGTGAGGTCGAGGAAGGCTTCGTCGATCGACAGCGGTTCGACCTGCGGGGTGAGGTCTCCCATCATGGCGCGCACCTGGCGTCCGACCCGGGCATATTTCGCCATGTCGGGCCTGACCACGTGGGCGTGTGGGCACAGCCGCCGCGCCTCGAACATCGGCATCGCAGATCTGACGCCGAAGGTGCGGGCGATATAGCAGGCGGTCGACACCACCCCGCGATGGCCGCCGCCGACGATCACCGGCTTGTCGGCGAGTGAGGGGGCGTCGCGCTTTTCGATGGTGGCATAAAAGGCATCGCAATCCACATGGGCGATCGCCATGCGTGCAAGTTCGCCGTGGCGCACGACACGCGGCGAACCGCAGCCGATACAGCGCACAGCGCGTTCCGGCACATCGGCAAGGCAGTCGCGGCAAAAGCTCGCCATTGGTTTCGCCAAGGGAATCGCGGCCAATGATAGCCGGATCAAAGCTCGTCTGGCCAGCGGCGGGAGCCGTGGAAGACGCGGAGGATGTGGATGGTGTCGCCGACGACACGTTCGTCGTCACGGCAGATCGCGCTCCCAATCAGTGCCGGTGAGAACGAGCTTTGCTTTCTCGATCTCTTCCGGGGCAACGCCCGCATGCGCGGCGAACGCCAGGAGTGTGCGTTCGTTGCCTGAAATGTAAGCGAGCACGCCGCCGAGAAAGCCAGGTTCTTCGGCCGCGATGCGTATCGAGCCGGGGTCGATCCCGGTCAGCACCAGGAAGCGAGAAAGCTCATCGGTGTTGCTTGCAATGAATCCGAGTGCCACGATCGCCAATTCGCGCGCTGCGTCCGGTCGGCCCTCACGATCGATGTTTCCGCACCCGGACCGGCGATTGTCTGTCATCGGCGGCTTGGGCCTCCATGTGGGGGGTGTGATTGGTCAGGCAAAGCCCGACACACGCGCACCGCCAGTGGTCACCAAAATCCCCCAATCGGTAGCAAAATTATCGGCTATACGAGCGTCGCTTTGATCGGTAACATGATCACGTTTGCGTGGCCTTGCCGGAATTGCAGCGCATTTTGATGCGTAATATAGGATTAGTCTTTGGCCTTGCACGGCACGGAGAACACGATGCCAAGGCACGTTTATCCAATAGTCTCGGCGGTCTTTATCGTCTTCATATTCGCCTTGGTCACTCTCGGCACGAACGGTCGTGTGTTTGCGGGCAGCGAGTGCATCGAACAACCAAATCGGGAGCCGGCGGAGGGCGGCCATTGGTACTATCATTACGACCGCGAGAAAAACCGAAAGTGTTGGCGTCTCGATGCCGCCGCAACGAGGACGCGTGAAGCAGCGCCACCGCAGAAGGATCAATCGGACGCTGTTGCGGCGCCGACACCGACGATAGGTTCAGTGTTCTCAATGTTGTTCAGAGGAAGGCCTTCGACGTCGATGCCGCAGGATGCCGCGGCAGGCGAGCCGCGCATTATCCAGAGCAACCCGACCAAACCTCTGAAGATTGAAGATATCGCGCAGCAGCAGCCGGATATTCCGGAAGAGCGTCCGGAGGCGCGTTACGTCACGCCCCTCAGTCCTGTACAGCGTAAGGCGTTGTTCCAGGAATATCTGAGGTGGGAGGAAATTCAGCGCAACCTCGGCGCCCCGGCTCGATCGCCGTGATGGGCGCGAGTGCGGCCGCACGCCGCGAAACATCGACTCGTGCGGACGATTACGGCGTAGCGACCAGAATATCCCGGGCAAGTTTCACGACGTCCGGCGGCGACGCATAGATGTTGCGCATCAGCGTCTGCACTTCGGCGCCCCCGACCGGGCGCACCTCCAGGGCTTGGCTGTGCATTTCGGCGAGGAAGTCCGGATCGCGCATGGTGGCATCGAAGGCTTGGCGCAGCGTCTCGATGCGCTCCGCCGGCGTCTCGGGTGGCGCCGCGAACGGGCGTGCGATGCTCTGTCGCGAAACGATGAGCCTAAGGGCCGCGACTTGGCGCGGGTCGGAGACGAGATCCGTGATCAGCGGCACGTCAGGGAGGTCCTCGTGCTTGGCCAGCGCGATCTGCAGCGTGATCTGGATTCGCTTGTTGGCGAGCCAATCGCGATTGCGGCTAACGATGCTCGTCCATGACCAGCCGCAGCGGCCGTCGATCTCGCCGCGCTCCATGGCAAGGTTGAGGTCGGCGCCGCCCGGATACCCGGTGACGATTCGCATCGGCAGATGGAAGAGGTTGCGCAGCACGATCGGGAATACATCGCTGTCAGCGCCCGCGCCCGATGCGCCGATCAGCGTCTTCTTGGCCAGCATGTCCTGCCACGTGACAATGCCGCGGGATGCGTTGATGGCGCAGACGCTCACCTCGTCCGAGACGCTGCCGATCCAGTTGAATTTGGGTGCCTCGAATTGCGCGCCGTCGAGGTGGCCGATAAGGGGTTCGAACGCGATGCCGCGCGCGAAGGTTGCCAGCAGGGTGCCGTCGCGTGGCGCTGCGTTGAAAAGAAAATTCACCGCCTTCAGGCTTCCGGCCCCAGCCATGTTCTGGATCACGATTGAAGGGTTGCCGGGAATGTGCCGCCCGAGATAACGGCCAAGCTCGCGCGCATAGACATCGTAGCCGCCGCCGGGGCTGAAACCCACCAGGATGCGCACCGTCTTGCCGGCAAAGAACGAACTGGTGTCGGCCGCGCGGGCCGGCGTCGCCAGCGTCATTGCGGCCGCGATGGCGATCCATGCAACAGCGGGCCGGACCGCGGGCGCCTCGCCCGCTCCTGCTCTGAGAAAAAAAGGTGGGCGGGACCAAAGTCGGGCTTGCCCGACTTTGGCACTTTGAGATGTCGAAATCGGCAACAGCCGATTTCGATCCCGCGGTCCCAGGGACATGCGCTATTCGGCGGCGACGTGCGCTTGCCGCTGCACGTCCATGTTGACGAGCGCGAGCGGCGAGGCCGCCTTATCCAGCATGCCCCAACTCTTCACCCAATCGTAGGTGCGTTGCAGTTCGTCGTCTGGGATGGGGGCGGGATCGCACACCACAAGACGGCCTTCGCGTAGATCGTCGAGTGTAAGCGCGCCGATCTCCGGGTCCCTGGCCTTATGGTAGTCGATGAAATACTGAAGATACTTTCGCTTGTCGGCGCCGATTCGGCGGACCGCCTCGCGCACCGCCCGGTTGAACGCCGCATAGGTCTCGGCGTCGACCTTTTCCGAGGCGACCTCGGTGCCGTGGTAGAAAGCCGAGCAAATGGTGCGGCAGCCGTTCTTTTCGGCAAGGCTGATATAGGGTTCGGTCAAGGTGGTGGCATCGACCTCGCCCGACATCATCAACTTGTAGCGGTTGCGCGAGCCGGTCGGAGCGCGGCACACCCGGATGCGCTCACGCGGCAGGAAACCTTCGAGCAGATGCAGGGCGAGATAATGCGTGCCGGCATAGAACGGCACGCCGACGCTGCGGTCGGCCAACTGCTGGGGCGTGTAAACCGGAGAGTCCGGCCGCACCACGATGGCCGCATAAGTGACGATGCCGCGGCGGCCGACTTGGCGGCTGCCAATGGCCGTGTCCTGGACGCGGCAGTAGTTGCCCCATTCGCAGGCGTTGTACATGTCCGCCTTGCCCTGCTCAACCAGGGTGCCATGGCTTGCGAAGGGATCGGCGAGTTTGGCGTCGATCGTTTTGATGCCGGCCTCGTCGCGCTCGGCCCATTGGATCGCGAGACCCTCCTGGGCGAACAGCCCTTCGTCGAAGGCCACCAGCTCGGGCAGGCCCTGAAACGGCGAGGTGGTTTCAAGCACTAATGTCCTCATGGGCTTCCTCCGTAACCAGGGCGCGGCCGCATCGCAGGCGGTCAATCCGAAATTGATTCAAATCTTACGGACGCTGGTGATCGAATGGTAACCACAGGCTCATGAAAAATCCTAGGGCCCGGCTCGGCCTGGATCAAGCCGGTTTCAGCCGGGCGTCTCGAAATTCGAAAACCATCGCGAAATTACTCAGGAATTGAGCCAAATCAACGGCGTTTTCGCTAGATCCGAAGGGGTTGCTTGTGCCCGACCGGAGTGCTTAACCCATTCTTTCAACTCGTGCGAATTTCCGTTTCTGTAAGGAATCCTGACTATTGTACCGGCATGCCGTTGGCTGCCCGCGTATCTATCGGCGCACCCGGGCATTGGGGCAACGAGGGGATTTGAGATTGGCTAAAACCGTGCTGATCGTGGAAGACAACGAGCTTAATATGAAGCTCTTCCACGACCTGTTGGAGGCGCACGGCTACGACACCGTGGGCACGCGCAACGGAGTCGAGGCGATTGAGCTTGCACGCACGCATCGCCCCGACCTGATCCTGATGGACATACAGCTGCCCGAGGTTTCAGGGCTCGAGGTCACAAAGTGGATCAAGGACGATCCCGAGCTGCATCGGATTCCGGTCGTTGCCGTCACCGCATTCGCCATGAAGGGTGACGAGGAGCGCATTCGGCAGGGCGGCTGCGAGGCCTACCTGTCGAAACCAATTTCGGTGGCCAAATTCATGGAAACAATTCGCCGCTTTCTGGGTACTGCGGAGAGAGAATGCGGATGACGGCCCGCATTCACGTCGTCGTCGACGTCCCCTACCAATGTCACGCTGCTTGAGGCAGACATCGCACCGTTGAGGCCACCATCTCGGTCGGTATCGCGGCGATGCAATCCTGTGAAGGCAAGACTGCCGATATCCTCAAACGCGCCGATCGGGCGCGCGTCGGCCGTAACCGGGTTGTGGCCGATGCCGCGTAAGCGTTCGCGTGCAGTTTATTAAAATTCATCCTAAAAATTCATGGTTGATCGGAATATAACGCTCGATCAAAGCCTTAACCATTGTGTTCCGGGCCGCATCGGATACGTTCTCCCTCGAGCAAAGGCCAACGTGGCGACATGCCACGGACTACCGAAAATCCTTCGGCCAATGCATCGAAAACCCTGCGGGTTACTCAGGTCCGCCGCATCTCCTGAGTCCGTGGGGTTCGGCCGGTCGGGGGCGGTGGGAGTGGCCTCCTCAAAGACACCGCTTTCCGACCGGCCACCATTTTCGCCCGATCCTGGACGTTCGAATTGGCGATCGTGACGCCAAGCCGGTGCCTCATACGGACGAAAACCGATATGTGTTGGCACCTGAAAACGGGGCGGGCTAGCATCCGCGTCGACACGCGGGAAAAACGAGATCGGATTTCAGGCTTGGATATGTGGACCGGTTGGCGCCGGATCGCGAGCCGGCGTCAACCCGATCTCCACCAGAGATCCAATCAGGCTACTTGATCTTGGTTTCGCGGAATTCCACGTGCTTCTTGGCGACCGGATCATATTTCTTCTTCACCATTTTCTCGGTCTGGGTGCGCGAGTTTTTCTTGGTGACATAGAAATAGCCGGTATCGGCGCTCGACAGGAGCTTGATCTTGATCATGGTCGACTTGGCCATGGTGGCAATCCTCGATTGAGCTGGGGCGATGCCCCGCAAGTTGTCTGGGCTCTAGTATAGCGTTTCCTACTAGCGGCCGGGGGTGAAAAGTCAAGGAATCGCCCGTTCAGTCCAGAAAATCGCGCAGCCGCTTGCCGCGCTGCATGCGATAGAACGGCACCGGAAGGTCGTGGGTGAAGCCTTCGGCGGTCCTGATCTTGAGCTCTTCCAGCACCGCCATGGTGATGCCCGGCATATCGAGCTTCAGGCTGTCCTCGATCGGCAGCCAAACCAGTTCCACGAGTTCGGTGTCGGGGCCGACGACCCCATCGATGCGCGCCGCGATGGCATTGGCGTCGACGGAGAAGAAACGGGTGTCGAAACGGCGCGGCCGCCCGGGCGGCGTGATGGCGCGGGCGATGAAGTGCACCGCGGCGAGATCGGGCGCAACGCCTGATCTGGCGAATTTCGCCCATTCGGTGTTAGGCGGGTGCCCCCTCCCGGTAGGGAGGGGGCGATCCGATTTGGTTCCGAGGACAAGGCCGGTCTCCTCGAACACTTCGCGAATGGCGGCGAGCGGAAAACCGCGCGACTTTTGCGCGCTCGGATAGCGCACGTCCTTCATCAGCCGCGCCTCGACGCGCTTATCAAGCGGCGTCGCGGCGCTCATGCGACGGTCGGCAAGTTCGACCCGCCCGCCCGGAAACACATATTTTCCTGGCATGAACTTGTGGCCGTGATGGCGACGTCCGAGCAGCACCTTCGGGGTGCGCCCGGTACGATCGATCACCAGCATGGTGGCGGCGTCGCGGATTTTCACGCCAGGCAGGTTCTGGCGGGTGTCTCCGATCGATAGGAACTCGGCAAGGCGGGCGTGCGGGTCGGTAGTCATCTGCGAATGGCTCTTTTTTTCCCCTCCCCCG
>Ga0257161_1000418_pt1 | contig 10746 bp, 9 predicted proteins | sample NR01A_FD_185954 | JGI IMG/M metagenome (GOLD analysis project Ga0257161, IMG submission 185954) | Soil microbial communities from H.J. Andrews Experimental Forest, Oregon, United States - NR-01-A | ecosystem: Environmental > Terrestrial > Soil > Temperate forest > Bulk soil | place: USA: Oregon... | reverse complement strand
CGGAGGCGCAGCCGGTTTCGGCGCAACTGCAGCCACAACAGGTGGCTTAGGCGCTGTTTTCGCACGCGCCGCCGTGGGCGCAACCTTCTTGGCTGCCGCCTTCGGGGGAGCTGTTTTCTTCGCGGCCGCCTTCTTGGCTACGGGCTTTTTGGCTGGGCTCTTAGCCGCCGTCTTTTTCGCAAAAGCCTTGACCTTCTTCGCCGGCGGTCGCTTGGAGGCAGCCTTCTTTGCCGACTTCTTTACAGTCTTTTTCGCCGCGATTGCTTTTTTCGTCTTCTTCTTTTCCGTCTTAGCTTTACTCGCCTTCTTTACTTTCTTAGCCATGATCGTTCTCCCGATCGTTGCGGCTGACTTCCCGACGCACCGCGCAGCAATCAAACACGATTCGCTTCGACCTTACGGTAGCTACTCGCTCCGATTGCCGCTTGCATCGGACCATCCCATCCGTTCCAGCGCCTTTGGCGCCGACCCACCGGTCGCCCAATCGATCAACTCGATCGGATGAACGACCGGAATTGGCGTGCCCGCTGCGATCTGGGTGATGCAGCCGATATTTCCGGCTGCGATCAGTTCGGGCATGACCCTATCGATATTAGCGATTTTGCGATCGCGCAACCGAATCGCCAATTCTGACTGCAACATATTGTACGTTCCGGCAGAACCGCAACACAAATGGCTCTCTGGGATATCTTTCAACACAAATCCGGCTTTGGACAGCATGTCCTTCGGTGCCGTCGTCACCCGCTGGCCGTGAGCAAGCGAACAGGCGGGGTGATAGGCGACCTTCAGGGAAGGTCGTGACACGTACTTCAAGTCTATGATTTCATTAATAAATTCAGAGATGTCGCGGGACATGCCGGCGACTCTTGTGGCCGGCGCGGCATAGTCCGGGTGATGACGCAGCATGAAGCCGTAGTCCTTCATGGTGGTACCGCAACCCGAGGCGGTGGTCACAATGGCATCGATGCCCTCCGCGTCAATCTCACGCGACCATGCGTCGATATTTCGGCAGGCTGCCGCGTGGGCTTCGTCCTTATTGCCCATGTGATGCGCAAGCGCACCGCAGCAGCCTTCGTCGCGCACCTGAACCACTTCGAAGCCGTGACGCGTGAGAACCCTGATGGCCGCCTTGTTGATATCGGGCGCGAGCACATTGGCGACACAGCCCGACAGCAGTGCCACACGGCCTCGACGCGGGCTCGCGGCTGGAAACACACCGGGCGTCGCCAGGCCGCCGCGAGGCAACCGCCAAGGCGCGAGACGAAGCATCGCGGCAAGCGGCTTGAGGTGGACGAGATCAAGCAGAGGCGCCATCGGCTTCGCCAACAGGGCGAAGATCAACGCTCGCCGGAACAGCTTCGGATCGGTCATCACCCGCAGCAACGCCGAACGCACCAGCCGGTCCACAAGCGGACGGCGATAGGTCTTTTCCACATGGACGCGGGCGTGGTCGATGAGGTGCATATAGTGCACGCCCGATGGACACGTCGTCATGCAGCCGAGGCACGAAAGGCAGCGATCGAGGTGCTTCACGACCTCGCGGTGCGCTGGCTCAGCGTTCTCCAGCATTTCCTTGATCAGGTAGATGCGGCCGCGCGGCGAGTCGTTCTCCTCTCCGAGCAGCACATAGGTCGGGCAGGTCGCCGTACAGAAGCCGCAATGCACGCAGGCCCGCAAAATCTTGTCCGCTTCCGAAACGTCCGGATCAGCAAGCTGTGCAAGGCTAAAGGACGTCTGCATGTCTACACTCCAGCCCACATCCGCCCCGGATTGAGCACGCGCTTGGGATCGAAATTTTCCTTCACCCGCTTTGTCAGGGCTGCGAGCGCGCCGGCTTCGGGATGGAACGGATCGAAGCTTGCCCGCACCGCCGCCGGCGCACGCACCAGCGTCGCATGGCCGCCTGCCGTCGCAACGGCATGGCGGATTTCTCCGGCGCCGCAATCCTGCGTAACCGGAGGCGCCACCCATATGAGACCGCCGGCCCAATCATAAAATAATTGCGACGCCGGTGAAATTTTTGCCGCTATCTCGTAACCCATGCTCGGCGCCGTCGAGATGCGCCACAGCGGGCGATCGCCGCACGGACCGTTGGCCCAAAATGGCTGCACATCTCGGATGGCGCGCCACAGCCTTTGCGATGCCGCCTCGTTGAGCGTGGCGAAAGCCCCAAATGGCCGCACCGCACTTTTGAGGCTTGCGACGCAGTCGCCCAGTGAAGCCGCAAGACCTTCAATGCGGAACACTGTCGAGGGTTCCGCCCCGTCAAGGTCATCGAAACGCGACGCAATGTAGTCTGGTAGATGCGCTGCGCCCGAAACCCCAAGCGGCGCCGCCATCGCGGCCGCCATCGCGGCCGCGGCAGTGCTATCGTTCATCCCAAATACAACGAGCGTCGCTTCGGTTTTCGCCTGCGGCAGAACCTTGAGAGTAACTTCGCTGAGAATTCCGAGCGTACCCCACGACCCGGCCAGCAATTTGCACAGATCGAACCCGGTGACGTTCTTCACCACGCGACCGCCGGACTTGAAGGTCTCGCCGCGTCCCGATACCGCGACGACGCCGAGAAAATGATCGCGCGCGGCGCCGACGCGGATACGACGCGGCCCGGACACATTCGCCGCCAGCATACCACCGACGGTGCCAAGGCCTTGCCCGCCGCCAAGCAGCGGGCCGTAGTCCATAGGCTCGAAGGCAAGTTCCTGACCGTTCGATGCGAGTAAAGTGGTGATTTCCGCGAGCGGCGTTCCAGCCTTGGCGGATAGAACCAGTTCCTGCGGCTCGTAGAGGATGATGCCCGCGATCCCGGAGAGGTCGAGTGTAGCATCATATTGAGCCGGACGACCAAGCATCCGCTTTGAGCCATGGCCGACGATCTCGAGCGACTTACCCCCGGCAATCGCCCATTGCACTGCCGCCTCGATGTCCTTGTGGTCGCGCGGCTTATAGTTGTCGGGCATGTTGTGACCGGAAATCTAACGACTGGGCTTAGGCTCGTTCGGATTCTCTGGCTGCGGGACGACAAGATCAAAACCTGGGAATATCCGCAAACGGAAGTTGCCCACCGCTCACATGCATCCGGCCCAGTTCGGCGCACCGGGACAGCGTCGGGAAGACCTTGCCGGGATTGAGCAACCCCTTGTCGTCGAAGGCACATTTGAGCCGCTGCTGCTGGTCGAGATCGGCTTGCGAGAACATCACCGGCATGAGATCGCGCTTCTCGACCCCAACGCCGTGCTCGCCGGTGAGCACACCGCCGACCTCGACGCATAATTTAAGGATGTCGGCCCCGAAGGCTTCAGCGCGCTCCAGCTCGCCCGGCTGGTTCGCGTCATAGAGGATGAGCGGATGCAGATTGCCGTCGCCGGCGTGAAACACATTGGCGACCCGCAACCCGTAGGTCTGCGACAGCTCACGCATGCGCAGGAGCACGCGCGGCAACATGGCGCGCGGAATGGTGCCGTCCATGCAAAAGTAATCGGGCGAGATCCGGCCGACAGCCGGAAAGGCCGCCTTGCGGCCCGCCCAGAACAACAGCCGCTCCTGCTCCGATGTCGAAGCGCGTAAGCTGGTGGCGCCGGACTGCTTCGCGATTTCGGCAACGCGCTCGACCAGATGATCGACTTCGCTGCGCGGGCCGTCCAGCTCGACGATAAGGATCGCCTCGACGTCGAGCGGATATCCGGCATGGACGAACGCCTCGGCCGAATGAATGGCGAGCTTATCCATCATCTCGATGCCGGCCGGAATGATCCCAGCTCCGATGACGCCGCCGACGCAAGCACCCGCCTCCTCCGAGGAGGGAAAACCGATGAGCAGGGCGCGCGCGACCTCGGGTTTTTTCAGAATGCGCACCGTGACTTCGGTGACGACGCCGAGCAATCCCTCCGAACCGATGACGATGCCGAGCAGATCGTAACCGGCGGCATCAAGATGCTTGCCGCCAAGCCGGATGATCTCGCCGGTGATAAGCACGATCTCGCAGCCCAGCACGTTGTTGGTCGTCATGCCGTATTTGAGGCAATGAACGCCGCCGGAATTTTCCGCCACATTGCCCCCGATCGTGCAAGCGATCTGCGAGGACGGGTCGGGCGCATAATAGAAACCCTGTTGCTCCACCGCCTGGGTGATGGCGAGATTGGTCACGCCCGGTTCCACGACGGCAACCCGGTTGGCAAAATCGACCTCGACGATTCGGTTGAATTTTGCCATGCCGAGAAGGACGCCGTCGACGAGCGGCAACGCGCCGCCCGACAGCGAAGTGCCGGCCCCCCGCGCCACCACCTTGATGCCGTTCTGGTGGCAGTAGCGCAGCACGCGCGCTACCTGATCGGTGGTGCGCGGCAATACCACAACCATGGGAATCTGGCGATAGGCCGTCAGGCCATCCGATTGATAGGGGCGCATTTCACGCTCGGTATCGATCACTCCCTCGCCCGGGACGATGTTCCGGAGCGCCCGCACAATCTTCTGACGGCGTTTGAGCACCACGTCGTCCTGGGCGGGCATCAGTACCGGCATGTAAATTCTCCTCGAAACTTGATTCTTGTAGCGCGGAACGACAAGCGGATGAAACACGACACTGCGCCGCTGGCCGCCTATTGGGGTGTTTGGCATCCTTGGAGACGTGTTGCGGTGCGGCCGCTCATCTGCTCGATTCGCCGTTGACAGGCGGCCTCAAGAGCGCCATTCGAACCATCCTTGGAGGCGCGTTCGCTATTGGGAGCGCCTGCGGGCGCCATCCCGGAGGCCCGAAGTTATCACCAGGAGGAATCAAATGAGACGTGCGTTGTTTGTCGCTGTCGGACTTGTTGTATCAACCGGGGCGGCACTCGCCCAGGACGTAGCGGCTGGCGAGACTTCGTTCCGAAAATGCGCACCGTGCCATTCGATTGGGCCGGATGCCGCCAACAAGGTCGGGCCCGAGCTTAACGGCCTGGATGGCCGCAAATCCGGTACCGCGGACGGTTTCAACTACAGCGACGCCAACAAGGCCTCCGGAATCACCTGGGATGAGGCCGTATTCAAGGACTACATCAAGGATCCGCGCGCCAAAATTCCGGGCACCAAGATGGTGTTCGCCGGTATCAAGAGCGAAAAGGAAATCGGCGACCTGTGGTCTTATGTGTCGCAGTTCGACAAGGACGGCAACGTCAAGAAATAGCAACAGCGCCGCCGCGGGGTGCACCCGCGCCCCGCGGCTGCCCCCTCCCTACCCTCCCCCGCACGCGAGGGAGGGTAGGGAGGGGGCAAAATCGGACAGGTGAACGTGGCCTAGCTGATTTTCCCGCCAAGCGGTCATTTTGGGAGGCCGAGCCATGATCAAGGACTTGGTGGTGAACCTGACCGTGGGCGCCGATCGCGATCCGGCGGCGCAATTCGCGGTTTCAATCGCCGCGACGTTCGAGGCGCATATCGCCGGAATCGCCTTTGCTTACGATCCGGTGATCACCCCAACCGTCATGGACGGACTATCGGCCGCCTGGGTGGACACGCAGCGGACCGAAAACCAGGCCGCGGCCCAGGAGGCGATTGATCGATTCGAGGCCGCTGCCAAGCGCGAAGGCCTGTCCGCCGAGCATCGGATCATCGAGACAAGCCTCGGTAACGCCGCAAACCTGTTCGGGCGCATGACCCGGCGTTTCGATCTTGCGGTTGTCGGCCAGATGGATCCCGAGCGGATGCTACCGGACGATCTCCTGATCGAAGCCGCTTTGTTCGAATCCGGTCGCCCCATGGTCGTGGTGCCTTGCATCCAAAAGGAAGGTCTGAAGCTTGATCGCGTCTTGGTATGCTGGGACGGCAGCCGCAGCGCCGCCCGCGCCATCGCGGATTCGCTGCCGTTCCTCAAGCGCGGAAAGTTAGTCGAAATCGTCATCGTGGCTAGCACAGGCGGCAAGGCGGACGAGTTGCCTGGAGCCGATCTTGGCGAGCACCTTGCCCGTCACGACCTCAATGTCGAGGTCAAGCGATTGGTCGCCGCAGATATCGACGTCAGCAACGCGATATTGTCCTACGCGGCCGACTGTGCCGCCGACTTCATCGTCATGGGCGGATACGGCCATTCCAGACTGCGGGAATTCGTGCTCGGGGGCGCCACCCGTGGGATTCTGCAATCGATGACGGTTCCGGTGTTGATGGCGCACTGATGGCAGGCGTCAGGCGTCAGGAATCTGGAAGCCTCCTGATTCCTGACTCCTGATCTCTGATGCCTGACATCAGCACCAGCCCCCGGGCACGCGCATCGACAACGCCGAGCGCTCGTAGCGCAAACAACGTGAGCGTCTGCGCGGCGGCGTATTCGTCATCCGGTCCAGCCGAATTGGGTGCAAGCGGGCCGACGAGACTTTCCACCGTGGCCCCGATGACGGCAGCGGCCATGACGGTCGGAGGCTGATCGGGCAGATGACCGGCCGCAATCGCGGCCCGGATCAAGATCTCGAATTCATCGCCAATGTTGCGTCGGAATGCGAAGCGCCCGGCCCCCTCCCTTCCCTCCCCCACAAGCGGGGGAGGGAATTTCGATTTACCCTCCCCCGCTTGTGGGGGAGGGAAGGGAGGGGGCGCTTCCGCCAGCATCGCCCAGGCAAGGCGGCGCGTCCGCAGGGTACCGGCGGCGAACGCCATGATGGCGGCGGCAAGCCCCGAAAGGGGCCCTGGCGCCGCTGCCGCTGCCTTGCGGATCGCAGCGATCTCGCGCTCCGCGGTAGCGCCTACCAGAGCCGCAACGAGATCGTCCTTGGAGGGAAAATAACGGTACACCGTGCCGGCCGCGATACCAGCACGTTCAGCCACCGGCATGATTTGCACGGCCGCCAAGCCGCTTTCGCTCGCCAGTGCCCGGGCCGCCCCGATGATGGCCTCGTACCGGGCCGCAAGGCGCGCAGTCTCACGTTCAGTTCGGCGATACGCCATGCAGCGTCCGTAGGATGGGGTTGAGCGTCGGCGAAACCCGTCGTCGGCTTTTGCTTACGGCGCAACAGGATGGGTTTCGCATCCTTCGATAAGCGCTCAGGAGCCCATCCTACACGCTCTACCTGTTCAATGCATCGCGCCGTGCCGGCTCCTCAAGCGTGGTGCTGCGCCAACGCGGATTCGCGAATTCCTGTAAGCGTTAGGGTCGGGGTGATGGCCTCCGGGTCAACCTTGAGATGAATGATGGCGGGCTGGCCCGATTTTTCGGCGGCCTGAAACGCCGCCGGAAAGTCTGCGGTCTTCTCGACCGTGACGCCGAAGCCGCCGAATGCCCGCGCGTAGGCGGCGAAATCCGGATTGCGCAGGTGCGTGCTCGAGACGCGGCCAGGATAATGGCGCTCCTGGTGCATCCGGATGGTGCCGTAAAGTCCATTGTCCGCGATGACGACGATGATCGGGGCATCGAACTGGACCGCGGTTGCGAAATCCTGGCCGCTGATGAGGAAGTCGCCGTCGCCGCTGATCGCCACCACGGTACGGTCCGGATAGAGGCGCTTGACGCCGATCGCAGCCGGGACGCCGTAGCCCATCGAACCGGCGATCGGGGCGAACTGGGTGGCGAATTTGCGGAACCGGTAGAAGCGATGAATCCATGTCGAGAAGTTGCCTGCGCCGTTGCACACCATCGCATCGTCGCGGAGATGTTCGCGCAGCCATACGACGACGGCGCCGAGATTGACGCCGCCCGGGACGTCGGTCGGTTTCTCCGAGAACGCGAGGTAGTCGTCATGGGCGGCCTTGCCCGTGCCGCGCCATCGCGGATTGGCCGGCGGATCGAGCGCGGCCGCCGCTATCGCGAAGGCGGCCGGCGTCGCGTTGATGGCGAGATGCGGCCGATACACGCGGCCGAGTTCCTCGACGCCGGGGTGAATGTGCACGAAGGTCATCTGCGGCGACGGAATATCGATCAACGTATAACCCTGGGATTGCATCTCGCTGAGACGTCCACCGATCAGCACGACCAAATCGGACGCTTTCACCCGCGCGGTCAGCTTGGGATTGGGACCGATGCCGAGATCGCCCGCGTAATTGGGATGCAGGGCGTGAAACAGGTGCGCGCGGCGAAACGTGGTGGCGATCGGAACCGCAAAGCGCTCCGCAAAGCGCGCGATGGCGGCACAGCCGACTTCGGTCCACCGGCTGCCGCCGATCAAGAACATCGGACGCTCGGCCTTCGCCAGCAGGGTGGCAAACTCATCCATGTCGTCCCGGCCCGGCGACGTCTCGACCGGCAGATAGGGCGGCGCGTCGGCGACTGCGACCCGTTCCGTCAGCATGTCCTCGGGCAGCGCCACCACGACCGGGCCGGGTCGACCGTTGGCCGCCATGTGAAAGGCGCGCGAAACGATTTCCGGCACACGGGCCGGATCGTCGATTTCGGTCGTCCATTTGGTCATGGAGCCGAACACGGCCCGGTAATCCAGTTCCTGGAACGCCTCGCGCCCGCGCATATGGCGCGCGACCTGGCCGACGAACATGATCATCGGCGTAGAATCCTGGTGCGCGATGTGGATGCCGGCGGAGGCGTTGGTAGCGCCCGGACCACGGGTGACGAAGCAGATGCCCGGCCGGCCAGTGGCCTTGCCGGCCGCTTCCGCCATAATGGCGGCGCCGCCCTCCTGGCGGCATACCGTGAGTGCGAGATCACGATCATGAAATGCGTCGAGAACCGCGAGATAGCTCTCGCCGGGCACGCAGAAAGCGTGGCGTATGCCGTTGACAACTAACTGGTCGACCAGCACCTCGGCGGCGGTGCGCATATTGTCATTGGCGATCATACGAAATTTCCAAGCCTGTCGGCGCAGAATGCGCCCGTGGAAGCGCCCCTTATAAAGACATCCAAGACTGCTATCCAGGCTGGGAGCGCGTGCGTCCCGCCTGCATTTCCACGAGAAGCGGGCGGGACGCCCGCGCTCCCAGCAGTCAGCGCTTGAGCGGCGCGAATTTGGCCGGCAACATCAGGTTGTTTTGCTGCGACACCACGTAACCGGCCTCATTATTGAGACGCAGGTAATTTTGCCATTCCGGATCGGCCGCCATGGCGGTGCGCTTACGGGCGCGGTCGGCGACATCGTCATAGAGCCACATGTGAACCAGCGTATTGACCTCGCCGGACTCGGTGAACAGATAGGCGAACGGCTGACCAAGATGGCGCGACTGCGCCTTGAAACCGGTTTGTTCGTAAAGATCGAGATGAGCCGGGACCATTCCGGGCTTGATCCGATAGTATCGATGATCGATCAGCAAGTTTTTTCTCCCTGGCGTTCAGCGCCACCGCGGCGCCGGAGCGATCATTCGAACTCCGGCGCCTTACGGTCAATAGCCAGAACGCGGCCAGCAAATCTGGCCTCAGGTGCCAGTTGCAATCAGGTCGCTGTCTCCACGGAAACGACGAGAAACGTGTGCATTTCACCATCCTCGTCGCGAATGGTGACGTATTCTCCCGGGCGGAACGCATGTGAACCGAAACGATACCCGGCCTCATCGTCTTCCGTGGTGGTGCCGTCGTAATCAAATACCCAGCGCGCATGCTCGGCGCCGCCCGGTTTGTGCACGAGGTGGCCATGTTCCTCGTCGCCGTTCCAGAACCTGCGCACACCGCAATTTTCGCGATGCTGGTTCCACTGCACTGGGTCGATATGTCCGGACGCATCGAGCGGCGCCACGAATTCGTAACCATGCCGCGTCGACCCGGATGGGAACTCCTTCGATCGCGCAAGATTCAAACGGATGCGCTTGAACGCAGGGGGCAGCTTGGTCATGGTAAAATCTCCGGCCTTTTAGAGCAGATTTCGATGAAGTAGAATCATCACGCGGTCGCGTTGCTCCCTCTCCCCGCTTGCGGGGAGAGGGAGAAGCAAGCGGCCGCGCAAACCTCATCGAAACATGCTCTAGCGTCACCCGTCTCGATATCGCCAGCGGCATAACACGCTTTGCCAGCGGGATAACACCCTCAAAAATATGACCTGCTGATTTCGGCAAGTCATTGATTTTGATTCCGTGCGGAATATTGCCGCATAGGATCGCGATAGGGATGCACCGAGGCAAGGACTGACGATCAGTGGACGACAATCGCCAATACGGCAATTGCCAGAGCGAAGTGTTCGCGCTTCTGGCCGATCCGGCGACCCACGCGGGGGCGCCGGTGCGGCGCATCGACACTCATTCGGCGGTGGTATTCCTGAGCGGCGATCGCGCCTTCAAAATCAAGCGCGCCGTTCGCTATCCGTTTCTCGATTTCTCCACTCCGGCGCTCCGCAAGGCAGCCTGCGAGGCGGAGCTTGAAATCAACCGCGTTTTTGCGCCCGGGCTTTATCTTCGCGTAATTCCCATTACGCGGGAGCGTGACGGCGCATTGCGACTCGCGGGTCTCGGCGAGAGCGTCGAGTGGGCGTTGGAAATGCGCCGTTTCGATGAAACCAAGACGCTCGACCACCTCGCCGACGGCAACGCAATCGACATTGCGCTGGCGGACGAACTCGCGCGCGCCGCGGCGACGACCCATGCCCGCATCCCGGTGGTAGAAGGCGCGCCATGGATCGCGGCGCTTTCAACCTACATCGAACAGAACGACGCGGCATTCCGGGCAAGTCCGGATTTGTTCGACCTGGCACAAACAGAAACGCTCGGTGGCGACAGCCGAATCATGCTGGATCGCCTCCGCCCCCTCCTCGCCGCACGCAGCACACAGGGTTTGGTGCGGCAGGGCCATGGCGACCTCCATCTCGGCAATGTGGTGCTGATCGATGGGAAGCCGGTGCTGTTCGACGC
>Ga0257161_1000417_pt1 | contig 10755 bp, 6 predicted proteins | sample NR01A_FD_185954 | JGI IMG/M metagenome (GOLD analysis project Ga0257161, IMG submission 185954) | Soil microbial communities from H.J. Andrews Experimental Forest, Oregon, United States - NR-01-A | ecosystem: Environmental > Terrestrial > Soil > Temperate forest > Bulk soil | place: USA: Oregon... | reverse complement strand
GCACGCCTTCGGGTCCTCGGGAGCCGATGTCGGCATTCGCGGGGTCTCGAGTGACGACGATAATAAATTTTGCAGCCACCGCCCGATGTCCTGCACCATCGCCCGGCCTACGGTCGCTCCGTTCGAGTCCTGAAACGAAGCCGTTTTGGAATCGGAACTTCCTTCCACCCGCCAGTCGGTGATAGAGCCCACCGGCCCTGTCGGCAAATAATACGTGACGCCGGCGAAACCAACGCAGAATGCCGCCGCAATGTTTGCTGGATAGATCAAGCGGTTGCGCAGCGTCCGCCGCGGATAGGCGCCTTGGCATTGGCGATTGTATCGGGCTGCTTGTTCCAACGAGGAACTCAACAATTCCTTGCGCATATTGCGCCGCCGCCAGGCCGGCCGAATGCTCCGCCGCGATGTCGATCGGTCGCCCGCCGCAGCGGTCGGCACGGACGAGGTTTCGACCGGTCTCGTCGGAATGCCGATCCAGCGACTGGATTCCGGCACGACTTCGCCCTTCATCAGCACCGAAAGTGCGCCAAGCGAGGAGCCGCGTTTCATTTCCGTGCCATAGAGCACCACCGCCATGTTGCCGACGGAGCAGTCCTCACCGATCTTCAAATGATCGGCCTTCATCACTCGGTCTTCGAACAGATGGGTCTGGATCGTGGCTCCGAGATTGAGAGATGCGTAGTCGCCGATCTCGACAAGATCGAATTCGGAGAAAAGCGTCGTTTCGAGGAAGACCCATTTGCCGATTTTGCATCCCATCATCCGCAAGCATGGAGAGATGAACGGCGTGCCCATCAGGGGCGCCATCGCGGTGGCGGCGATGGATTCGTACAGTCCGTTGACCACCTCGTTGAGCCAGACGAAGCTGCACCAGAGCGGCTTCACGGTGGGTTCAAATCTGTCGATGAGAACGACCTTCACCGCCACGACCGCCAAAATCGACGAAAACGAGAGTATAAGAGCCGTGAGGGGCGCCGTCACGGCAACCGCCCAGAGCGGCGCGTGTTGATACGCGATCGCGATTGTCATGCAAAACACGACAAAGCTGGCGGCGGCGACAATTCCCGGCAGAAACAGCCTTATTGTCTCCAACACAATGCGCGCCAGCACCAGACCGTAGCCGGGTTCAAATGTCAGCTTGCTGCCAAAGCAATTGACGCGCTGCGTATTCGGCAGCTCGAATCCTGGCGAGCCAAGCCATCGCGTTCCGTCCGCCGTGCGCGTCACGCCCGCGGGAGGTGTCGACATTACCCCAATGAGACTGTTGTCGCCGACATCGGTCCCTGCCGGAACCAGCGCGCTGTTGCCCACGAAGCTGCGTTTTCCGATTTTGTTGGCGCAGAGTTCGATCCGCCCGAGATACATCTTGTGGGCGCCGACGATGCACGCATCGGCCAGAAAGCTTCCATCATCGATCTCCAGCAGGTCGGGCATGATGTGCATGGCGGTCGAGATTTCGACGCCACGTCCGATCCTGGCTCCCAGCAACTTCAGAAATTTCGGAAAAAACAGCGTTGCATATATCGCAAGCGCCATGTGCCGGGTGTTGTTCAGGAGGTAGTTCAAGAACCAGTATCTGAGATAGCCCGTGCTGTGTACCCGATAGACGCCCGGCAAAATGCGGCCGACCGCCACCCACTTCACAGCCAGCACCAGAGCCAAGTACCAGATGGTTGAAACCGGCGCCGCGGCGAACGCGGCGGCGGCTCCGAGACCCGGACCTCCGAAGTAAAGGCCCGCCCCGATGAGCGCAATTGCGGGCAGCATGCTCAGGATCAGAAGGTAGCCCATCGCATAGATGAGGCCGAGATGAATGAGCCCGAACAGGAAGGCTGTGCCGCGCCGCTCGCCGCCCCCTCCTTGCAGGTGCTCAAGATCGACGTCGCCGGGCTCCGCAGGGGAGCCCCGCATGGCCATGCCGGCCGCGATCACGGCATCGTCCGGGAGATGCGACATGTCGCCGAGTCGCGCCCGGTCACCCATGACGGTGTCAAGGCCGAGGCAGCAATGCGTCCCGACAAAGCACTCCGATCCGACCGTCACATTGCCAATGATCAGCCAGCCGTCCTCGATCCGATAGCCCAGGATGTGAGTGTCTGATCCGATGCTGCTGTTGTCCCCGATCGAGATCAGGTCGAATGCGGTACAAACCGGCGTTCCAATGGTGCAGTTCTTGCCAATTTGCGCACCCATGGCGCGGTAATAGAGGCTCATCAACGGGGTGCCGACGAACATCTCCGACCAACTCAGGCTTTGAAAGCGGTTGACCAGCCACCACCGGAAATAATAAGCGCCCCAGACGCGATATCGGCCCGGCTTGTAACGACCGATGACGATCCATTTCAGTGCGATGCTGAGGACAAGCCAGGATGGCCAGACGAGAAAGCTCACTGTGGTGGCGACGTCCAGCGCCGTGCCGAGTTCCACCTGTCCGTTGGTGACCTCGATCATCAGCACGACCGCCAAGGCCAGCGGCGCGGAAACAACCCCATAGAACGCAAAGAGACCCAGCAACTGAAGGATTGCACAGGGATACCGAAACCAGGTCGGCCGCGATCGCGGCTTCGGGGCCGCGCCGGGCGAGGTCGCCGGGCGACCTGATCCGATGCCGAGACTCTCGAGGTGCTGCCCCAAAAGCCGCGCCGTGCGATACGTATAGAAATCGCGGACGGAGACGTGGACGGTATCGAGCTTTGCCCGCAGTTCGGTGACGACACGTGCGGCATTGAGCGAATGTCCGTGAAGATCGAGAAAGAAATCGGCCTCGACGGAGACGGGAGAGACCCGAAATTCCTTTTCTATGGTTTCCACCACGGCCCGTTCGAGTGCGGTCGCAGCAGGAACGACATTGCGATTGGCGGTTCCCAGAATGGTGCGCGGCGCGGGTAGGAGATTTCGATCCACTTTTCCGCTCGTCATCGAAGGGAGTTCTTGCACGATGTCGAGATATCGCGGCACCATGTAGTCGGGAACGCGATTGCGGAGGAGCTCAATGACGCCATCGCGGTCCAGATCATCGACGTGCGGTTTGAGCACGACGTACGCGGCAAGCTCCTTTTGCGGCCCAAACTCGACCAGATTGACAGCCGCCGCGCGGATCACCGGATGCTCCATCAAGACCGCTTCGATCTCGCTCAGCTCGATGCGAAATCCGCGGATCTTGATCTGCCCGTCGGCGCGCCCGACAAATTGCAGACCGCCGCCTTCGCCGTGACGAACGAGATCGCATGTTCGATAGAGGCGGCCCGGCTCAAGCCGATCTACAGCGAACGGATTGGAAATAAACCGTTCGGCCGTCAGTTCCGGACGGTTCAGATAGCCGCGCGCGACGCTGTCGCCGCCGATATAGAGTTCGCCGCATTCCCCAGGCTTGACTGGCTGTAGCTGCTCGTCCAGGACGAAGGTCTCGTATCCGGGAAGCGGGTTGCCGATCATGACCGGTTCGCCCGCAACACATTCCGCGACCGTCGCGACGACCGTCGCCTCGGTTGGACCATAGGTGTTGAGCATTCGCCGTCCCGGTGTTGCCCAGCGCGCAACGAGTTCGGGTGGGCACGCCTCGCCGCCAAGCACCAACAACCTCACCGTCGGGGGTTCGGCCGGGAGCACGGCGAGGAAGGACGGAACGGTTGAAAAGAAAGTGATCTTGTTGGTGTTAATGAATTCGACGGCATCGAAGGCGGAGCGTGCGATCTCGCCGTTTGGAACCACAAGCGTTCCCCCAACCGAAAGCGCCCCCCATATCTCCTCGACCGACGCGTCGAAAGCGATGGAAAATCCCTGGTAGACTCGATCCCCTTCGGTGAGCCCATACACTGACCGCAGCGATCGGACGAAATTGACGGCATTGCGGTGTTCGATGACGACGCCTTTGGGATGGCTGGTGGAGCCGGACGTATAAATCACGTAGCAAGCGTCGTCGGGGGTGATCGCAACCGGTGCCAACGGGGACGCTATCTCGATGTCGCGCGCCAGTTCCTCTTCGAGATATAACACTTCGGCCGATACGTGCGGCGCCAGGTTGCGTGCCAAAACGCCGTCGCTGAAAACGATCTTGACATCGCCATCCGCCAAAATGCTCTGAATTCGAACGATCGGAAATCTCGGGTCAATCGGAACATAACCGGCGCCCGCTTTGAGCACGCCAAGCATGGCAGCGAACAGGCGTAGCGATTTTTCGGAATAGAGCGCAATCAGAGAACCCGGACCGAGTCCGCGACGATGCAACAGCGTCGCAATCTGGTCCGCAAGGCGATCCAATTGTAAGTAAGTCGCCACCTCTCCATTGCATACAATGGCCGGATGCTCGGGCCGGATACGCACCTGATGCTCGAAAAATTCATGCAGCAGCCGTGGCTCGTTAGCCGAGGAGGAGATACGGATGTCGGCTTCGGCATGGGCAAGCATGATGGTTTCCTGGGTGACGCACAGAGCGTTAGGCGCACGATGGGGAGACAAGGGCCGCTCCTTCGCTCATGGAGTCGACGAGACTGATGAGTTGCACTTCGGTTGTGCCGGTGGGTTCTTCGATCGCAAGAGAGGCATGAAAAAGCGCATGCTTCAGCGAGACGTAAAAATTTTCGAATTGAGTTGGAACGCTGGTCGAGCCGCCGCCCGTGGATGCCAGGTCGATCGGGTCGAGCACGAACTTGATGACTTGGAAATCCAGCGAATGACCTACGCCCATCATTTTGGTGTAGGCCTCCTTGAGGGTCCACAAGCGAATGAACTCGCGGGTTCTTTGAAGATCGGACAAAGCTCGCACCGAGCGACGCTCGTCGTGATGACAGAACGCGGCCATGACGTTTTCGGTCACGTTTTGGTCCACGCTTTCGACGTCAATTCCGACATTGAGATGCGGCGATATCGCCACCACGGCGAGGCGATCGACATGAGATACGCTGAAATGAACCTGAGGCAGGCCTTCCGCCACGATCGGGCGCTGCTGGGCGGTGACCGAGAAGTCCCAATCCGTGGGACCGACCGCTCGATCCACCGCCTTTGAAAGCCCGAGCCTGAGCAGAACCCGTGCGGTGATCGCGCTGTTTCGGTTGGGGGGATTTTGAATCCGGTTTAACGAGGTCCAGTCCTTTTCGGTCAAAAGCTGCATACAGGATTTGGCCCGCAACAAGCCGTCCGTTTCAGCGATCCAGATTTGCACGCTGCTGTTGGAACAAAGGGAGGAATTCTGCGAAACCGAAGCGAAACGCTGGCCGACCGCCTTTCGCCAGCCCTCCATGAAGAGGGGACGAGAGGCAGAGCGACGCTCGCTGAAAATACGCTGTTGCGCGCAGCGCCCCCGCGCTCCCCCACCAATATCGACTTTTCGTCGCGATCCGCTCTGTGTTTGAAACATTTTAGCCGCCTTATCGACATTTTAAGAACGTCAATATTTCACATTTTTAATGTGGCGAGAGATAATGACGAGGTTAACGTAAATTTAGGAAACACACGCGCGTCCGTCGAAAGCCGAGCCATGTCGCGTCGCGAAGCGTCCCGGTGAAAATCAATGCGTGCCGATTTTGCATCGCACGCACTGCCTGATCGACAAGACTGACTGGATCAAGACCTACGATGGTGGCTTTGTCGATCAGCCGAATTGGGCCGGACGGCGCCCGGCAGATGCCTCCGGCAAGGCGCGAAAACTTTCGTAAACAGAAGTGAAAAAATTATCGCAAACGGTCGATATCCGCGCCCTCGGCGATTCAATCTGAACCAGCCATTCACCTTGGATGACGACTGTCGCGATCGGCGCGACGATACGCGCTGGCATGTAACAGCTTCGGCTCGTTGGAGACACCCAGCCCTGCGCCCGCGTCGCCACCTCAAGCCTATCCCGACGCCCAGCCGCCGCGGTCTTCGATCACGGCGGCCCGCTTCGCCAACCGTTTTTGCGGTCCCACCTACTTCAGTCGGCGCCATCCTTTACGCGCGGCATGAACACCGGTGCAGGCCGCGAACCCTTTGGACGCCCTGCAATTCCGATCGACATCGCTGCGCCCGCGTACCATTGGTCCGCCTTGAATATCACCCGCCTGATCTTCTTTTTCACCGATCTTGCGCGCGGCAGAGATTTTCTGGCACTCGGCGATCTCGAAGTGCTGTTTTTTGACATCTTCCACCCATTACTCCCTACACCCAGTGCCGCATATTAGCAGGGGTCCCGTCGCGCTCACAGAGGTCCAGAAAAAAGCCTATTCGAATTGCATCGCTAGGATAAACTTCTTAACTATATGAATTTAAATGACTTTCAGCGCCGATCGCAAACCTGCCCAGGCGTAGCGTTATCATGACGCAAGGGGCGCGGAATTTTGTTCTGAATTACGGCCCGGGTAAAGTAGCGTTAACCAAGAATGCCATTGAGTGCGGACCGCCAGTCGTTTTATGGCTTTCGGACGGCGGCGCTTCGTCTGATCCGCGTCGGCCGGCATACGATGGAGAGGAAAAGAATGAATTCGCGCTTTGTCGCGGGGATAACGTTGTCTGCCACCCTTGGTTGCGGGCTTATGGCGGCGGGCTGCGTTGCAGCCCAAGCTCAATTTTTTCGGGACCCCGACCGTTACGGAGGCCCGGTCGGACAAATGTTCGGCTTCGAATCGTCGCCGATCGCGCGCACCCTTGTGAACTTCTCCGGCCCGCATCGGCCGGGCACCATCATCATCAACACGTCGGAGCGGCGGCTCTACCTGGTGACCGCACCCGGCCAAGCGTTGCGCTACGGCATCGGAGTGGGGCGCATTGGTTTCACCTGGAGCGGAACCCGCACCGTATCGATGAAAAAGCAATGGCCGGATTGGACGCCGCCGTCCCAGATGTTGCGCCGGCGCCCCGACCTGCCGCGACACATGGTGGGCGGCATCGACAATCCACTGGGCGCGCGCGCCATATATCTCGGCTCGTCGCTCTATCGCATTCACGGCTCGAACGAGCCCGAGACCATTGGCCAGGCCGTGTCATCGGGATGCTTCCGCATGACCAACGAAGATGTGATCGACCTCTACGACCGGGTGCCGGTCGGCGCCAAGGTGGTGGTGCTGCACTGAAGTAGGCCCAGTTCTCTGCATCGCCAACTCGCATATGTCATCGCCCGGCTTGACCGGGCGACCCAGTACCCCGAGCAGCGCTGCGGCGTACTGGGTCCCCGCTCCCCGCCTCCGCGGGGACAAGTTTCGCAGGGACGACAGATGGACGTCCGATTCCGTCGGAACGAAATCCGCCTTCATGATGCAGTACCGTGCGATTTTGCCGCCCTACCCCCGCTTGGGCGGATCGCGCGTGAGCCCCTTGGCGGCGAGGTCGTCCAGATAGTCGCGCCACATGCGCCCCTGGTCGCGGCCAAGCTTGAGGAAATAGTCCCAGCTGAAGATGCCGGTGGAATGCATGTCGTCGAACACCAGCCGCACGGCGTAATTGCCGACCGGGTGGACTTCGATGATCCTGATGTTGCGCTTGCCGCCGACCGTCTTGCGCTCGTCAGGAGAATGGCCCTGGACTTCGGCGCTCGGGCTGTAGACGCGCAGGAATTCGGCGGGAAATTCGAACGTTTCACCAATGTTGAATGCGACCGAAAGCGCCGCCTTGTCCTTGCGCAGCCTCAATTCGGTCGGCCACGCCGAGCTTCGTTCCGGTGCGGATGCCATCCGGGACTCCATTTCTGCTGCAATGCGCAAGGACGCGCAAATGGGAGCGCGGGCGTCCCGCCCGCCCTAGCTTCCTTAAGGAGCGGGCGGGACGCCCGCGCTCCGAAGGCCTCCCCATCACCGGCTCCATGCACTATATTCCAGATTATATCCTTGCCATGCAAACGGTTCCTTGGAACAACCAGCGTCCGTAGAACAGGTAGCTCAGATGTCGGATCACGAGCAAATGACGGCGAACGAATTCGAGCGCGCCGCAACGGTTGCGCCACGGCCGCTGATTGATCCGTTCGCCCGCGCCATTACGTATCTCCGCGTATCGGTTACGGATCGTTGTGATTTCCGTTGCGTCTATTGCATGTCGGAAGACATGACCTTCCTGCCCAAGGCTGACATCCTCTCGCTCGAAGAGCTTGACCGGCTTTGCTCCGCCTTCATTGCCAAAGGGGTGCGCAAGTTGCGGCTTACCGGCGGCGAACCGCTGGTACGGCGCGGCATCATGACGCTTGTGGCCTCACTGGCGCGCCATCTCGAAACGGGCTCGCTCGACGAGCTTACCCTGACGACCAACGGTTCCCAGCTCAGGAAATATGCAGCCGATCTCGCGGCTCACGGGGTCAGGCGCATCAACGTCTCGCTCGATACCCTCGATCCCGCGAAGTTCCGCGCCGTGACGCGCTGGGGTGACCTCGATCAGGTTCTCGACGGCATCAAGGCCGCGCAGGACGCCGGGCTCGCCATCAAGATCAACGCGGTGGCCCTCAAGGGCGTCAACGAGGATGAATTCGCCACGCTCACCGCATGGGCCCATGGCGAAGGGATGGACCTGACGTTCATCGAGGTCATGCCGCTCGGCGACGTCGGCGAAGGCCGGCTCGACCAGTATCTTCCGCTGTCGATGGTGCGGGCGCGGCTTGCCGAACGTTTCACCCTTACCGACATTGATTACCGGACTGGCGGGCCGGCCCGTTACGTGCGGGTCGCCGAGACCGGCGGGCGGCTCGGCTTCATCACGCCGCTGACGCACAATTTCTGTGAATCCTGCAATCGCGTGCGCATCACCTGCACCGGCACGCTGTTCATGTGCCTTGGCCAGGAAGATGCCGCCCACCTGCGCAGCGTGCTGCGCGCGTCGGAGGGCAACGATCTGCTCTACGCCGCCATCGACGAGGCCATCACCCGCAAGCCCAAGGGACACGACTTCGTCATCGACCGCCGCCACAGGCGCCCCGCGCTGGCGCGGCACATGAGCGTCACCGGCGGGTGAGGCAGCCGTCCTCCCGTGGTCCAAACTTCCAATTGACGCCGCGATCTTTGTCTGAATTAAAAGAGATCTGACCGCGGACGTGGGGCCACAGATCGCGATGAACCGCGGCGGCAGATAACCGCGGACAAATGCGCCGCACCGGTCGAGGGACGTCAATTGGGTGGATTGCTGAAATTCAGCCGCGTCGTCGATGAAATCAACGCACAATTCGGAGTCGTAGCGAATTGGCTGGTACTGCTGGCCTGCCTGATCAGCGCCGGCAATGCGGCGGTACGTTACGGCATCAACGGCGTCCTGGCCCTTGCGGCCGATGTTCCTCTGCTGCACGGGCTCGCCTCGGGCATCGGCTGGTACGGCAACAACGCCAATGCTTTCCTGGAATTGCAGTGGTACATGTTCGCCGGGATGGTTCTCCTGGGCGGCCCCTACACGCTCAAGATGAACGAGCACGTCCGGGTCGACCTGTTCTACGGGATGGTGTCGGACCGCGCCCGCATTTGGATCGACATCATCGGCGGACTGCTGTTCCTTTTGCCGATTTGCATCATCCTCGTCTATTTCACCTGGCCGTGGTTTCTGGAATCGTATCGGATCGGCGAACAATCAAACAATGCCGGCGGATTGCTGCGTTGGCCGGTCAAGCTGATCCTGCCGGTCGGCTTCGGCCTGATGGCGCTGCAGGGTATCTCGGAGATAATCAAGCGCATTGCGGCACTCGAGCACGTGATTGAAGCCGAGTTCAAATACGAGAAGCCGCTGCAATGAACTTCGTCCGCGACAACATGGCCCCCCTCATGTTCGCGGGGATGATCGGGTTCATGTTGATCGGTTATCCGGCGGCGTTCTCGTTGGCGGCGACCGGGCTGTTCTTTGGTTTCATCGGCATCCAATTCGGGCTGATCCAGCCAGATTTTCTCGGCAACTTGACTTACCAGCTGTTCGGCATCATTTCGAATGATCTGTTGCTCGCGATCCCGTTCTTCACCTTCATGGGCGCGATTCTGGAGCGTTGCGGCCTCGCCGAGGACCTGCTCGACTCGATTGGCCAGTTGTTCGGACCGGTGCGGGGTGGCCTGTCCTACGCAGTGATCTTTGTCGGCGCCATCCTGGGCGCAATCACCGGTACCGTCGCGGCCTCGGTCATCGCCATGGGCGTGATCTCTATCCCGGCGATGATGCGCAACGGCTATTCGATCCGCCATACCATGGGGGTGATTGCCGCCTCGGGAACGATTACGCAGCTCATCCCGCCGTCTCTGGTGCTGGTGGTGCTTGCCGACCAACTCGGCAGATCGGTCGGCGACATGTATGCGGGCGCGATCGGCCCCAGCATCATACAGGTCGTGCTGTTCGTCATCTGGGTCGCGATTGTCAGTGTAGTATGGCCCAAGGACGTGCCGGCGCTGCCGATCGAGGAGCGCAAGCTCAAGGGCTGGGCGCTGTGGGCGAAGTGCCTGCGTGGCATCATCCCGTCGCTGGGGCTGATCTTCCTCGTGCTCGGCACCATCTTCCTCGGCCTAGCAACCCCGACCGAAGCCGGCGCCATGGGCGCCGTCGGCGCGCTGGCGCTCGCGGCTTTCAACCGCACGCTGACCGGGCCACTGGTCTATCAGGGCATGGCGACGACCATGCGTATCACCGCCATGGTGGTCTATATCCTGATCGGCGCGCGCACCTTCAGCCTGGTCTTTCAGGGTGTCGGCGGCAAGGTGTGGATCGAGCAGCTGCTGACCTCGCTGCCCGGCGGGCAGGTCGGCTTTCTGGTGTTCGTCAATATATTCATTTTCGTGATCGCGTTCTTTCTCGATTTCTTCGAGATTGCTTTCATCATCATCCCGTTGCTGGCGCCCG
>Ga0257161_1000416_pt1 | contig 10755 bp, 9 predicted proteins | sample NR01A_FD_185954 | JGI IMG/M metagenome (GOLD analysis project Ga0257161, IMG submission 185954) | Soil microbial communities from H.J. Andrews Experimental Forest, Oregon, United States - NR-01-A | ecosystem: Environmental > Terrestrial > Soil > Temperate forest > Bulk soil | place: USA: Oregon... | reverse complement strand
TCGAAAGGAGATCATGATGGCACAAAGACTGAACCCTTTCACCGTCAGTCCCGCGGCAATGCAGCCCTGGATCGACCTGGGAAAGACAATTCAAACCAACGGTCTTGAGCCCTTGTTGAGAGAACTTGTCATGACCCGGGCGGCACAGATCAACGGATGCACCTTCTGCATCCACCATCACATTGCAGATGCCCGCAAGTACGGAGAGACCGAGGATCGGCTTCATCTTCTCAGCGCGTGGCGCGAGTCCACGCTTTATTCCGACCGCGAGAGAGCTGCGCTGGGCTGGACCGAGGCTCTGACTCTGGTGTCCGAGACCCATGCGCCCGACGATGCCTACGAGGCCCTGCGTCAGCATTTTACTGATGAAGAGCAAGTAAAGCTCACTTTGCTGATCGCACAAACCAACGCCTGGAACCGGATCAATATCGGCTTCCGCAGGTCCCCACCGGCCGAACAGAAGAAGGCGGCCTGATGTCACCCACACCGGACCAGCGCGCGGCCGCCGTCTTCGATCCACTACGTCCGAGCCTGACCTGAGTCGCCTATCGGATGCTGGGCTCAGTCGCGGACGCGGAAGACGTGGTCCAGGACGCCTTCCTGCGCTGGCTGGATGTGGACGGAGACGCTGTGCGTGAACCGGGCAGCTTTTCTGCGTCGGGTCATCACGCGTTGTGCCTGGATCGGCTCAGGTCGGTCCGGCGCGAGCGCGACGCCGATGCGGTGCGAAACCGTAAGGCTGCTCTGGCCAAGGAGCGCAGTGAGGACGGCGACGACGCCGGCTGCGACGGAAACCCAAAATCCCTGGCTTGGACCGAAAGCGTCGATGACCCAGCCGGAGGCGAACGAGCCGATGGCAATGCCGATGCCGATCCCGGTCATCACCCAGGTGATGCCTTCCGTAAACTTGGCGGCAGGGACCAGCCGTTCCACCAGGGCAAAGGCCGTGATGAAGGTTGGTGAGATCGCCGCGCCGCTGACGAACAGGGCGAGCGCCAGCATCGGAATGTTGCTCACGAACAGCAGCGGCACAGTCGTCGCTGCCGCTACGGTGATCGCCGTTGCGAATTGGCGCGAAAGCGGCATTCCGAGCTTCAAAGCGCCAAATACCAAGCCGATGAACAGAGAACCGACGGCATAGCCGCTAAGCACCAGACTGGCCGCGGCCGCGCTGCCGAATTCAGCCGTGAGCGCGATGACGGTCACCTCGGCCGTACCGAATATCACGCCGATGGCGACCAGCGCGAAGGTCAGGATCTGGACCGCGCGCAGTTTTATGGTCGGCCTGCCGCCGCCTTTGGCCATCCGCTGCACCTCGGGTTCAGTGCCCTTCTGCAGGATGAAGGCTGCGGAGCCGACGGCGAGAAACAGGGTCGAGGCGAGCGGGCCAGCCTCCGGGAACAGAGAGACGCTGAGACCGACGGCCAGAGCCGATCCCAATATATAGACAAGTTCGTCGGCCACCGACTCGAAGGCGAAGGCCGTGTTGAGTTTGGGTGTGTCCCGGTAAAGCTCCGTCCATCGCGCCCGGACCATGGCCGCCATGCTCGGCATCGCGGCTGCGAGTAACGCGAATGCGAACAGCGTCCAATCCGGCGCGCCGAAATGCGTCGCGGCCAATAAACCGATGAAGCCCGTCAGCGAAAGCGTCGTCGCCGACGTCAGGATGCGGCTTTGGCCGAGCCGGTCCACGAGACGGGAAATCTGCGGTGCGACGAGCGCGTTCGTGAGCGCGAACGTGGCGGAGACCGCGCCCGCGAGCCAATATTCCCCGTTTGTCCGGGACAACATGGCGACGATGCCGATCGTGGACATGGCGACCGGCAGGCGGGGCGATGAAGCCCGCCGCTGCAAAGCCCTTGGCCCCCGGCGTCTTGAATATCTCACTGTAGGGGTTGGGCATGAGGAAACTCCTCGATTTCAAAGCGAGCGCCACTTATATACGTTCCGTATGTCAATCAGATAATGACATACGGAACGTATGTCAATGCATATACGCCACGTATATGAAGGAGGTAGGCGAATGGCGCACAGACCGCGCAAGGAGATGATTGCCGCAACGCGGGCAAAGCTCATGGGCGCGGCGCGTCAGGCGTTCGGTTCTGTCGGCTATGCGGACGCTTCGATGGACGACTTCACCGCCGCGGCCGGTCTGACGCGGGGCGCCCTCTATCACCACTTCGGTGACAAGAAGGGGCTGCTTCAGGCGGTCATCGCCGAGATCGACACCGAAATGTCGGAACGTCTCCGCGCCATCGCTGCCAAGGCGACGGACCCCTGGCGCGGCTTCGTCGATGAAAGCATCGCCTATATCGAGATGGCCATAGAACCCGAGATCCGGCGCATCGTCATGTGCGACGGCCCCGCAGTGCTGGGTGATCCCTGGAGTTGGCCGTCCCAGAGCGCATGCATCCGCTCGATGACCGAGAGCCTCAGAAGGCTACAAAACGACGGGTTCATCATCGACGTCGATCCGGAAGGTGCCGCCCGGCTGCTCAGCGGAGCCTCTTTGCATGCGGCCCAATGGATCGCCAATGCAGACGATCCGGCCGCCACATCGAAGCGCGCGGTGAAGGCATTCAAGGCTTTACTGGACGGGCTTCTCATCGAGGCCGCGAAACCGTCGAGGCGGTGAGCAGGCAGAACTGCTACGGACACTTGTCGCCGCTGCGGGCGTAGAATCGGCGGCTGCTGGCGTTACCTCGCAGTAGGCGGTCCGAACCAAGTGGTTAGCGCATCAGCAAGCCCAAGCTGGGTTAGGTCTCCCACCCAGGCGACATATCCATCGGGCCGGATCAACACGGCGATAGGAGCGGTGACCGCCCCGAGCGCCGGAAGCTCCCACGTGCCAGTGTATTTGGCGTCGATCAACTGAACCCGATCTGCCCACGGCGTGATGTCGAAGCCGCCGGGCTCACAGAGGTTGACGAGTACCGGTCGGGCACCGTGCAGCAGGGTGAAAACCCGCAGCGAGCCGTTGGCGGTGAGCAGGTCGAGATCGGGCATGCGGCGTCCGAGCAGTGGGTGTCCCTCGCCAAGATCGTAGTGAATGTCGAGACCCGACATCATCGCGGCGAACCGTCTGCGCGGCTCGTCCATACCGAGGAGCTCAGCCATCGTGTCGCGCAGTGCCTTCGTGCGTTCGTCGTCGCAGCGAAGAACGATCGACGCCATCGCGTTGCGCAACACGCGGGCAGCAACCGGGTGACGCTCGGCGTGGTAGGTGTCGAGGAGGCTTTCAGGCGAAATCCCCTTGACCACCTCGGCCAGCTTCCATCCCAGATTCACCGCATCCTGCACACCGGTCTGGAGGCCCTGTCCGCCGTCCGGCGGATGGATGTGCGCGGCATCGCCGGCAATCAGCACCCGTCCCTTGCGATAGGAGGCGGCCTGACGCGCCGCGTCGGTGAACCGCGAGATCGAGGTGGGAGAGTGAACGCCGTAATCGGTCCCGCACGCGGCGATAAGCGCCTCGCTGAGATCGCGCAGCGTGGGTTCGGCCGTAGCGCCGACGTGTTGTTCGGTCACCAGGACGCCGATCGGCCCATGATCGGCGTAGACTATCTTGCCGTCGACGATCTGGTACTCCGTCCGGCCGAAGGAATGGATGCCGAGGGCGGTGCGGTGGATGCCCAATTCTGGCGTCTCGGTCATCTCGACCTCGGCAATCAAATTGCTGGTGGTGGGATCCGATCCGGGGAAGTCGATGCCGGCAGCCTTGCGGATGAGACTGCGTCCTCCGTCGCAGCCGACGAGATAGTCCGCCCGCAGCGATCGGCCGTCGCTGAGCTCGATGTCGACGCCGGTCTCGTCCTGGCCAAAGCCGCTGACCTCGATGCCGCGATAGACCGGCACCTTGAGCTCCGCCACCCAGCCCGCGAGGATACGTTCGATATGCGTCTGCCACAGCCCGAGCCCGTAATTGTGCCGGGTGGGAAAGTTGCTGATATCCAGGCGGGTTCCGGCGAAATAAGCAGTCTGCGTTTTTTGCCCCTCCGCCAGAAACCGGTCGGCGATGCCGCGCTGATCGAGAACCTCGATGGTGCGTGAATGCAGGCCGCCCGCGCGCGAGCCGGCGAGGTCCTGGCTGGCGCGCCGCTCAACGATGGCGACGTCGACGCCCGCCAACGCCAACTCGCCCGCTAACATCAGCCCTGTCGGACCTGCTCCGGCGATCACCACCGCATGCTTGGTCATTTCCCACACTCCTGTCGGATCACGACTGGTTTCAGAATTCGGTCCCGTAGGCTTACTGCAACAGCTGTCCCGGCCACGTCCGCGCGTATGGCGCTACAGAATAGTGCGAATGACGGGAACCCAATCGAGGGTGGTAAGAATCAGGTCGACCATTCGGGATCCCCAAGGAAAACTGGTAGCTTATCGAGGAAGCCTCTCTAGCCTTCCTCATGACTTTTGCGCCGCTTCGTCGGGAATCGTGATCTCGCGCAGTAGCGCGCATTGCAACTGGCCGTGCCGCTAATCGTCCTAGCCGGCGGGCGATGGCACAGTGCGGAGAAAGTCTATCGGTCTCTCATGGCCCGACGCATCTTTGTGCGGTGGTTCAATGAGGAAGGTTTACGGGATAAACTACGGATCAGCATCGGTACGCCTGAGGAAAACCAGCACCTTGTGGAGGCTCTCCGGCTGCTTGGCGGATCGAAGTAGATTTCAAAACGATCTGAACCGCTTTGTGGCGCGCCCGAGGGGATTCGAACCTCTGACCTTTGCCTTCGGAGGGCAACGCTCTATCCAGCTGAGCTACGGGCGCTTCGCGCGATTCAATACCTGATCGACGGACACGGGGCAACGGGCGGCGGGCGGAAGCCCTCAGGAGCCTAAGTACGCCATTTGGGGGTGCCTGGGTATTGATGCCAGAGTTGCGGCATCGACGGGGAGCGTGGGCGGGCTTCTGGAAGCCGCCGGTTGCACCCTCGCCGCGGCCCCAATCGGCAATCGCCGATTCCCGAGTCCGCCCTGGTTTTGGCTCGACTTTCCTGTCCACAGGGGCGAGGCAAGGGGACGCGGTCGGTTAGATATTCACGCCGCGTTCATCCACAAAAGTGCAATACATTCACCCAGAAAAGTGCAATAAATAAGCAGCGTGCCTGCCCAGTGGTCACCCCTGTTTTGTCACCCACTACTCAAGGATTTGTTTCGGAATTGCGGCAAAATTGTCGAAAATCGAAGCCGGCATATTGGCCGGGGGGGCGGTCGACGGAACGCGCTGCGGACGGATTGGCTTTGGCCATCATTGGCGCGGTCGCGGTCATAGCTGCCTTCACATTTCGCGATTACGGCCTCGGCTGGGATGATTACGTCCACGCTGAGTACGGCGGGCTGCTGCTCAATCTTTATTCATCCGGCTTTACCGACCAGCGGGCGCTTTCGTTTGTCAATCTTTATGCCTACGGCGGCGGCTTCGACCTGCTCTCGGCGCTCGCCGCCAAGGTGCTGCCGTTCGATCTGTTCGAGACGCGCCGGCTGATGGGCGCCGTCATCGGGATCATCGGCATTTCCCTGACATGGCGCCTGGGGCGGCGAATCGGCGGTCCGCTCGCGGGACTTATCGCGGTCGCCCTCCTGGTGACGTGCCCGCTCTACTACGGCAACATGTACATGAACGCCAAGGACTCGCCGTTTGCGGTCGCCATGGTGTTCCTGACATTGAGCCTGGTGCGCGCCTTCGAGGAATATCCGCGCCCCTCGCCGATCACCTGCGCGATGGTCGGCAGCGCCGCCGGCCTCGCGATCGGCACGCGCGTATTAGGCGGAATTGCGGTCGTTAACGGGCTCGCCGCATTGACCCTCATCTTCATGATCGAGGCGCGGCGCGACGGCCTACGCGAAGCTGGCGCCCATGTTGGCCGTTTTGTCCTCTGCTTCCTTCCTGCCCTCGTGCTCGGCTACGCCGTGATGGCGATGGTGTGGCCATGGTCGGTCACCGAGCCGCTCAATCCGCTGCGTGCCGCCGCATACTTCTCCCACTTCTTTGAGAAGCCTTGGAACGAGCTGTTCGACGGCGTGGTGGTTCCGGTGCCGAAAATGCCGCGCCGCTACGTGCCGACGCTCTTCCTGCTCAAAGAGCCGGAAATCTTCCTGCTGCTGGGCGTTGGCGGCGCGGCGGGCGCCCTGGTGGCAGCTTTGCGGCATGACATTGCGCCGACGCGCCGCGCCATCCTCATCCTCCTCGCCTTCGCGGCAGTGTTTCCGATTGCGCTTGCGGTGCTGACCAAGCCGGCAATGTATAACGGCATTCGCCATTTCGTGTTCGTGGCGCCGGCGATGGCCGTCCTGGGCGGGCTTGCCGGAGCGTGGCTTGCCGGGCGGCTCTGGCGCATGTGGCGGCCGGCAACCGCTTTCGCGGCCGCCGTTCTGCTCGCCGGCCTGTTCCTGCCCATCAACGAGATGGTGAAACTGCATCCCTACCAGTACACCCACTTCAACGTCATCTCGGGCGGCATCCGCGCCGCCGACGACCGCTACATGCTCGATTACTGGGGCCTCGCCTTCAAGGAGGCTGCGCAGGATTTGCGGGCCAAACTCACCGAATCCATGGAGACCCCGACCGACAAGCGACGTTGGCGCGTCGCGATCTGCGGGCCGCAGCGACCCGCGCAGGTCGAACTCGGACCGGAATTCCGGATCACCTGGGACCCCAGGGGTGCCGACTTCGCACTGAGCCTGGGCGAGTTCTATTGCAGCCAGCTCACCGAGCCGGTACTGGTCGAGGTCCAGCGCGAGGGCGTCGTCTACGCCCGCGTCTACGACATCCGGGGCCGCATCGTGACGAGACTGAGCATGCCGCAGTAGCGCGCTGCGGCCGTAGGATGGGTTGAGCGAAAAGCGAAACCCATCAATCGGTGCGACGACCCATGATGGGTTTCGCGGGGTTTACCTCGGGCCGGCCAAAGGCCGGACCCGGTGGCTCAACCCATCCTACCAACACCGGCAATCTACGCCGCCAGCGCCTCTAGAATCCGCGCCCAGCTTCGTGTCCCCTTGTGGAAGCTCGTGAGATCGTACTTTTCGTTCGGCGAGTGGACGCGGTCGTCATCCAGGGCAAAGCCGATCAGCAGCGTGTCGATGCCGATGAACCGCTTGAAATCCGCAACAATCGGGATCGAGCCCCCGCACCCGATCAGAACCGCCTCTTTGCCCCATTCCTGGGTGAGCGCGGCTCGCGCCTCGGCAAGCTGAGGAAGCCGCCAATCCAGCGCGATCGGGGGCGCGCCGGTGTGGTCGGTGAACTCTGCTGTGCAGTCGGCAGGCAGGCGCGCGCGCACGAAGGCGCGGAATGCATCGCGGATTTTCGCCGGCTCCTGCTTGCCGACCAGACGGAACGAGATTTTGGCGGAGGCTTCTGCCGGGATCACGGTCTTGGCTCCCGGGCCGGTGTAGCCGCCCGAGATGCCGTTCACGTCGCAAGTCGGCCGCGAAAAAATCTGCTCGATCACGAGACGGCCCTTTTCGCCGGCCGGCACCGCGAGCCCAACCTGGCCCAGGAATTTTTCCGGCGTCATGCCCATTGCGGTCCAGGACTTCTTCACCTCGTCAGGCAGTTCCGGCACGTCGTCGTAGAATCCCGGGATGGTGATGCGACCATCGCCGTCGTGAATCGCGGCGATGATCTTGGCGAGCACGCGGATGGGGTTCTGCGCCGCCCCGCCGAACAGTCCGGAATGCAGATCGCGGTCGGCTCCCTTGATCCTGACTTCCTCATAGACGAGGCCGCGCAATGCGGTCGTGATGGCCGGCGTGGCCGGATCCCACATGCCGGTGTCGCAGACGAGCGCGATGTCGCCCGCAAGTTCCGCCTTGTGCGCCACAAGCCAGCCTGGCAGGTGCTTGGAGCCGCACTCCTCCTCGCCTTCGATAATGAAAGTAATGTCCACCGGTATCGAGCCCGTCACCGCCTTCCAGGCCCGGCAGGCTTCGATAAAGGTCATGACCTGGCCTTTATCGTCGCAAGCGCCGCGCGCCACGATCACCTTGCGTCCATCCGGGAGTGTGTCGACGCGCGGCTCGAACGGCGGCGTCTGCCACAAATCGAGCGGGTCGACCGGCTGGACGTCGTAGTGACCATAAAAGATGACGCGCTTGCGCGCACGACTTTCGGAAGGCGTCGTTTTGGCGAACACCACCGGATGCCCGTCGGTCGGATGGACCTCGGCAGCGATGTCGAGCGTCGACAGATCGGCGGCGAGGCTGAATGCCGCCGTGCGGCATTCGTCCGCGTAGGCCGGGTCAGTGGAAATCGATTTGATGGACAAGAACTTGAAAAGTCGATCGAGACTGCTGTCGCGCTCGGCATCGATGCGCGCAAGTACCTTATCGAGATCGGTCATGGTTGCCTTCCATCAATTGTCTTAACTCTCCGGCGCTGCATCGACCATTCCGGACCGCTCGTCTCTGTGACAAAACCTGATCCTTCAGGTCGAAGTTCACGTTCAGGTCGAAGTTCACGTCGAGTTGATCAGTACGACGTGTACCGAACACAACGCATTTTGAACATACCGCACTTTATAATGCACTCACCGATGGCGCACGAGCCTACCGGCGCTAACAGCGGCGCGCCGCAGCGTTCCATCAGCGCCAGCGTTGTCGATTTGCAACACGTCGCCGCCAAATTTTTGCTCGGCCTTGTCTAGGCAGATGTAGTGCGCAATATGTTTTTGTCTTGCTGGCGGAGCAAGATACACGAGGAGGCCATGGACGAGCTCGTCGACCAAGTCGCCGGTAATGTGGGTATTGACCGGCCGGTCGCGGAACGAGCCGTGGGAATCATCCTCGATTTCCTGGCATCGGAAGGTCCACCCGACACGGTGCAGGCCCTGCTCGGACGTTTGCCTGGCGCGGCCGAGGCCGTTGCCTCCGCGCGCGCTGAAGGTGGCGGCGGGCTGTTCGCCGGCGCGGGCGGAATCATGGGTGTTGGCAGCCGGCTGATGTCGGTTGGGCTGGACATGGGCGAGATACAGGGCGTCACGCGCGAACTTATCGCTTATGCCCGCGAAAAGGCAGGCGATCGGGATGTCAACGCGATCGTCGCAGCCATTCCCGGTCTCAGCCAATTTATTTGAAAATATGCCAGCCGGGTTTGGGGGTCATCGAAACATGCCGTTCTCAATCTCTGAACTTGACGGCCTTGGGCCGGGCTTTGCGATCAAAATGAGGAAAGCCGGAATTCGCACAACGGAAAAGCTGCTTGAGACCGCCAAGAGTCTCAAGGGCCGGCAGATGCTCGCGGAGAAAACGGAGATCGACCAGAAACAACTTCTCTGTGTCGCCAATCTCATCGATCGCATGCGCATCAAGGGCGTGGGACCGGAATATGCCGAGCTGTTGAAAGCCGCTGGCGTCAATACCGTTAGGGAGCTGCGGTATCGTAATCCGGCGCGGCTTGCCGACGCGATGGCGAAGGCGAACGAGGAGCGAAAGCTAGTTCGCGTGCTGCCCTCCCAGCACACCGTGGAGCGCTGGATTGATCATGCCAAGAAGTTGCCCGTGAAGATTTCCTATTAATACTACTGAGTTAGAAGGTATTTTATAGCATAGTAGGATTACGGCGCGTCGCGGTTAGATTGAACCGTTTCTTCGCAGTTTTGACCGGACATGTCGCCACTCACGCCCTCTCGCGGAAGGCTCGCAAAGAGACGTGGATCCGCAAAGACGGGCCCCGTCACGTGATGCGGCGGTGTCTGGGCGGACCTATGACGGCGGAGTTCAATCTGATCGGAAGGCGCTCTAACGCCGCATTTTGGCGAAACCTGCGTTGAAACGCGGGCGCGGTTTCGCTTGACACCAGACGCGCAACCGCAAACATCGGAGCCATGAACGCCGCTTTGCCTCATCTCTCCGACGCCTCCGGAACTGCGTCGACCACGCACCCAAGCGTCCTCGCCAGGCTGTTGGCGCTGCAACGCCGGCTGGTGATGGGGATATTGAACGTCACCCCCGACTCATTTTCGGATGGCGGCGCCTTTCTTTCGCCTGACGCTGCCGTCGCGCACGCCGAGCAGATGATAACGGAGGGCGCCGACATCATCGATATTGGCGGGGAATCCACTCGCCCGTCGCCCAATCGCGTAGCCGTTTCGGCCGACGAGGAATTGCGACGCCTCGAATTCGTATTGCCCGCGGCCGTGCGCCTGGGGCGGCCGGTTTCGATCGACACGATGAAGGCGACGATCGCGGCCTGGGGGCTCGACCACGGCGCCGCTATCGTCAACGATGTCTGGGGCTTGCAGCGCGACCCCGAGATGGCGGACGTGGTCGCACGCTATCGGGTACCGGTCATCATCATGCACAACCGGGACGCCGCAGACGCGCGCATCGACATCATGGCCGACATCGCGGCGTTCTTCGAGCGCTCGCTTGCCATCGCGGCCCGTGCCGGCATTGCGCGCGACCTCATCGTGCTCGATCCCGGCATCGGTTTCGGCAAGACTGCGGAACAGAGCATGACAGCGATCGCCAGGCTCGACCGGCTGAAGACATTCGGTTTGCCGCTGCTGGTCGGCGCCTCGCGCAAGCGTCTCATCAATGCGGTTGTTCCGACGCCGCCGGACCAGCGGCTCGGCGGATCGATCGCGGCCCATCTCCTCGCGGCCGAGCGCGGCGCCACGATCATCCGTGCCCACGATGTGGCCGCAACCGTGCAGGCGCTGCGGGTCATGGCGGCAATCGAGGCAACCGCATGAGCGCCACCTTCACCGCCCTCCTTCGCTAAAGCTTCGGAGGGCATCCTGCTTCGCGAAA
>Ga0257161_1000415_pt1 | contig 10781 bp, 5 predicted proteins | sample NR01A_FD_185954 | JGI IMG/M metagenome (GOLD analysis project Ga0257161, IMG submission 185954) | Soil microbial communities from H.J. Andrews Experimental Forest, Oregon, United States - NR-01-A | ecosystem: Environmental > Terrestrial > Soil > Temperate forest > Bulk soil | place: USA: Oregon... | reverse complement strand
GATACGCAGATGGACGGAGTGCTGTGAAGGATGTGTCCAAGTTGAGAGGCCGAAGGTTCGCGATCAGTTCCACGCTAAGTGGCTGATTTCATTAAGACCATTTGGCCCTAACTCCCATAGAGATAGTTCGGCAGCCACAGCGTCATGCCGGGCCAGAAATACATGATGATCATGCATATGATCACGATGATCATGTAAGGCATCATGCCGGCGAAGATCTGGTTGAGCGTGACATGGGGCGGCGATACGCCCTTGAGATAGAACGCCGACATGGCGACCGGCGGCGACAGGAACGCCGCTTGCAGGTTCACGAACACCAGCGTGCCCCACAGGATCGGGTCGATGTTGAAGTGCTTGAGCATCGGCAGGAAGATCGGAACGAAGATGATGATGATCTCGGTCCACTCCAGCGGCCAGCCGAGCACGAAGATGATCGCCTGCGACAGCAGCATGAACGTTATCGGCGACATATTGAGCCCGAGCACCCAATGCTCGAGCAGCGCCTGACCGCCGAGGATCGCAAATACGCCTGAGAACAGCGCCGAGCCGACAAACAGCCAGCACACCATGGCGGTGGTTTTCGCGGTCAGGAACACCGCTTCCTTGGTGCGTTTCCAGTCCAGCGTGCGGGCTTGCACCGCCAGCAAAAACGCGCCGGCGGCGCCGACGGCGGCGGACTCGGTCGCGGTGGTGATGCCGAACAGGATGACGGCGAGCACGACGACGGTAAGAATGCCCAGCGGCATCGTCGACGAGGTCAGCAGTTTCACAACCTGCAGCCGCTCGGCGTCGAACCGCCAGTAGTAGCGCACCTGTAGCAGCGCACAGACGGCGGTGATGCCCCAGAACCAAAGGTAGAATTCGAGTGCTGGCCCCAGTTCGGCGGGCGTGGCCTCGGCCGGACTCAGCCCTGGTGTGCCCAGTTGCTCCACCCCGGTCACGACGGCCTCGACGGCCGCCTGCTGATGAATGACGACGTACCACCAGACAGTCGCCATCGTGCCGGCGACGATCATAAACGGCACCAGCGCGTAACCTAGACTTGAGAGCAGCATCCAGTAGCTGACCGGACGACCCTCCGCATCGATCTGCCTTGCCTTCGACGGCGAGAGCAGCCCCTTGACCAGCGAGATCAGGACACTTTGCGAACGATAAGCGTCCTCGAACTTCAACAGCCACGCCGGCACCGGGACTTTCAGCTGTTCTTCCGGCAATCGCGGCGCGATCTTGGGATTAATCATCGCCCAGCCGATAATGTAGACGAGGTACAGGAACGACAGGAAAAAGCCGGGGAACATCGCAGCCGCATAGAGCTTGACGATCGACTGCCCGGCGACCGCCGCATAGACGATGATCATGACCGACGGCGGAATGAGAATGCCGAGCGTGCCGCCCGCGGTGATGACGCCAGAGGCGAGTTTCACATCGTATCCCGCCTTGAGCATGGGATTAAATGCGATGACGCCCATCAGCACGACCACCGCGCCCACCAGGCCCGAGGCGATGCCCCAGAACGTGCACACGATCAGCGTTGCGACCGCAAGCGAGGCCGGCACGCGCCGGAACGCAAGCTGGATCGAATAGAACATCTTGTCGACCAGCGCGCCGCGCTCCATCACGTAGCCCATCAAGACGAACAGGGGAATGGAGATCAGGACGTCGTTGGTCATCGCACCGTAGGTGCGCTGGACCATCAGGTCGAACACCTTGTTGTGGATCCAGGCCTCGTTCGGATTGTAGAACGCGATGAAACCGAAAAAGATTCCGAGCCCCATCAGCGTGAACGCGGTCGCAAAGCCCATCATGATCACGACCACGATGAGCGCCAGCATCAACAGTCCGAGGGCGGGATCACTCATGTTTTCACATCTCCGCCCATGCCGCGCTGGCGCGCCGTCTCATCGATCTCGTGGGCACGTTCGATCGCGATCTTGCGCGATTCCTCGTCGACATATTCGCTGTGCGCGAGTTGCTCCTCGATGACGTCGATCTCGGCGACGTCACGCAACCGGGCCGGCCATTCGCCGGTCTGGAGGCAGACCACGCAGCGCACGACCTCGGCGATGCCCTGCAGCATCACCAGCGCGCCGGCGATCGGGATAACCGTCTTGAAGTGGTAGATCGGCGGACCGTTCGCCGTCACGGAATGCTCCCCAATGCGCCAGGAGTCCCCCGCATAGTCGGCGCCCGCATAGATGAGCGCGGCGATGCCGGGGAGGAAAAAAACCACATAAAGCGCAAGATCGAGCCCCGCCTGCAAGCGTGGCCGCATCGAGCTGTAGAGAAAATCGCCGCGGACGTGGGCATTCTGCGCCAGCGTATAGGCGCCGCAGAGCATGAACAGCGTGCCGTACATGATGTTGTCGGCGTCGAAGATCCACGCCGTCGGCATGTTCATGATGTAGCGCTTGAAGACCTCGACGCAGACGACGGCCGTCAGCAGAATGATCAGCCAAGCGGCGGCCTTGCCGACCCAGGTGCTGATGCCATCGATGAAGTAAAGGAATCGCTGGACGTTCATAACGTGAACCGCTCGGTGCGAGTGCGGACCGCGGGCGTCTCGCCGCCCCCACCCTACCCTCCCCCGCAAGCGGGGGAGGGTAGGGTGGGGGAAGCGGGCGAGACGCCCGCGGTCCCAGAAAGGGTCAGATTTTCACCGGCTTCGCGTTCGGCCCGAAGTAGTGATCGAACGCCATCTTGCGGGAAACGACGGTGTCCTGCTCCCACCTTGTCGTGCGCCGCGCAAAGGCGAGCTGCGACTGGACGATCTCTTTGAACAGCGGGTTGTCCGCCGCCTTCTTGGCCACGATCTCGTCGTAGAGCTCAAGCTGCTTCTGGAGAACGGCGTCCGGCGTCTTGTAGAACTTGACGTTGTCCTTGGACTGCAGCTCCACATAGTCCTGCGAGTACCGATCAATCGCCTTCTGGGACATGTCGGCGCTCGCCGCGTCTACCGCGTTAGCGATGATGGCCTTGAGTTTATCTGGCAGGGCATCGTACTTGGTCTTGTTGAAGGTGATCTCGAACTGTTCCGCGTTCTGGTGGTAGCTCTGGAGCATGCACACCTTGGAAACATCCGCGAAGCCGAGCGCGCGGTCCGAGGAGGCGTTGTTGAATTCGGCCGCATCAAGCAGGCCACGGTCCATGGCCGACACGATCTCGCCGCCGGGCAAAGCATTCACGGCGGCGCCCATGGCTTGAAACAGGTCGATCGAAATGCCGACCGTGCGATACTTCAGACCCCTGAAATCCTCGAACTTCGCAATCGGCCGCTTGAACCAGCCGAGCGGCTGCGTCGGCATCGGTCCGTAGGGGAAGGAAACGACGTTTGCGCCGATCGAGGCGTAGAGCTTGGCAAGAAGCTCCCTGCCGCCGCCATACTTGTGCCAGGCGAGCAGCATGTTTGCATCCATCGCGTAGGCAGGACCTGATCCCCACAAGCCGAGTGCGTTTTGCTTGCCGTAGTGGTAGACGAGCACGCCGTGACCGCCGTCCAGCGTCCCCTTGGAAACCGCGTCAAGCAGACCAAAGGGCGGCACCACTGCGCCGGCGGGCAGTACCTCGATCTTAAGGTCGCCGCCGGTCATGTCGTTGACTTTCTTGGCGTAGTCTTGAGCGTATTCGTGGAATATGTCTTTCGACGGCCACGTGCTCTGCCAGCGCATGCTGATGACGCCCTGGGCGCTGGCGACATTCGGCGCGGCGACCGCCGATGCAGCCGCCGCGACCTTGAGGAAATTGCGTCGCGTTGGCCGTACGGGTTTCGACGATTTCGTCATGGCGTTCCTCTCCTTATACGTTCGGCCGGCAGCGTTGGCGCCTGCCGATTTTATCAACGTTACGTCTTTACCAACATTACGGTGCCGTGAGCGACAACTCAATTGCCGCTACCCGGATAACCAAGGATTGCATAGTTGTCGCCGCCGGTCACGCCATTTGCACCTCCCTACCTCCCTCGGCGTAGGATGGGTTGAGCGCTGCGAAACTCGTCATGGGCCGTTCCGCGCGCCGCGGCCGATGGGTTTCGCTTGCGCTCAACCCATCCTACGCGGCGGAGATGTGGGCGGAGTTCCCCTCGCCCGGACAGCGGGCGCTCTTTCCCGGAACCTCCGTGGCAATCGCAGGTTGCCACCAGGCTACCGGCTACATTGACATTTTTTCATCTGGCAGAAAGAGGTCCGTAACGTCTAGTTCCGGAATGTGAGATCATTCGATGTGGTAAGATGAAGTCGATCCGTGAGCGTCTGGACCGGAACCACGGATGCGACGGCGCCGCGCCCCCTCCCCTCCTCCCCGCATGCGGGCGGAGGGAGCGTGCCGGCTTCCTGTTGGACGGATTTTTGACGGCAGCCCATGGACGATCGCACCACCACCACGGATTTCGTCAGGACGCAGCCCCTCGACAGGCCCGGTGCGCGCAAGCGCGTAAAGTCAAAGACCGGCCGGCGGCTGGGGCTGCTGCTTCTCCTGATCGGGGCGGCGGCAGGCTGGTGGGTCTATAATCGTGCGCCGGCGCCGCCGCCCGCGCGGCAAAACGCATTTACCGCCGCAATGCCCGTCGTTGCCGCGCCCGCTGTCACCGGCGACATCGACATCACGCTCAACGGGCTCGGCACCGTCACGTCGCTTGCCACCGTGACGATCAAATCGCAGATAAGCGGCCAGCTCGTCCGCGTCGCCTACCAGGAAGGTCAGATGGTCAACAAGGGCGATCTCGTCGCCGAGATCGACTCGCGCCCTTACGAGCTCGCTCTCGCCCAGGCGCAGGGAGCGCTCGAACGCGACGAGGCGCTGCTGCAGTCCGCCGAGCTTGATCTCAAGCGCTACCAGGATCTTGCCAAGACCAACGCCATCCCGCGACAGCAGCTCGACACACAAGTTTCGCTGGTCGCGCAGGACAAGGGCCTCGTCATTTCGGATAAGGCGCAGATCGATACCCAGAAGCTCAACATTGCCTATTGCCACATCGTGTCGCCGGTGACCGGCCGGGCCGGGTTGCGGCTGGTCGATCCCGGCAACTATGTGACGGCCAACGATGCGAGCGGCATCGTGGTCATCACCCAGCTGAAACCCATCAGCGTCATTTTTACCGTCGCCGAGGACAACCTGCCGCAAATCGTGAAGCGTCTTCGCGCCGGCGCGACCCTGCCGGTGACGGCCTTCGACCGTAGCGGCGCCACCAAGCTCGCCACCGGCACATTGAAGACGCTCGACAATCAGATCGATACCACCACCGGCACCTTGAAGCTGCGGGCCGAATTCACCAATGAAGACGACAGCCTGTTTCCCAATCAGTTCGTCAACGTTCGGCTTCTGATCGACACCCTGCATGACGCGACGGTGGTGCCGACGAGCGCGATTCAGCGCGGTGCGCCGGGCACGTTCGTGTATCTCGTCAACGCCGACAACACCGTTGCGGTAAGACCGGTGACGCTCGGCCCGGCCAGCGCCGAACGGGTCGCAATTCAAGCCGGCCTTGCGCCGGGCGACCGCGTCGTGGTCGACGGCGCCGACAAGCTGCGCACTGGCGCGAGGGTTGTGCCGCGCAATGCCGAAGGAGGCGCGGGCGGCGGTCGAGCGCCTGGTGGCAACAGGCCGGCCCAGGGCGTGGGCGGCAACGGCGCGGCAACCGGAACTGCCGATCCTGGGGGAAATGCGGCCGCCGGAAATCCGGCACCCGAAAGCGGTGCGAACGGCGGCAGGCGGTCGCGAGGGGCTCAATGACCATCAATCGAGCCCGCCCCTCTGCGGCCATTTAAGAGTGCGTTCATGAGCCCGTCGCGCCCCTTCATCATGCGGCCGGTGGCGACGACGCTGCTCATGATTGCGATCATGCTGTCCGGCATCGTCGCCTACCGCTTCCTGCCGCTCGCGGCGCTGCCAGAAGTCGATTACCCGACCATCCAGGTGCAGACCTTCTATCCGGGCGCGAGCCCGGACGTCATGACCTCGTCGGTTACGGCGCCCCTTGAGGTCCAGCTCGGCCAGATGCCGGCGCTCAATCAGATGAGTTCGGCGACCTCGGCCGGCTCCTCGGTCATCACGCTGCAATTCAGTCTCAATCTCAGCCTCGATGTGGCCGAGCAGGAGGTACAGGCGGCCATTAACGCCGCCGGCAACCTGCTGCCGTCCGACCTGCCGGCGCCGCCCATATACGCCAAGGTCAATCCGGCGGATGCCCCGATCCTCACGCTCGCGCTGCGTTCGGACACATTGCCGCTGCCCGAGGTGCAGGAACTTGCTGACACGCGGCTGGCCCAGAAGATCTCGCAGCTTCCGGGCGTCGGCCTCGTTACCATCAGCGGCGGGCAGAAGCCGGCGGTGCGCATCCAGGCCGACATCCGCAAGCTTGCCGCCTACGGGCTCAATATCGACGACCTGCGCACCACGCTCGGCAACGCCAACGTCAACACGCCGAAGGGCAATTTCGACGGACCGACGCGCGCTTCCACCATCAATGCCAACGATCAGCTGATGAGCGCCGCCGGCTATCGCGACCTCATCATCGCCTATCGCAACGGCTCGCCGGTGCGGCTGCGCGACGTCGCCGAAACCGTCGACGGCGCACAGAACACCAAGCTCGCGGCCTGGATGAATCTGGCCCCGGCCGTCCTCCTCAATGTTCAGCGCCAGCCCGCCGCCAACGTGATCGAGGTGGTCGACAACATCAAGGCGCTGCTGCCGCAGTTGCAGGCGGCGCTGCCTTCGGCGATCGACATGTCGGTGTTGACCGATCGCACCGTGACGATCCGGGCCTCCGTCGTCGACGTGGAGTTCGAGCTGATGCTCGCGGTCGTGCTGGTGGTGCTGGTGATTTTCGTGTTCCTGCGCAGCGCCCGCGCCACCATCATCCCGAGCCTGTCGGTACCGCTGTCGCTGATCGGCACATTCGGCGCCATGTACCTGCTCGGCTTCAGCCTCAACAATCTGACGCTGATGGCGCTCACCATATCGTCGGGTTTCGTGGTCGACGACGCCATCGTGGTGATCGAAAACATTTCCCGTTATATCGAGGAAGGCGATTCGCCGCTGGAAGCCGCCCTGAAGGGCTCCGAGCAGATCGGCTTCACCATCATCTCGCTGACCATATCGCTCATCGCCGTGCTCATCCCGCTCCTGTTCATGGGCGATGTGGTGGGCCGGCTGTTTCGCGAATTCGCCATCACGCTTGCGATCACCATCCTGATCTCGGCGGTGGTGTCGTTGACCCTGGTGCCGATGGCCTGCGCCAAGCTGCTCAAGCCGGCGGCGGAAGTGCGGGAGAACGCATTCCAGCGGCACACCCGAATCTGGTTTGATCGGCTGATCGACGGCTATGCGTATTTGCTGCGCGGCGTGCTCGATCGGCAGACCGCGACGCTTGTCGTGGCGCTCGGCACCCTGGCGCTGACGGCGTGGCTCTACATCGTCATCCCGAAAGGATTCTTTCCGGTGCAGGACACCGGTCTGATCCAGGGCATTTCCGAGGCCCCGCAATCGATCTCGTTCGGCGCCATGGCGGAACGTCAGCAGGCGCTGGCCGACGCCATCCTGAAAGATCCCGATGTGGAAAGCTTGTCCTCGTTCATCGGGGTCGACGGCACCAACATTACGCTCAACACCGGCCGGCTGCTCATCAACCTCAAGCCGCACGAAACCCGCACCGTCGACGTGAGCGAGATCATCCGGCGGCTGACACGCGAAGCGGCGGCGGTCGAGGGCATCTCGCTGTTCTTGCAGCCGGTCCAGGACCTCACCATCGACGATCAGGTCAGCCGCACCCAGTATCAATTCATCCTCGAGGACGCCAATCCCAAGGAACTTGCCGAATGGGCGCCGCGCCTGGTGGAAAAGCTCAATTCCATGCCGCATTTCGCCGACGTGTCGAGCGATATTCAGGCCAATGGGCTTTCCGCCTTCGTCGAGATCGACCGCGATACCGCCGGCCGGTTCGGCATCACGCCGGCGACCATCGACAACGCGCTCTACGATGCGTTCGGCCAGCGCATCGTCTCCACCATCTTCACCAATTCCAACCAGAAGCGGGTCATCCTCGAGGCCGATCCCAAGCAGCAATCCTCGCTGGAGACGCTGACATCGATCTATATTCCGACCTCGACCGGCACCGGCCAGGTGCCGCTGTCGGTGGTGGCCCGCGTGCGCGAAGAGACCGCGCCGCTGCGCATCGACCACCTCGGCCAGTTTCCCGCCACGTCGATCTCCTTCAATCTCGCCCCCGGCGCATCGCTCGGCGAAGCCGTGGACGACATCGCGCGGGCCACGCAGGAAATCGGCCTGCCGCGCAGCGCCGTCGTCAAGCTGCAGGGCGCGGCGCTCGCCTTCCAGCGCTCGCTCGCCAACGAGTTGCTGCTGATTCTCGCCGCCATCGTCACGGTCTACATCGTGCTGGGCGTGCTCTATGAGAGCTTCGTGCACCCGGTCACCATTCTCTCGACGCTGCCCTCGGCCGGCATCGGCGCGCTCTTGGCCCTGATGGCGGCGCGCGATGACCTCACGGTCATCGCCATCATTGGCATCATTCTGTTGATCGGCATCGTCAAGAAGAATGCCATCATGATGATCGACTTCGCGCTCGATGCCCAGCGCACCGAGAACAAGCCGCCGCGGGAGGCGATCTATCAGGCGTGCCTGCTGCGGTTCCGCCCGATCCTGATGACGACTTTTGCGGCGGTGCTCGGCGCCTTGCCGCTGATGATCGGCACCGGCGTCGGCTCCGAACTGCGCCATCCGCTCGGCATCTCGATCGTTGGCGGCCTCCTGGTCAGCCAGGTGCTCACGCTGTTCACCACGCCGGTGATTTATCTGTGGTTTGACCGGCTGCAGAGCCGCTACTTCCCCATCGACGACGAGGTGCGCGACGACATACGCGACTCGGGCGCCGGGAGGCCCGCGGAATGAGCCCGTCGACGGTGTTCATCAGGCGGCCCGTCGCCACCATCCTCCTCACCTTCGGGATCGCGGCGGCCGGCGCCGTGGCGTTCTTCCAGCTTCCGGTGTCGCCGCTGCCCCAAGTCGACTATCCGACGATCTCGGTGCGGGCGCAGCTTCCCGGCGCCAGCCCTGAGGTCGTCGCCACCAGCGTCGCGACGCCGCTCGAACGTCACCTCGGCCAGATTGCCGACGTCACCGAAATGACTTCGACGAGCGCCGTCGGCACGGCCCGCATCACCTTGCAGTTCGGCCTCAATCGCGACATCAACGGCGCCGCGCGCGACGTGCAGGCGGCCATCAACGCTGCCCGGGTCGACCTGCCGGCGAGCCTGCGGTCGAACCCGACTTACCGGAAGGTCAATCCGGCCGACGCCCCGATCCTCATCCTGGCGCTGACCTCCGATACTTTGCGGCAAAGCGAGCTTTACGATGCCGCGTCGACGGTGCTGTCGCAGAAGTTGTCGCAGGTCGAAGGAATCGGCGAAGTCACGGTCGGCGGCAGCTCGCTGCCGGCGGTACGGGTCGAGCTCAACCCATCGGCGCTGTTCAAATACCGCATCGGGCTCGAGGACGTCCGCGCCGCGCTGGCCTCCGCCAATGCCCACAGCCCGAAGGGGGCAATCGAGACCGGCGATCGGCATTTTCAGATCTACAACAATGACCAGGCTACCCGTGCGGCCGATTACAAGCCGCTCATCATCGCCTATCGCAACGGCGCGCCGGTGCGTCTGACGGACGTGGCCGATGTCGTCGACGGCAACGAGAACATCCGCAACGCGGGCCTCGCCAACGGCAAGCCGTCGGTGCTCGTCATTCTCAACCGCGCGCCCGGCGCCAATATCATCGACACGATCGACCGCGTTTATGCGCTGTTGCCCGAATTGAAGGCCGCGATCTCGCCGGCGATCGAGCTGACCGCGGCAAGCGACCGCTCGACCACGATCCGCTCGTCGCTCAAGGAGGTCGAGCGCACGCTGATGATCTCGGTGGTTCTCGTCATTCTGGTGGTGTTCCTGTTCCTGCGCAGCGGGCGGGCAACGCTGGTGCCGAGCGTGGCGGTGCCGGTGTCGCTGATCGGCACTTTCGCGGCCATGTATCTGCTCGGCTACAGCCTCGACAACCTGTCGCTGATGGCGCTCACGGTGGCGACCGGTTTCGTGGTCGACGACGCCATCGTGGTGTTGGAAAACGTCTCCCGTCACATCGAAGCCGGCATGCCGCGGGTCGAGGCCGCCATCAAGGGCGCCGGCGAAGTGGCGTTCACCGTGATCTCGATGAGCACCTCGCTGATCGCGGTGTTCATTCCGATCCTGCTGATGGGCGGCATCGTGGGCCGCCTGTTTCGCGAATTCGCCGTGACGCTGTCGGTCGCCATCATGATCTCGCTCGCCGTCTCGCTGGCGACGACTCCCATGATGTGCGCGCTGCTGCTCCGGCGCGGCGAGAGACACGAGCAAGGCCGCTTTCACCGCGTGACCGAGTGGTGCTTCGACGCCATGCTGCGCGGCTACAAGCGCACGCTCGGCTGGGCGCTCAACAACCCGCGCCTCATCCTGGCGATCCTGCTCACGACCGTCGCGACCAACTTCTATCTCTACACGATCGTCCCCAAGGGCTTTTTCCCGCAACAGGATACGGGCCGGATCAACGGCGGCATCCAGGCCGACCAGAGCATTTCGTTCCAGCTGATGCGGCAGAAACTCCAGCAGTTCGTCTCGATCGTCCAGAAAGACCCCGCGGTCGAGATGGTGGTCGGCTTCACGGGCGGCGGACAGACCAATGGCGGCTTCGTCTTTTTGTCGCTCAAGCCATTGAGCGAACGCAAGATATCGGCGGACCTGGTGATCCGG
>Ga0257161_1000414_pt1 | contig 10797 bp, 7 predicted proteins | sample NR01A_FD_185954 | JGI IMG/M metagenome (GOLD analysis project Ga0257161, IMG submission 185954) | Soil microbial communities from H.J. Andrews Experimental Forest, Oregon, United States - NR-01-A | ecosystem: Environmental > Terrestrial > Soil > Temperate forest > Bulk soil | place: USA: Oregon... | reverse complement strand
ATCTATCGGGGTGAAGTCGTTCACAAAAGGGACGGCCTATCCCGGCAAGCAAAAGGCTATCGTCGACGCAGGAACGTGAGGCGGAGGCCCGCAGGTACGCTCTGCCGGCTTCGGTATGGTGCTTAACCGCAGGGTCCCATCTCGCGTGGCGTGCTCGTCGAACCAACCAAGGGCCGGTTCTTGTCTGCCGGTTGTCAAGCTTGAACAATTGTCTTGATCAACTCTGAGGCGTGGTCGAGCCTTTTGCGCCACTTCCTTTTTTGTTGCGTGTTGCCAGTCCAACCAGCGGGCACGTAGTCCATTAAATATGCCGATAGCGCTGGCTCCCTCCCAAGGTGATCGATCAAAACGGCGTCTTCTACCGGTGGGGCGGTCTGTGCCGCGGTGAGCACGGCGCTCGAAATGGCGAAGGACTTACTCGTTCTCGCCGCCACCTTGCGCAGTTCATGGGTGATTTCCAGGGCTTTGCCGGCGGCAACGATCGTCTCCGTGCCTTGTCCGATGTGGCTCAGGGCCGCGTGACCAGCGTGTATGCTCACCACGATATTGGCCTTGCATCCCCATCGCTGATCGAGCCCGGCGTTGAGTTCGTGGAGCGCTTGATCGATTTCGTTTGCGGCTGCAAGGGCCTGGCGGGAGGCGTGCGCGAGACTGCCGGTGAGGCCGAAAATGGCGCAGATGCTATCGTGCGCGACATAGCTGATGGTACCACCCGCGTCGCGGATAGCGCCGCAGGCGCTTTCGGCATAGCGTGTGAAAACGAACAGCACGTCGTGAGCCATGTGCTCACGTTCCAGCACGGAGCGATTCGTAAAATCGCAAAACAATAGAACTATCTCCCGATCGGCGTCGACCGCGGGAATGGTCTGCCGGTAGATCGGACGGTCCGTACGGACCAGCGGAATAAATGAGATATCGTTGCTTGGCCGCAGCTGGCAGGCGAGGCGTACGTTCGGTTCCGCTTTAATGTGCTCCAAGGTCGCGCGTTCGTCAGCATTGGGCGGCGGACAGAACTCCACGCCGGCGGTGATGCGGATCCGGCATGTGGAACATCGCGCTCGGCCGCCGCAACTGGACCCGTGACTGATATGGAATGCTCTGCTCGCCTCCAGCACCGACCAACCGCGCGGCACCCTGACCAAACGATCCGGATAGGAAAGCGTCACGAGGTTACGCCGGCCGCGTTCGACTAGGGTGCGGGCACTGCGCGCCCCGAAGGCACATCCGATGATGCCCAAATAGCCCCATAAAAGGCCACTGCGCCACCGCGTCATGGTGAGGCCTGCTTTAAGGGTGGCATCGGCGCCAGCAGAATGAGACGGCATCTCTGCCTCGGCAATAAGGCTGGGACCGGAGACCCGGCTCTCTCGCGCGAGCTCACGCCCCATCTCAAGGAAGCCCAGCGCCGATAGCACAGGCAATAACAGGGCAGCACCGAACAGCGCGAAACGAGCGCGAGACCACAAAGGGCGCCGGGCTAACACGAAATGGAGACCGAGGCAGCCATGCATCCAGCCTGGCGCGAGCAGACCCATATGCTGCCATTCTCCATTGGACGCCCACAGGTTCGAGATGATGCGGGCGTAGGTCGCCGGGGAGCCGATCAGCTCGAATTCGAGCCGGGTGGTGATCGCGTGCCCGATCAGCATCACCGGCAGCCAGAGTCCGAGCGCGATACGCAGCAATTCGGTACCTGGTAGCTTAAATGTCCTACGCTCATAAATCGCAAAAATCGCGAGCACGACATGCGTTGCCGCCGCGCCGTAAAGGACCACGGTCAGCGGCACGGTGTGCCAGATGCTCACGGCAACACGGAGTCCGGCCTCTGCTACGTCAAGCGAAATGAGTCCGAGTGCGTGGTTCGCCAGATGGACCGCAATGTAGATTAACATCACGATCCCGGACAGCAGACGCAGATCGCGCTGGCTAATTCGATTGAATGTCCATTTCATCAGTCGCACGATCGGTGTAATCTTTCAGATATCAGCAATGCCCGTCTGAGTAGCAATCCTCGTCGAGCCACCGGCATTGCTTGATCACCTGCGGCAACTACGATCGGCACTCGTCTAATACCGGCACTTCGGACGCGCAGCGAAGAAAGGCGACTTCGGCGCGTTGGGACGGCTCATCACTGAGGATTGGGCGTCACGGAAAGGCGAAGACGAAGGTATCTTTCACGATTATTGGAATTTTCGTTTTGGCCTGCGCCGCGGCAGTCGCCGCTTGGGCCGAGCTGATTTGAGTCATTGATTGCAAGCCGCCGGCACAGGCCAACAGAACGCCAGAACTCGTGCGAAATCTGGTCGAAAGCGCCATGGCGGCTGACATTGCTTTTTTGTGATCGTCATTGTCGAACAGCATCAGGTGCTTCCTCCTCTGCGCCCCTTGGGGCGGCTCACCTCAGTAAACCAAGCCGGGGCCGATTTATTCCCATCTATATCGTCCGTAACCTGCAAAATTATTTTAGATTGAGGCCCGCGTCAGCTTCGCTCTTTTCGACGCGTTGAATGCGGGAAAATGCCGCCTGATCGGTTTGGGACCGATTCGAGAGCGCGGCGATCGCGAAGTACCTCCGGCAGGCTCGCGGCGCCGTCGATACGGCTGCATACATTTCAGATTGGAACAATCATCACTCCTATGAGGGAATAAGTCGGTCTCTCGCTTGGTCTCATCAATAGACCGCTCCGACGGTCTTAACGTGGGATTTCGTAGGAGGGCGAAAACCAATGGGTGAGCTAGGATGGGGTGTGGCGGGTACGAGGGGCATTAGGGCGTCTCGTTTATCTGCAGTTTCTGGCGCGGTGATGGTTTTGGGATGCAGCGGCGCCGCGTACGCTGCGGACCTGGGCAACATGCCGGCGAAGGCGCCGCCAGCGCTGCCGGGGCCGACGACCTGCACCAGCATTGAGGACTTCTTCACGACGGCCTGTCAGCTGAGCTGGTTCGGCGTCAGGTTCTATGGCACGGTCGACGTGGGCGGCGGCTATCAGACCAACGGTTCACATTTCGCGAAGTTCACAGGGGCTGGCATTAACTATTTTCTGGGGAAGGCCAACAACGGCGGGAAGTGGGCTTTTGCGCCCAATGCGCTGAGCGGATCGAACATCGGCGTTCAGATCAAGGAGCCGCTCGGCGCCGGATGGTCTTTCATCGGCCAGTTGGAGGCCGGGTTCAACCCCTACTCACTGCAGCTCGCCGATGGCGTCCACTCGTTGTACGTAGAGAGAGGCATTCCTCTTGGCCTGCAGAACGCAGCCGCCGATTCGAATTCGCAGGGCGCGTTTTACAATAACCTGGGTTTCGCCGGCGTCAGCAATGACACCTACGGCACCTTGACCTTCGGGCGGCAAAACACCCTGATGACGGACGCCATTCTGGCCTACGACCCGCTATCCAACTCGCTCGCCTTCTCGGCGCTCGGCTTCTTTGGTTCATGGGGAGGCGGCGGCGACACGCAGGATAAAAAAGCCACCACCGCGATAAAATACCGGGTCAGCTACGCCAACTGGCACTTTGGCGCGTTCGGTCAGGTCGGCGGCTACGAACAGCAGAACGCCGAGAGAGGGGCGTTCCAGGGCGACGTCGGCGCCGACTTTAAAGTGGGTCCCGGCGTCTTCTCGACCGATGTCATCGCGGGGTACACCAAGGACGCCGTGGCCATGGCTGTCGCCGGCACTCCAACCGATAAATTCGGGCACCCGATCAACATATTCACCCCGGGGTTTGGGAATGCGTTTTTGAGCGCGACGCTCTCCGACAATGCCGTTGTGATGGTGAACGCGAAGTACACCATGGAGCGGGTCAAGCTCTATGCCGGCTGGGAGTGGGTCCAGCAGAAGAATCCCAGCGATCCGTTCACTGTCCCCGGTTCCGGCTTCCTTGATGTCGCGGGAGATTTTGTCTGCTTTGGGTGTACCAACCTCAACGGCACCAACATCAGCAGCACAGCGTTCAACGGCGGGACCAAAATCTTTCAAATCGCCTGGTTCGGCGGCACATACGCGCTGCTGCCGAACCTTGATCTGACCGCTGCCTACTACCACGAATGGCAGAACGACTTTTCGGGCGGGGCCAAGAATGGCGCTGGGGGAACATGCGCCGTCGCGACGACCGCTCTGTCTTCGTGTGCCGGCACGCTGGATGCCGTTTCCATTGTGCTCGACTGGAAGTTCGCCCCGAAGTGGGACACCTACATCGGCACGCTGTACGAGCAGATCAATGGCGGTCTGGCCAACGGTTTCCTCGCGAGTAACACCTGGCAGACCACGGCTGGCGTCCGCTTTCGCTGGTAACCCTGTTTCACACGCTTAGAAGCTGATACAAGCTCTCCCCGCATCAGCGGGGAGAGCTTTTTTGCAATAGACTTAGGTGATCGATTTTTGGGTGATCGATTTTTGATGATCCATCTTTGAAATTCGAATCATCGCTCGACGGCACTGATGATCCGCGCTTCCGCGATCCCTGGAAAATGGCGAGTGCGGGGAGTTTTCGACCGGTGAGCTGACAAATGGTAACATGCCATGCACAGAGCACCGCCGCAAACGCCGATATCAACTTCGCGCGGAGCTCCTGCTGCAGAGTATGAACCACCCAATTGGCCTGGGCACTGCCAACACAAGAGGAGGATATGAACATGAGGAAGTCGATAATCGCCAGCTTGACGCTTTGTGCAGCGATGGGGGCCGGGCATGCTCACGCGTTCGCAAAGAAGCCGATTGATATTGCACACAGGCATCCGATCGCGAAGACAGAAACTGCCAGACCTGCTGACTTTCCAACTCAATTTCGAATACCGGCGCACCCTCTCGTTTATGATTGCGTGCACGTCAGCTTCCCGCAGTGCAGCAGGGGTTATGAGGGCTTGAATGATGGATCGTTCAGGCGGGGGTGGTGAGCGTCTAAGTCGACGGATTCCAAAAATCCTGCGGGTCTGACGTGAGCGCCAATGGTGAGCAACTCGCCTGGCCGCAAAGCGGGATAGAGCTCGTCGAAGCTCACGACTTCGCGTGGCGACACGCGGCGGGAGAAATGCGCCGGCATGAACTCACTCGGATGATCGAGGCCGGCGGCGGCGACCAGCTCAGACAGAGCATGGAGTGTCGCAGCGTGGAAGTTCTTCACCCGCACCCATTTGTCGTCAACCACCAGAGCACGCCCGCGGCTGGGGTCCTGCGTAGCCACGCCGACCGGGCATCTGTCGGTATGGCAGCTCTGGGACTGGATGCAGCCGAGCGCGAACATGAACCCGCGGGCTGCGTTGCACCAGTCGGCGCCGAGCGCCATGGCGCGGGCGATGTCAAAGGCCGACACGATCTTGCCGCTGGCGCCGAGCTTGATGCGGTCGCGGGCATTGATGCCGATGAGCGCGTTGTGAACGAAATTCAGCCCTTCGCGCAGGGGCATGCCGAGATGGTCGATGAACTCCAGCGGCGCCGCGCCGGTGCCGCCTTCCTTGCCGTCGACGACGATAAAATCCGGAAAGATGCCGGTCTGCAGCATGGCCTTGCATACCGCCAGGAATTCCCATGGATGTCCCACGCAGAGTTTGAATCCTGCCGGCTTGCCGCCCGACAGCCGCCGCATCTCGAGGATGAACTCCATCATCCCGACCGGCGTCGAGAAGCGCGAATGGCCGGACGGCGATACACAGTCCTGACCCGTTGGCACGCCGCGGGTGCGCGCGATCTCGGCCGAGACCTTAGCGGCCGGCAGCACACCGCCATGGCCCGGCTTCGCACCCTGGCTGATCTTCAGTTCGACCATCTTGACCTGGTCGAGCGCTGCGGTCTCGGCGAATCGCTCCGCTGAAAATGAGCCGTCGGGGTTGCGCGCACCGAAATAGCCTGAACCGATTTCCCAAATGATGTCGCCCCCGTTCTCGCGATGATAGGGGGAAAGCCCGCCCTCCCCGGTATCATGGGCGAAACTGCCGACCTTGGCGCCCTTATTGAGAGCCCGAATCGCATTCGCGCTCAAGGCGCCGAAGCTCATGGCCGAGATATTGAATACAGATGCGTCATAGGGCCCCGGGCAATCCGGTCCGCCAATCCTGACGCGGAACGGCGCGGTTCCGAGCGGCCGCGGCATGATCGAATGGCGGACCCACTCGAACCCTTGCGCATAGACGTCGTACTGCGTCCCGAACGGGCGCTTGTCCAGCACCATCTTGGCGCGCTGGTAGGCCACCGCCCGCTTGTCGCGGCTGAACGGCCTGCCCTCTTTCTCGTTTTCGAAGAAATATTGGCGCATCTCGGGTCGTATCTGTTCGAGCAGGAAACGCAGATGGGCTGAGATCGGATAATTGCGCAGCACCGCGTGTCGCGTCTGGATCAGATCGCGAGTGCCAAGAACCGTAAACCCGGCAAACACCGCCAGCGGAACTGCCGCTAGGCCGATCGCGGGCGGATACGCCAGAACGGTGAGCAGCAGCGCTGCGGTCAGCAGAATGCTGAGCGTGTAGACGATAAAGCGGAGCGTGAATGCGAGACGAATCATACCCATGAGTAAACCCCCTCCGCCGGAGCGGCAAGGACGCGACCATAGAGACCATCTCTCGGCTAATCTTATTCCCCCACGACGCGCGGCATTGGATGAGCGACGAGAATCAAGAAGCACTCACCGCACCTTAATTGACTTTTTTGGCCAGCCTTAACGCGCTCGCCACAGCTGAACGCCATGTCTCCTGAAATCAAAAGGAGAGAACTCATGGACAAAGCGCCTCCAGCTCGACAAACGCGCTCGCGCCCGATGACCATTGAGGCTGGGCCGAGCTCACACGATGGGGTGGCGCAGTGCGTACTGAACAATCTCGCGGGGTCGCGTCCTGTTAGTGTCGCGCGTAAGGCATCTCTTTGGCCTCCAGCGGACCTCCCTTGTTGCGGTTGCCATCTCGCTCAGGATCTGTCCGGCGCCACTCGGTGCCCCTTCTTCCCACGAGACAACGTCGTGTCAGGCTGCGGTCGCTGCAGCTGACCCGCATCAACGCATCAAAACGTTCTTCCTCAAAAAAACGTGATGTCACGTGAGGAAATTATCGGCCGCGACGATGAGTGTTATGGGCATCGCAGGCGCCGACTTCTGATCCGAGGCGACCTGCGGCGATCGAAGTTGCGGATGCTGCAATGCGCCGATGGCAACGATCAACGTCATTAAAACCCTGACTCAACCCATCCCGAAGGAGAAGTCCATGTCGAAGGTGAGTATCGCAGCTGCGGCTGCGCTCGTTATTGCCTCCGTTGCCCCGATCGGGGCGCATGCGCAAAGCTATGGCGCCGTCGCGCAGGGCTATGGCGGCGCATACTCGATGCCTGAGCATCAGAGTCGCACGCAATTGAAGCATCTCAAGGCGACGGTGCCGGCGAATGCCCGAGGTTCGGCCACGGAATCCGGCGGCTTCCCAACGCCTGCTGTAAACTCTGGCGGGCGTCGGTTCGAGACTGATCCGGATCCGCGCATTCGGTTTGAAATGAATCGTGATGACCGCGATCGCCGCGCCGGCTGATCCTCCACTGATGTGGTCCGGGAGACCCGCAGGGCTTATGATGGACGATTAGTGGTCGGGGCCGACTTAATGGGTTTCGAAATCGGCAAGGCCGGCGTGAACATCGTCAATTACAACGTCCCGCAATAACATCCGAGCCGACGCGGTTTCCGCGTAAGCGAAATAACGGTCTGCCGGCATGGTGTTTGCTTGTTGGATAGGGGCGTCGTCATCTCCACCGCAGGATCAACCGTGACTGTGATCGGGGATGGCGGCTGCCCGCAGTGGCGCTGGGCTCAAATGAAAGTCGCCAGTTATGGGGCAGAGACTATGTTGAATCTGGCTTACCGGATCGCGGCCGTTATTCTCGTCATCTTCGCGTCGCAGATCATTGCCCCCATGGGGCTGGCCTTGGACTACCCTCCAGCGGCGACCGGCTGGGGGTTCGATTTTGCTGGAGCGAATTTCGCAGAAAAGCCCGGCAACGATTTTTTCCGATATGCCAACGGCAGTTGGTATGACCGCGCTGTGATTCCGGCCGATCGCAGTTCGATTGGGCCTTCCGTCCTCCTGAGGATGACCGCGGAGGCCCGTATCCGGGAGATACTCGAACAGGCGCGGGAGGGGAGCAGCCCGTCCGCACAAGCAGATGCATCCAAGATCGGCGCTTTCTACGCAGCTTTCATGGACGAGGCGCACGCCGAGGAGCTCGATGTCCAACCGATCGCCGCACTCATTGCGATGATCCGGTCTACGTCCACCCGGGCGGAATTGGTCGATCTTATGGGGGCCGGTTGCCGCTCGTTTTTCGATTCCGTTTTCAGCTTGGAGATCGGTCTTCATGATCGTGCACCCGGTAGATACGGGGTCTCGATCAGCCAAGGCGGTCTTGGCCTCAACCGCGACTACTACGTCGCGCCGAGCCTTGCCAAGGAGAAGGCCGCATACCTCACCTATGTGACGCAACTCCTCGGAATGATCAACTGGGAGGCCCCGGCGGAAACGGCGGCCGCAATTCTCGCCTTCGAGACGGCCATTGCTCGAGTCAGTTGGACCGACACGGAACGGAGCAACCCGAACGAGACCTATAATCCCGTGACTGTGTCAGCCCTTGAGAAGTCCGCGCCGTTCCCATGGCGCCGACTTTTGGCGAACGCCGATCTTGAACGTCTCGAGCACGTGGTTGTGGTTGAGAAAACTGCTATTCCAAAGATCGCGGCTATCTATGCGCGCACGCCGCTGCCCACGCTCAAAGCCTGGCAGGCCTTCCATGTTGCCGATGCTGCGGCACCATATCTCTCGAAGCGTTTCGTCGACGCCAATTTTGCCTTCCACGGTAAAGTCATGACCGGCGTTGCGGAACAACCGGAGCGCTGGAAGCGGGCAGTCGACACGATCGAGAATGTCATGGCGCAGGCAGTCGGGCGGGCTTATGTGGCGCGCTATTTTTCGTCCGAGACCAAGGCGCAGATCGCCGACTTGACATCAAAACTCCGCATCGCCCTCAAGGCACGTATCGAGCGCCTCGATTGGATGAGCCAACGGACCAAGCGCAAGGCTTTGGACAAGCTGGCAAGCCTGAATGTTAAGATCGGCTATCCGGACAAATGGCAGGACTACTCGGGCCTGGAGGTGCGGCCCGACGATCTCGTCGGAAATATCGAAGCCGCCTTGAAGTTTGAGTGGCTGATGAACGTCAAGCGATTGCACTCGCGGGTCGATCGTAGCGAATGGGACACGAGTCCACAGACGGTAAATGCTTTTTATGACGACAATCTGAATGAGATGATCCTTCCCGCCGGGATGTTCCAACTCCCCTTCTTCGATCCTGGAGCCGATCCGGCAGCCAATTACGGCCGCATGGGCGCAGTGATCGGTCACGAAATGAGCCACGCGTTTGACGATCAGGGACGCGCGTATGACGGCAATGGCAGACTCTCTAGCTGGTGGACGTGGGTGGACGCTCGTCAATTCAAAGCGCGCGCCACGCAACTTGTCCGCCAATTCGATCGTTATGAGCCGCTTTCTGGTGTCCACCTGAAAGGCGATCTCACCCTAGGCGAGAACATCGCCGATCTCGCCGGTGCATTGGTTGCGCTCGACGCCTATCATCATTCCCTTGGCGGCAAGCCAGCGCCAGTCATCGATGGCCTCACCGGCGACCAGCGTTTCTTTCTGAGCTATGCCCAGAGTTGGCGCGAGAAATCAACCGACGCCTCGATTCGACAACAGATTGTGTCCGATCCTCACGCGCCGGAGCAGTATCGCGTCAATGGCGTGCTGCGGAATATGGACACATGGTACAAAGCATTCAATGTGAAGCCGAGCGACAAGCTTTACCTTTCACCGAAGAACCGGGTGCGAATTTGGTGAGAAGATGAGCGCGGGGCGAATTGCAGCAGGGGTATAGCGACCTCAATCCCGCTACACAGCATCCTCGCTTAAAGCATCGATTTCGAGCGCCTTTTCGTGCTCACAATCAAGATATCTCACGATCCCGGGCGACCTCGGCCGTGACACGTCTCAGCCCCCCCGCCTTCTCCTGAAGGCTCATCCACTCCGCATGTCCATGAAGCCCATCGTATCACCCCAACTTCGCCCGCGAGGGCTGAAGCGGGCCAAGCTACGCGACCAAATGTTCGTGCCGACAAGGCTCTCGTGATGCGCGGCGAGTCGCGCCCACCAGATGAGCAAGTCGGGTGAAAAGGCTGTGGCTTTCAACTGGAGTTGCTAAACAGGACGTGCTGAAGTCCTATCGCGTTGGCGCAGCGGGAGTGACCACGACGCGCAGCATCTTTAGCCCAAATCCATGCGAGCGCCCTTATGACCCCTCGTGTAGGACCATCGCATGCGCAGGCAGCGAAAATTCCTTTTATTCATTGCATCGCAGTAGCGGTTGCGACGCCTGCCCCGGGGCAGACCATGGCATCAGGGGTCGGACCGGCCAGCGGCGTAACGAGCGGCGCCAACTCGACCCCGGACATGGCTGCTGCGGTCAAAAACCAAGGTGGCGAACGTTGCGGGAAATGTCGGGACTTGATCCCGTCAGGCGTGGTCGAGAGAGGCGAGCGTAACTGATCGCGTCCCGCCGGAGATCGCCGCCCACACACTAGTTAGTTTCTGTCCCGAAATGCAAGATAGTTTGGTGGAATCGCGATTTCTAGCGTTTTTTCGCTGCAAGTTTTGCTTGCCCCTTTGATGTGTGGCGTGACACATATCGGAGATGATTCGCGCAAAGACTGAGTCGTCCGCCGATGTCAGCTGCGCGAACGGATCGCCGACGGTGTGACGCTGCGTCAATTCACCGATTTCTACTG